>ENA-OROK01002747-OROK01002747.1-human-gut-metagenome-genome-assembly--contig:-NODE-2747-length-14693-cov-3.430113_pt1 | contig 14693 bp, 13 predicted proteins | sample MGYA00242127_ERZ509046 | MGnify/ENA primary metagenome ERZ509046 (study PRJEB26280, sample SAMEA2338728) | human gut metagenome | biome: human gut; feature: human-associated habitat; material: faeces... | reverse complement strand
GATTTATTATTAGTTTCTTACAATTTATTTTTCCACTAACCTGGATTATTTTTCTATTTATTTTTCTATATAAAAAAATAGTTCCCATACCAATAAAATGGCAAGAAACATTAGGAATTGCAAGTATAACAGGTTTTATCATTTATACAGTATTAAGATTGTATCAAATAATTGTATTTGGCTATATGCTAAATAGGTACAAAACGGTTTATGGTAGTTATGCTAGTTTAATAAGTCTATTAGTTTGGCTATATTTGTCATGTTACATTTTTTTATCAGGAATGGTATTTCTTTTCATGAAAAAAGTAAAAAACAAGGTATAAAGAAATTAAATGTAGCATACAATATTTATGGACATGAAAGAGGTGTAATTATTAAAAAAATATTAAAACTTTGGATAGTTGCATTGGTCATGTTCACAATATTTTTCACATCAACTAAAGTTAATGTACACGCTAGTGGATGGGGCTTCAAAAGAAATGGCGAGCACCAAGTACCAGAGATTGGTAAATATCAATCAATAATAGAAGGTACAAATAGTTATTACGTTGGCAGTAAAGATAGCGTTTATCTAACTTTTGATGCAGGATACGATAACGGTATGATGGAAGAAATTCTAAATACATTAAAACTGAAAAATGTAAAAGCAACTTTCTTTTTGACCGGAGATTTTGTTAAACGTTTCCCCGAATTAACAAAACGGATAGTCAATGAAGGACATATAGCTTGCAATCATTCGTATACACATCGTAAGATAACTACCCTTTCAAAAGAAGAATTAGCCAATGATTTAGGCAAATTGGAAAAATCATTTTATGAATTAACCAAACAAGAAATGCCAAAATATTTCCGTCCCCCAGAAGGTAATTTTGACAAAGCATCGTTAACTAACTTAAAGAATTTAGGTTATACAACAGTCTTTTGGTCAATTGCCTATGTTGACTGGAAAACCAACAAACAAAGTGGTGCTGATTATTGTGTAAAGACGATTATGGATAATCTCCATGATGGCGCAATAATATTAATGCATAGTGTATCAAGTAGTAATAAAGAAGCACTTCCAAGATTAATTGATGAAATTAAGAATAAAGGTTATACTTTTAAAACGGTACTAGACTTATAAGTTGAGAAGCATCCTGATAGATAACTATCAGGATTGTTTTATAATAAAAAGCTATTTGGTTATTTCCAAATAGCTTTTAAAATTATGTTTTCTGGTTTTTCTAAATATTTCATTAAAACGTTAGAAAGTTCTAAACTAGAATATTTATTACCTTGGAATTCCCAACAATCAAATGTTGCGTCAACTTTAGTAGGATCTACAATGTTAAGTTGTTGAGTTTTGATCGTATAAGTTGTTGGGTTTTCAGAATTGTTTTCACCACCATCTAATTCATAAGTAATTGTGTAAGTAGTAGGTACAAATACGCTATAAAGAGTAATTGATGTTAAAAAACGATGAGTTGTAAAATCAATTGGTTCTCCTTCGCCCGCCGCATTATCATACCAACCTAAAAAATCATAATAAGGTTTATTAGTAAGATCTAGTTTAGGTTCATCGATTATAGAACCTTTCTTAGTATCAGTTATGCGTACAGAGTTAATTTTACTACCTATATAACCAGGAGTATTAAATGATACTACTTGGGGTTTATTTGACATTATAATCATAACAATGCCAAGAACCACAATTATTCCAATTAAAATATAAGCATAACTAAATTTTTTCTTTCCTTTGGTATCTTTATTAGATTTAACTGAATTGTTGTTTGTTAAATCAGTTTGAGTTTCATTTGACATATTAATACAACCTCCATAATTATTATAACACATTAAAGAAAATAAAGCAATTTTTAAATCTGAATTTTTTCTAAATTGTTTTATCTAACAAATAATTATCTTTTTATGGTATAATAAAATATTGATGACAAATTGTAGAAGGAGTGAAACCAAAATGGTGACAAATGTTTTAGCAAAAAATCAAGAAGTATTATTAACAGTAAAAAGAATAGGTATTAATGGTGAAGGAATAGGGTATTACAAAAGACTTGCGGTATTCATTCCTGGGGCACTACCTGGTGAAGAAGTTGTAGTAAAAGTTACCGAAGTTAATGAACAATACGCAAGAGCTAGTTTAGTGAAAATAAAAAAGAATCAATCTTTAGATAGAGTAGAACCACTTTGCAAGTATTACCAAAAGTGTGGAGGTTGTCAACTTCAACATGTTGATTATCAAGCTCAATTACGATTCAAAAAACAAATTGTTGAAGAAACTTTTGACAAATACTATAATGGTAAATTAAATGAAAAATTACTAAAGAACACTATAGGAATGCAAAATCCATACCACTATAGAAATAAAGTTAAATTACCTGTTCGTTATGATGGCGAAAGTTTGGTTACGGGATTATATGCAAGCGATACAAATAGATTAGTTTACATTGATGAATGCTTAATTGAAAAAGAAGATTTAAGAAAAGCTGTTGACGAAATATGTAAACATTTGACTAAATATCAAGTAATAGCTTACAATCCTAGACTTCATGATGGAATCCTACGACATATTGTCGCAAGAAGTTCAAAATTAACTGGAGAAATCCAAGTAACATTAATTTTATATAAACGTGATCAAAGAACTATTAATATTGCAAAAGATTTAATAAAGATTGAACATATTGAGAGTGTTTATATTAGTATAAATGATGATTTAGAATCAATTGAAAGTTTTGGTACTGAAACATTCAAAATTGCGGGGAAAGATACTATCACTGAACAATTAGGTGATTATAAATTTAATTTATTACCTACTGCTTTCTTCCAATTAAACCAATCACAAACTGAAAAACTATATGAAAAAATATGTGAAGTAGCCAAACTTAAAGGATATGAAAATGTTGTTGATGGATATTCAGGAGTTGGAACAATTGGACTTTGGTTATCTAAATATGCTAAAGAAGTAAGAGGTATTGACAATAATAAAGAAGCTATTATAAATGCCAATGAAAATGCTAAAAACAATAATGTTGCTAATGCAAAATTTTACAATGGTAGTATTCTAACATATCTTAGTAAATGGGAAGAAGAGGGGTTTGTACCAGATGTATTGGTAGTTGATCCGCCAAGAACAGGTATGGAGTTAAAATTAATAAACTATCTACAAGAACATCCAGTAAAGAAAATAATTTACGTTTCTTGTAATCCATCTACACTTGCTAAAAATTGTAATCATTTGCAAAAAAAATATCATATTTTATCTATTCAACCTCTAGATATGTTTCCTCAAACAGCTAACGTTGAGTGTGTAGTTTGTCTTGAAAGAAGATAGGTAAAAATAGGGTTTTATAACTATTTTGAACTAAAAAATAGAAACTTAAGCAAAAATTCATATAAATAAGTTTAAAATACAATAAAAATAGCATATACCTTTAGTAAGTTCAACCTAGGTTTAAGACTACCAAAAGTCCAAGTGTGAGGGAACATAACAGTGAGTTTTAATATTAAAATCTGTAAAGTTTTAACATTAAAATCGGTCAAAAAGTCTTTTGTAGACTTTTAAAAAATAAGCTATTTTCGCAAAAATTCATAGTTTTACTATGATAAAATGCTGAAAATAGCTCTTTTTTTATTCAAAAAGTGTAGAGCTGTACGGGGAGTTGAACCTTCGTTTTTTACGGCTAGACTGGGGAGTTGAACTAATTTCAAATTTTAGGAACAAAGGGATTTGAATATTAGTATCATTACCAACTTTTAAGCAGATTTTAAGGCCTTTGTCAGTTCTTTATCCAAAACAGGAGTAAATATAGGTAAAAGCATACTGAAGAGAACGTTGGCGATATATTAACGCTTTCATAATTTTTAATTTTTTTATTTAAAATATTGAATTAGCTAAAATAATTTGATATAATACAAGTGTGGCTAAAAAACTATCCTTTGAGTGCTTGGGAAACATCCATAGGAATAGAGTCTATTCGATTATTGTGGATTGTAAAAGCTCTCTAAGATGGAGGGCTTTTTATGCACACATGAATAATATGAAAACGATTTTGGGGAGGTATTGATGAAATCACAATTAAAATTGAAATTATTTATAAGGTTAGGTAAATTAATCTTTATTTTTAATCCCATCATTTAATTAATTAAATGATGTAAACGAAGAATTAATTATGAAAGGAAAAATATAACAATGAATAACATTAATAATAATCAACAGTTAACATGGATTGGAACGGAAGATGAATTCAATAATTTATCTGAGTATAGCAATGAAACTTTATATTTTATAACAGAAGGAGAAGAAGATGGGCAATAATTTAACAATAAATGATAAAAATATTGCAAAGGTAATTACAGTATTAAAATATGTAAACATCAGTTTTAGTGAAACTGCTGATAGTACAAAACAAATACCAGGAACAAGCCTAGAAACACCATTTATTGATGTATTAAGTATAGGAACGGATGATGATTATAAATTTTATAAACTTTTATATGGTTGGAGTCATTTAGGAGTTGATGCTCCCCTTTTGGTACCAAATGTAGATACTACTTACGAGGCAAATTGGTGTAGTATAAAAGCAACTAATAGTAATATTACTTTAACAGTAGATGAATATAATCACCAATTTCAAAGTCCAAGTTTTTATATAATTTCGGATGAACCATTATATTTTAGAGGAGAAACATACGATAATGCTGTAAAGAAAAATGTTAAAATTGATAGTGTAGTATTACTTGATTCAAATAATAAATACAAAATGACTGTCAATACGTATATAAATGGTGTAGTTCTAGTTGCAGGAACACCAAAAAATTTTGTAGTGAAACTATTAATCTATAAGGATTATTCTTGTAGTAAATATATAGGATCGATTAACATAAATGTAACAATGATAAAACCGTCAGGGCCAGGAGAATAAAAATATGAGTAATTTTCAAAAAATTGAACAAAAATTAAATGAATTAAAAAGTCAGTTTCCACATGATGAATATATAGAAAAAAGAGCGAGAAAAAATACAAATTTAAAAATTATTGGAATAACAGGAAGTAATGGAAAAACTACAACAGCATTAATAGTTCATGAGTATTTGAAAAGTATCGGCTTAAAGAGTGTATTATTTGCAAGTTGTGGTATTGATTTAGAAATTAGCAATTATGATAAAAATAGTGAAGTTGACATACCAATATTTAATGAAACATCATTAATTAACGCTATAGATGGAGCTATTAAAGAAAGAGCAGATTATTTGATATTAGAAATAAATGAAAGAACCATTGAAAAAGGGTACATAGAAGGAATTCCATTTAGCATTAGAGCTCTAACAAACATAGTACCAAAACATAATACCTTATCTTATACTGAAGAAGAATATGTAAATATAAAAAAATCATTTTTTACTTTTGATGATGAAGATGACTGTACATGTATTTATACTCTAACAGAAAAAGAATTATTAGAAGATTTAATTAGACAAAATAATAAGCCATATAAGATAGTATCATCAGAGTATGTAGCAAGAGTAAAAGGTGTAGAAGAAGCAAAAATAGATTATATGTTACACCAAGGAACAAAAGAATTTGATAGTCTTGAAGGATTAAATTTTAATATAAAGACTAAAACAAAAGATGTAGAATGTCATACAAATCTAATAATGCCATTTAATGCCTTAAACATAACTTTAGCATATGCGATTTTGGATAGCCTTGGAGAGATGGAAGATTCAAAGTTCAATCAACTTCTTGAAGAGATTAAAATACCAGGTAGGGATGAAGTAATAAAATACAATGGTAGGACAATAATTATATCAGTAACTTGTACACCGCATTTAGAGATTTTAAAAAGGTATAAAGAAAATAATAAAATTAATAATGTTAGACATTATGTTGTATATAATCGGGCGCAAAGTTACAATAAAAGGTATAAATATGCAATTAAAAAGGCAAGAAAATGAATGTATTTCTTGTTTTTGTTTGTATCTTTGCAGCGTCATTTATAATCATCTAACATGGGAAAGATTAATTGTATAGGTATTTTGACTTCCGGAGGAGATGCTCCCGGAATGAATGCCGCTATCCGCGCTGTTACGCGTGCCGGGATAGCAGCGGGTTTGAAGGTAAAAGGTATATATCGTGGTTATGAAGGATTGATTAACAACGAAATTCAGGAATTTACGACAGAGAATGTGAGCAATATCATCCAGAGGGGAGGAACGATTCTGAAAACGGCTCGCAGCAAGGAATTCCTTACGCCGGAGGGGCGTAAAAAGGCTTATGACAACATGGTGGAACAGGGTATTGATGCCTTGATTATCATAGGGGGTAACGGTTCGCTTGAAGGTGCACGCATTTTTGCTGAGGAATTCGATGTGCCCTGTATCGGTCTGCCCGGCACCATCGACAATGACCTGAGCGGGACGGATTCCACTATCGGTTACGACACGACGTTGAATACCATTGTGCAGTGTGTAGACAAGATTCGTGATACCGCGACTTCGCACGAACGTATATTCTTCATCGAAGTGATGGGGCGCGATGCCGGTTTCCTGGCGCAGAACAGTGCGATAGCTAGCGGGGCGGAAGCTGCCATCATTCCCGAAGACTCTTCCAATGCCGACCAGTTGGAACAGTTCATCAGCCGGGGTATTCGCAAGAGCAAGAGTTCCAGTATGGTTATCGTGTCCGAAAGCCCCAAGTGCGGTGCCATGTATTATGCCGACCGGGTGAAGAAAGAATATCCCGAATTCGACGTGCGCGTGTCTATTCTCGGGCATTTGCAGCGTGGCGGCTCTCCGAGTGCTTACGACCGTATTTTGGCTTCCCGTTTGGGGGTAGGCGCCATTACGGCTTTGCGCGAAGGGCAGCGTAACGTGATGATCGGCATCCAGAACGGCAAGATCGCCTACGTCCCCTTCGCCAAGGCGACCATGCACAACAAGGGCATCGACCGCAATTCGCTCGATCTGGTAAAGATACTCTCCATATAATTTCACAACAGACAACCCCGAACTTACCGAATGAAACGTGTTATCGGAATCGGCAATGCCCTGACGGACATGCTGGTCAACCTGGAATCAGACTCCGTGCTGGGTCGCTTCAAACTCGCCAAAGGCTCGATGAGCCTCGTGGATACCAAACTGCAGACCGAAATCTCGAAATCCGTGGCAGGACTGCCCTACTCGCTCTCGCTCGGCGGTTCGGCCGGCAACACCATCCGCGCCATGGCCAAACTGGGCTGCCAGGTCGGGTTCATCGGCAAGGTCGGACAGGATACGACGGGCGACTTCTTCGTCCAGGCACTCGAAAACCTGGGCGTGGAACCCGTAATCTTCCGTGGCTCGAAACGTTCGGGCAAGTGCGTGTCGCTCATCTCGCCCGACGGCGAGCGGACGATGGTCACCTACCTCGGCGCGGCACTCGAACTGACCGCCGCGGAGATCGACCCGGCGATCTTCGACGGGTACGACTGCCTCTATATCGAAGGTTACATCGTCCAAGACCACGACCTGATCCGCAAGGCTGCCCGCACGGCCAAGGAGTGCGGACTGAAGGTCGCCATCGACCTGGCCAGTTTCAACATCGTGGCCGAAAACCTCGAATTCCTGCGTAACCTCGTCAGGGACTATGTCGACATCGTTTTCGCCAACGAGGACGAAGCCAAGACCTTCGCCTGCGAGGCGGAGCCGCTGAACGCCCTGCAATGCATCTCGGAGATGTGCGAACTGGCCGTGGTGAAGATCGGCATCAAGGGCGCCATGATCAAGCACGGCGACGAAGTGGTGCATGTCGGCATCCTGGCTGCGGCAAAACGTGTCGACACGACGGGTGCCGGGGATTTCTACGCCGCGGGGTTCCTCGCAGGGCTTTGCGAGAACCTCTCGCTGCGCCAGTGCGGCACGATCGGCGCCATCACGGCGGGCAAAGTCATCGAGGTCGTCGGGACTACCTTCGGCGAAGAGGCATGGGAGGACATCTCGCGCCTGGTGAACAAGGTCAGGAACGAGAAATACCTGTTCTGATCCGTAAAACCGGAATAAAGAAAGCGGCCTTACGGGCCGCTTTCTTTATTCCAAAGGCAGGAACCGAACCTGCAACGCCCATAAAATCGGAATTTATTGTTATTTTTACGACACAAAACACCGGCGGCATGGACAAAATATGGACTTCGGCCAAAGTCAAAATCAGGAACCGGCTGGACTTTATCCGTTACGGCCAGCGAATCGGCTACATCAATATCGTCGCGATCGTCATAGACCTCGCCATTCTGCTCTATTCGGCCATCGACTACCAAACGCTGATGCGAACCGGCAACCTGTTCCTTTTCCTGTTCCTGGTCTTTACGACCCTTATCTGGCAGACGATCTGTTTCGTAAAGGATTTCTACGCCTACACGCGTAAGACGGAGTACTACAACCTCCACGACATCTACCGGCACAAAACACCGGAGGCAGCCGACGAGTTGGACGAGATTTATACCGCCGCCCCGATCGCCTTTCCGGGCACCGTATTGCGGCACAGCGACAACATAGACCGCTTATTGCAAGCAGACCGCCCCATCCATGCGATACTATGCACCGACAAGGAAAAGCGGGTGTTGAAATACATAAAGAATTACCGGGACATCCTGCTGCCGTTCCTCAACGGCAAGTGGCACGAAATGAAGAACAGGAACGGCAGTTTTTACAACGAGCGCAAACTGTGCATGGCATCCGAATTCGGGGAAAGCGGCGGAGAATGGTACGTCCGGGTATGCAAAGGCTGTTACTACAACTCCTACCTGACGAACGTAATCTATACGAAAAAACTCTCCCACCAAAGCGGTTGGGGCATGACCCCTCCCGCAAACATTGCCAACTACCCGGTACGCCGGCTCGAAAAATCGGTCATGAGCGACCACATCGGCATTTCGACACTGGCCGTCACAACCGACGGATATGTCATTATCCTCCACCAGAACGACAAAGCCCTCACTTCGACAGACCGCCTGACTCCTTCGGGATCGGGATCGATCGACTTCAGCGATTTGCGTCCCGACTCCGATTTCAGGGAGACGTTGAAAGCCGCCGCAGAGAGGGAGCTGCGCGAAGAAACCAACCTTCCGGCAGGCCGGATCGGACACACGGAGGTCATCGGCTTTTACCGCGACCTGGGGCGCGGCGGGAAACCCGAGTTCTGCTGCCTGACCCGGCTAAACGCCAGATCGTTCGAAATAGCGGAACTGGAACCGAACTGCGAGGAACAGCGGGACGATTTCGAAACCTACCAGATACTGGGTGAAACGGGAGAATTGGACGGAAAAGATTTCGGGCGGTTTTCGGACATGGCGCTCAACCTCTCGCCCGGATGCGAAGAAGAGCACCCCTCATTGGCGCTCTACATGTGCTACATCATGCTTTGCCGCTATTTCGGCAAGGAAATCCCCGTGCGCAATTAAAAACAGCTCAATGGCCGGCACGGGAGAAAAGCCCCCGGCTGATCTCGTAACGCATACGAATCAGCCACAATGATTTACGGGGGGACATCGTCAGCGAAAGCAACAGCGTAGCCGCCCATTTCATACATTCCAGCACAACGGCTTTCGGATAACGGCGGTAGATGCACGCCCGCAGGCGCTGGCTCACGCCGACGTTGTAGCAAAGGCGGCGGAAATAGTCCTCGGTAAGTTTTCCGGGCGGGATAATATGCCACATGACGGCATCGGGGACATACCAGCATGTCTCGCCGCCGCGCATCATGCGTTCGAAGAAATCGTTTTCCTCGCCACCGATCAGCATCCCTCCCACACGCCCCAGCGAGGGGTCGAACCCGCCGTATCGGGCGGTTGCGGAGCGTCGGAAAGCCATGTTGCCTCCCCCGGGAACACGGCCGGCAGGAAAAGGCCGTACGGCATGGCCGAAATCCATCGGGTTGGCGACAGGCAGTTCGGTATATTTCGACATCCACGCCGGACGTCCCGAGACATACTCGGCAATGATGCGCCCCCCGGCCACGACGGCATCGGGATGTGCGTCGAAGAATTCGGCATACGCCCGGATAAACCCCGCATTGATACGTTCGTCGTCGTCGATGAAGGCCACATAGGGTGCCGAAGTTTCCGCTATCCCCCGGTTGCGGGCATAAGAAACCCCCGGGCCCGTTTCGGTCACCATGCGCAGGTTGAGCGCCGGATACCGTGCCGCGAAGGCTGCGAACCGGGCAGGCGTATCGTCCGTCGAATTGTTGTTCACCACCACGCATTCCCACTCCCCGGCGGGCATGTCCTGCCGCACGACGGATTCGAGCGCCGCGAGAAGCTGTCTGGCACGATTATGCGTTGGGATTATGAGCGAGAGGCGGATCATCGTGCGAATGTAGCAATTTATCCGTAAAAAACCGTTATATTTGCACAAATTATAAGCGATACGACTATGCACAATCTGTTTCGTACCCTTTTGCTGCCCATAGCGGCCATGTTTGCCGTGACGGCGGTCTCGGCGCAAAACGTAAGCTGGAAAAGCACCGTGGAGCACCTCGACGGCGACATGTACCGGATCGTACTCGAAGCCTCGATCCCCGCACCCTACCATATGTATGACATGGGGCCCTATGAAGGCGGGCCCAATGCCACAACGATCACCTTCACCGCGGGTGCCGGGGCTACGCTCGTGGGGGGCGTAGAGCAACTCTCCACTCCCGAGCGCCACTACGACAAGACCTTCGAGATGGAGATCGGCACCTTTGCCGGCAAGGCGCTATTCGCCCAGCGGGTGAAGCTCGCGGCCGAAAAGGCCGCCGTCACGGCCCAGCTGGAGTGGATGATCTGCGACGACACGAGCTGCATGCCGCCCGAGGATACGGAAATGACGATCGACCTGACGGCACAGGCCGGCGCAGCGACGGCATCGGCCGCCACGCCGCAGGATACGGCCCCAGCGGGAACTGCGGACAAGGCCGCCCTTGCGAAAGCCCCGGACAATGCCGACGGAGGCTCGGCACAGGCCGCAGCGGAACCTGCGCAGAAAGACGCCGCAGGCGGAGGCTCGCTGTGGGCGTTGATCATCGAGGCGATCCTGTGGGGTTTTGCAGCTTTGCTGACCCCCTGCGTATTCCCCATGGTGCCGATGACCGTATCGTTCTTCATGAAAAGCTCCGGCAGCCCCGCGATGGGACGTTTCCGCGCCGGCATGTACGGGTTCTTCATCGTCGCGCTCTACACGCTGCCGATAGCCGCAATCATCGTCATCACACGCATCGTCGGGGGCGATGCCGTGACGGCCGACATCTTCAACTGGCTGGCGACACACTGGCTGCCCAATATCCTTTTCTTCCTCGTATTCATGGTATTCGCCGCATCGTTCTTCGGAGCGTTCGAGATCACCATGCCTTCGTGGATGGTCAACAAAACCGACAGCAAAGCCGACTCGAAAGGCCTGGCCGGCATCTTCTTCATGGCCCTGACCCTCGTGCTGGTATCCTTCTCCTGCACGGGCCCGATCGTAGGTTCGGTGCTTATCAAATCGACGTCGGGCGAATTCTGGAGCCCGATCGTCACCATGCTGGCGTTTTCCGTCGCCTTCGCGCTTCCCTTCACCGTCTTCGCCTTCTTCCCGTCGATGCTCAAAAAGCTGCCCAAAAGCGGCGGATGGCTCAACTCGGTGAAGGTCGTGCTGGGATTCATCGAGGTGGCGCTCGGCATGAAGTTCCTCTCGGTCGCCGACCAGACCTACCACTGGGGGCTGCTCGACCGCGAGATATACCTCGCCGTATGGATCGTGACCTTCTCGCTCCTGGGGCTCTATCTGCTGGGAAAAATCAAATTCGCGCATGACAGCGATACGCCCTATCTGGGCGTAGGCCGCCTGGCACTGGCCATCGTCACCTTCTCGTTCGTCGTATACCTGATCCCCGGCATGTGGGGCGCCCCGCTCAAAGGCCTCTCGGGCTACCTGCCGCCGCTGCATACGCAGGATTTCGTGATCGGGAAGGAAGCGCCGACCGCTTCGGGCGGAGAAACGCGCATGCTGCTGACCGTCGAGGGACAGAAGCCCAAGCACAGCGATTTCCTGCACCTGCCCCACGGCCTCGAAGGGTTCTTCGACCTGAAAGAAGCCGAGGCCTATGCCGCAAAGGTCGGCAAACCGCTCTTCATCGACTTCACGGGTCACGGGTGCGTCAACTGCCGCGAAATGGAAGCCCGCGTATGGGCCGACCCGCAGGTGCTCGACATCCTGCGCAACGACTACGTGATCGTGGCGCTCTATTCCGACGACAAGAAAGTGCTTCCCGAGGACGAATGGGTAACCACCGACACGGGAAAGGTGCTCAAAAGCCTCGGCAAGATAAACTCGTATTACGCCCTGAAAACCTACGGGGTAAATGCCCAGCCTTACTACGTGCTCCAGGGACGGGACGGGAAACAACTCGTGCCGCCGCGCGGGTACGACCTCAACGTCGACAATTTCGTGGGATTCCTCAAGAGCGGCGTCGAAGCCTACAACGCCCAAAAATAAGGGCTGCGACGACAAAAAAACAAGCACTGCGACGGCAAAAAAGCCTGCGACTTTCCGGTCGCAGGCTTTTTCACATCCACCGTCCGCACATCAGTCCGCGAACTCGTCGAACATCGTCGTACTCAGGTATTTCTCGGCACGGTCGGGGAAAACCACCACGATATTGCCCCGTTCGATGCGCTGCGCGGTGCGCACGGCCGCCAGCATCGCGGCGCCGCTGCTCATGCCGGCGAAGATCGCCTCCCTGGCAATGATCTCCCGCGCCATGGCGATCGCCTCTTCGCTCTCGACCATCTCCTGCATGTCGATCTGCGAAGGATCGTAAATGTCCGGAACGATAGCCTCCTCCATATTCTTCAATCCCTGGATATAGTGGCCCCGGATCGGTTGCGCGCAGACGACCCTGATGTCGGGCTTCATCACCTTCAGGAACCGCGAAAGCCCCATCAGCGTCCCCGACGTGCCGATGGCACAGACCAGGTAGTCGATCCTGCCGCCTGTCTGCTGCCAGATTTCCAGTGCCGTAGACTGGTAATGCGCCAGGTAATTGCCCGCATTGGCAAACTGGTCGGGCATGAAATATTTGTCGGGGTCGCCGGCCACCTTGCTGCGGGCCAGGCGGATCGCCCCGTCGGTTCCCTCCTCGGCGGGCGTAAGGATCACCTTCGCACCATAGGAACGGATTATTTTACGTCGCTCGACCGACACGGCGCTGCTCATCACGATCTCCACGGGATATCCCTTGACGATGCCGACGATGGCCAGGCCGATGCCCGTATTGCCCGACGTCGGTTCGATGATCGTCTTGCCGGGCGTGAGGCGCCCGTCCTGTTCGGCCTCCTCGATCATCCGGAGCGCAATGCGGTCTTTGATGCTGCCCGTGGGGTTGAAACCTTCGAGTTTCGCATAGATATTGACGTTCGGGTTGGGGCAAAGCCGGTTGATCCGCACCATCGGGGTTCCCCCGATAGTACCCAAAATATTCTTTTTTACCATAAATCGACCTAATTAACCGCGTAAAGATAATCATTTCCCCGAAATAGCGGCAATCCGCCCGTCCGATTCCGCCCGAAAGCCGGCCGCCATCAAACGCAGGGGTGCCCGCACAACGAATGTGCAGGCACCCCAATCCTCATCCGGAACGGTTATTTTTCCGGCTTCCCGTGTTCGTCGAAAGCGGCCTTGACCTCGGCCTCCTTCTTTGCGCGCTGCTCGGCATCGGGGGCTTCGCCCTCCTTGACCAGCTCATTCACTTTACGTTCGAAATTCTGCTCGCAGGGCGTGCAGGTCGTTTCTTTGTTTTCCATAGGTACGAATTTTGGCATATTACGTACGTTTCCCTGCAAAATGCACACCGGAATTGCCTCGGTTCGGATCTGCCGATTATATTTGTATACCTGAAACAAAATAATCATGAAAACCTGCAAACTACTCCTGCTCGCACTTTGCTGCGGATGCATCTCCGCATCCGCAGCCGGCAAGGCCGGCTCTGAGGCACCCCGCATCGTCAACATCGTCAACTTCATCCGCAATATCGAACCGCGCAGCGAAGAGATCACCGAAACGGTACTCTACGAAACCGTCGCACGGCAGGCGGCACAGCTCGCCGAATACGGTCTCCCGGCCACGTTCCTGCTGCAATACGACGCGCTGATCAATCCCCGCTACCGGAAACTGCTGACACAGGATGTCTATCCCGGCACCGAGGTGGGCGGCTGGTGGGAGATCACGCAGCCCCACGTGGAAGCCGCAGGGCTCAAGTGGCGCGGCCGCTACCCGTGGGACTGGCATGCCGACGTGGGCTTCGCAACGGGGTACACACCCGAAGAACGCCGCAAACTGGTGGACGTCTACATGGAAAAATTCAAAGAGGTATTCGGCAAATACCCGACGGCCATCGGGTCATGGTTCATCGACGCCTATACGCTCGGGTACATGTACGACAAATACGGCATCGTCGCTTCGTGCAACTGCAAAGACCAGATAGGTACCGACGGCTACACGCTGTGGGGCGGCTACTGGAACCAGGCTTATTATCCCAGCCGGGTCAATGCCTACATGCCTGCTCAGACCCGCGAGGGACAGATCCCCGTCCCCGTATTCCGCATGCTGGGCAGCGACCCGATCTACCAGTACGACAACTGCGTGGGCGGAGCCTTGCAGGGGGTGATCTCGCTGGAACCCGTCTACGGCGACAGCGGCGGCAGCCG
>ENA-OROK01002741-OROK01002741.1-human-gut-metagenome-genome-assembly--contig:-NODE-2741-length-14736-cov-3.152987_pt1 | contig 14736 bp, 6 predicted proteins | sample MGYA00242127_ERZ509046 | MGnify/ENA primary metagenome ERZ509046 (study PRJEB26280, sample SAMEA2338728) | human gut metagenome | biome: human gut; feature: human-associated habitat; material: faeces... | reverse complement strand
CGGAGTCGGCCCTGACGAGGGCGACCATTTTTCCGGACTGCCCTTCGACCGCCGCCTGAACCGCAACTTGCCCGCACATAAACGCCTCATTGGAGTCGGCGCTTGAAGCGCAGTGTGCGGCCGCGCGCTGTTCGTGCCCAAATTTGCAAGAGCGCGCTTTAACACCGAGGTTTGTCGAAACGAGGTTCTGCAAATATTCCCCTACGCCGCCGAGCTGTTCGTGTCCGAAGGAGTCCTGCATTTTGCCCGCGGCCACAAAGTTGCCGTTGGCGTCTGTAATGCCTTCGCTCGCTACCACGAGGCAGAAGCGGTTCTTTTTTAGGCATTCTTGGACCTGCGAAAGGAAGTATTCGGCATTGAATGCCACTTCCGGAAGCAAAATAATGTGCGGTGCGTCCTCGGGCTGATTGCGGCGCTTTGCAATGCTTGTTCCCGCCGCTATCCAGCCGGCATTTCTGCCCATGACTTCCACAATCGAAACGAGGTCGTGGTTGCCCATTGCTTCGTGGTCGAGCGCGAGTTCGCGGACGGCCGTTGAAAGGTATTTTACGACACTTCCGTATCCGGGGCAGTGGTCGGTGACAGGCAGGTCGTTGTCTATTGTCTTGGCGACTCCTATCACGCGCATATCGTAGCCCTGCGCGGCGGCGTGTTCGGCTATTTTATTTGCCGTGTCTTGGGAGTCGTTCCCGCCGATATAGAAGAAGAAACGAATATTGTGCGCTTTGAAGACTTCGATAACTCTCGAGAAATCCTCCTCGCTTTTGAGCTTGTAGCGGCAGGTTCCGAGTGCGGCGCCCGGTGTGTAACGCAACCCGCGCACGGTCTGCTGGGATTCCTCCGCCAAATCGATGAGTTCCTCATTAAGAATGCCTTCGACGCCGTTTAGCGCGCCGTAAATCTCCTCGATGCAGTCGTGGTTGAGAGCTTCGGTAATGACTCCCGCGAGGCTCGAATTTATGACGGACGTGGGGCCGCCGGATTGTGCTACCAAGACGTTTCCAATCAATTCTTCTTCCATATATAGATTTCGTTGAATAAATTTTTAAAGGTTAGTATTGCCGAAAATCGGCCGTTAGGCAAACTTTTTCTAACGGAATTTGCGTTTATTTGCGCGGTCGTTAAAACTTTGGAAATTTTTGAAAAAATGTTCGCATTTGTCGCGGATTTTTGTTTGTTTATTTATTTCAATATGGATTGGGAAATTAAATGCGTTTATCCAAGAAGGGTGTGTGTCGATATGATACCGGCGCTGCCTTTGGTGAAGTACGAGGGCGAAATTGAGCTTGTTGAAAACGAATCGCAATTAGAGAGCGCCCTTGCGGAGATTTCCCGCGAAAACATACTTGGCTTCGACACCGAAACACGGCCAAACTTTAATAGGGGAAAGTCTTATCCGGTTTCCATACTGCAGCTTGCGGGAGAGAAAAAAGTCTGGGTAATACGCCTCGACCCGCTCTCCGAAAGGCTCTCTGACATTTTTAAGGTTTTGGAGAATCCCGGCATAAAGAAGGCGGGGTTGGCCGTCCAGGGAGATATAAAAAGTTTGAGGGCGCGCTGCGCATTTAATCCGGCCGGATTTGTCGATGTATCCGCCTCGACCTCCAAGATAGGCATTGTAAATACTGGAATGAAGAATTTGACCGCTTTGATATTCGGGGAGCGCATATCTAAGGCGGCGCAGCTTTCAAATTGGGCGAGCGAATCTTTGACAAAAAAGCAGATAGACTACGCCGCAACTGACGCGTGGATTAGCCGCAGGCTATTTCTTGAAGTTCGGGAAATTCTAAAAGACGAGCGCACGGCGATAGAGCCTGAGCCGCTTCCGGAGCCTGAAAAATTCAATCTGCTCGGATTTATCAGAAAGGCTATCCGCAAGGTTTCGGAAAAGATTTCCACTAAGAAGAAGCGTTCTAATTCCAAAAAAGTCGGCATATTGGACAGAATTTTCAATAAGAAACCCGCAAAGCCGCCGCGCAAGCGCGGACGCCGCGGAGGCAAGGGCGGTAAAAAGCCCAATAAGAACGTAAAATAGAGTATTTTTTTTAATATTTTGAAGCGCGCCATTATTTGCGCATTGGATCAATATTTATTTGAAACGAAAATTTTTATCTTTTGCAATAAACCCGCCGCGCGACTTTTTGAGCGTTGATATTATTTTTAGAGAAGGGAAATTTTTATAAGGCGATTTTGTTTGCGCCTAAAATGCCAAAACGCCTTTATTGTGGCCCGCACAATTAAAACCAACAGTATATCGGATTTTCAGATTTGAAATAATGCGCTCAAATATTTTCCCGAGGGCGGCTATTGCAAAATAGCTTCATAGGCAAAATTTTTGTCGCCTATCTAACTTTTAGGTGGAGAATTTTGGCATGTAAAAATTTTTAATACTTTTTTGTATAAATCCAAAGCTTGATGCCGAAACCGGAAAATAAAAAAACTTTTATATGGGAAAGCCCATATAAAAGTTTAGCCCGGCAAATCTGCTGCGATTTTATTGTGCGCCGCGCTGGAAAAGCGCCGCCTGCGGAATTTTATCCCTATTCGGATTTTTTAACGGGCGCCTTTGCGGCCGATACTACAACCGAGGTGTTTTTACTGTCGCCTGAATAGTAGGCGAGGTAATGGACGTCGCCGATTTCAGTGGCGTTTACATTGCCCGCATCGTACCCGATTGCGCTCGCGAATGCAATTATTTCAGGGTCGGGCCATGCGAGGGGATTGCCGAAAATCTTGTCAGCCTCAGCCACCCTGCGCTTTAAAAGCCCGCGCCCTCGCTGGTAGTAGTAGTTGCTTATAAGCCCCGTATCCTTGTCGTATATAAGGCTTGGGGTTGAGATGAATACGTCGGTTATATTGGTCCTCTTTTTGGTCCACGTTTTGCCGTAGTCCCTCGACTCTATCTGAAATTGGGCGCGCTGGGTGGATTCGTTTGCGTGCTCTATGCGCGCTATCACGATTATCCTGCCGTCGCCGATATACGCTGCCGAGGGTTCGGTCGTCCAGCCTATATTGTCAAGCCCGGACTCAACCGTCTTTTGGACCCACGTTTTCCCGTTGTCGGAACTTGTGAGCGTTCCCCATGCGTTCCGGGCGTTTTTGCCGTAATTGCCAGTAAACCACAGCGCCATGAGCCCTACATTCGGCACATGGAAGACGTCTGTGATTTGCATCGGCATTGGGTCGAGCTTTGGGGTTGAGATGTGCGTAAAATTCACTCCGTCAGACGTGCGGTAGAGCTTGTGAATGCGGTTTTTGCCCTGAAATCTAATCCACAGCAGCATTTCTCCGTTTTCGTCCAAGCCCTTGCCGATTGGGACTTCTCCGTATTTAGGGTCGGCCGACACGACGTGCGGTTTCGACCATGTCTTCCCGCCGTCTTCCGATACGCGCGCGTATGACTCCCGCTTTCCCTCTGCGATGTTGTGCGCCTTGCCGATACTGTATGCGCACACGAGCTTGTTCCCCAGCGCCTGCATCATCGGCCACGAGTTGTATCCCTCAGCGGTTTCGACGGGCATAGGCTCGGGCAAATCCGCTACGGGGGTAATTTTGATTGCGGTGATGGCTGTCGGATACTCGAATGTGTCGGAATGGTCGGAGGCCTTGCGCTCGATTCTTATTTTGACCGGAAGGCCCGGCTTTGCAGGATAGCATGACTCCAATTCTACTTTCTTGCTCTTGAAGGGCTCGCTGGGGATTTTCCCCCTTACGAAGGAGCTTTTTATTTTGTTTGTCTCTTTTCCCGTTGACGGGTCTATCTGCGAAGATACCGCTCTGTAGACGTCCTCTTTCGACGCGTCTGCATTCCCAACCGGAGCCGTCTCAATCTCTATTTTTAACCCGCGGAATCCCTCCGGCATTTTTTCCAACACAGCTTCGACAGATTCGTCAAAGTTGCCGGATAAAATCCAAGCTTGGACTGTCCCGGAATCGGTTTTGACCGCTTTTTTATATGGTTTTCCGGAAGCGGCGCGCACGTTTTGCGGGCTTATTTTTATTTCATTAGCGGCTTTCTGGCTTGCGCATAAGGTAAAAGCGGAGGCGAAGACAAAGGCCGATGCCGCCGTTATGGTTGCGAAAAATTTTGGGCGTTTTTTTATCATGATGCTGTGTTTTCGTAGCTTATTTTGTGCTTTGCGCCGCTCTTGCAAATGCGCGGTGTGCGGCTGGATATGTTATTCAAAGTAAATTTCTGCGATTGGCGTTATGGGCTTAGAGTTTTCCACAGGTTTTTGGGATTTTAACCATGTATGGGAATTCGGGCGCTCGAACGCCTTTGTGCCGAAAATTCGCGCGATTGATGTTTCGCGGAGGATTTTGATTTCCGCCCGCTTGCCTGCGAGTTCGCGCGGCAGTACCCACGAATACGGCGCCCACGCCCTGCGCCCGAGAGATTTTCCGTCCACAAAAAGTTCGGCGGGCAGGCCGCCCGTGTCGGCTCTAACTCTCACGGCCCATTCGGGGATTTTTAGAGTGGCTGTCTGGGTTATGCCGCCCGCGTATCCGTAAAGTCCCGCGCCATCGTTTTTATATGGCGCAAGGTTTGCGCCGTCTTGCGAGAAGTTCCCCGCAAGCAGGGCGGCGGGCAGATACGGATAATCAACTTCGGAATTTTCTATTGCAAGCGTATGCGCGCCTTTTTTCAGTTTGAAGACCTTTTGCCTGTACAACTCCCGAAAGCCAGGAGTCAAGGCGGAACAATCGGAGTCGGCCTCTATTGCATTGCCGTCGAGCGATATTTTTGCCGCATTTGGAACGGCGAGGGTGACAACCGATATTTCTGCGTCTTCGGCGAGGAAAAAGTCGAATTTGCCTTTTTCAAATTCGGCGCGCGCAATGTTTGGGGAGTCGAGCTCCACCTTCCACGCGGGCAGTATTTCAACGCCGCGCGGGTATAGGGTAATGGGGATTTTCGCGCCGCAACTTTTTACCGCAAATAAATTCCTCGTTTTATCGGAGTAGCTTATGATTATTGCGGAGCCGTCCTCATATTCGCGGATAAATACGTCTTTTGGCATATTGCCCTGGGCGTCTTCCACGCGCATCGTCCTTTCAAATTTTGAGAGCAGGTTTTCCTTTAGCATGGGGTAGTCCCAAAAACTTTTATTTGAGACTTCGTCGATTATTTGGTCGCCCTCCATATTTAACACTATGGGCGCGGAAGGCTTGTCTTCTGGCGCAAGCAGGCGCCAAGAGTATTGGTCGGAGGCGAGATTTTTTAGCAGCCACGTTAGGTTTGCCTGCTTGTAGGGATAGCGGACTTCAACCAACGGTTGTTTGCGCTTTTTTGTTGCGAAGGAAGCCGCGAGTTTTGCTTCGTCCCCGAGCTCCTTCATGTAGCTAAACCACGGCTGGGCAGGGGTGAATGCAGTGTAATAAAATTTTTTTATGGCGTTTCCGCGCGCGTCTATCGGGCCGAGAAAACAATAGCGGTTCATTCCGAATGCCGCAGCAAGCCATATTTGCCTGCGCAGCTTTTGGTAGGGCATGTCTGTAGGGCCTATCGCAAACAGCTCTATCAACCCGCCTTTGTTTCCGCGCTTTTCGATTGCGTACATTCCCGTCCCGTAGGTTAGCCATTCTACGCTTTCAAAATTGTCGGGAGTAAAAATATCGTCGATTGCGGGAAATGAAAATTCGCTGAGGACTTTTAACGGGTGCCCGTTTTGCCTAAGCGCCTTTGAGGAAAAATACTCGTCCATTAGGTGCCCCGTAAGGACCATTCCGTGTTTTGCGCACCAGTCGGAAATTCTTTTTGCGTAGGTTTGCGAAAAACGTTTTGCGATAAGCCTGTTTACGGGCTCTTCGTGAGTGAGGCTCCCCGTGCGGGCGGCGATAAGCATGTCGGTGCGAAGGTCGGTTCCCGTGAGCTTTTTATAGTCTTCTTCTATCCCTTTGTAGTAGGGAACCTTTATTTTATCTGAGGCGTACTGTTTCCAGTTGAAATATCCGGCGGAAGGTTCGTCGGTAAATACGCCTTTTACGAGACTGCCGAGGTAGGGGGCGAGCTTTTTTGCGTATTTTTCGTGCGTTAGGGAAATGAAGCACTCGACAACGTCAGGCTCGAGGAGGTTCGACATGTCGGGGTTTTCGCGCATTACTATTTCAAAATTTCCGTCCTTGTTTTTAACGGCGTTTAAGTGGCGGAATACAAAATCCGGATTTTGCTTCATTACGGTCTTATTTGCCGTGCCGCTTGGCCAGTTAAATTCGTCGTATAGCCATATTGATGTGTAGCCGAGCTCCTTTGCGGTGGCGCATATTTTTTCGCAAGTATCGAGCCATTCGTCGGACATGTATTCGAGTTCGCAGCCCGAGCGCGGATATATTAAGTATTGTGTTATGCCTACATCTTTAAATCCCTTTAAGGCTTTTTTTATAGTTTGCGCGTCGGGCTTGCCTACGACCGCTCCCATGGGGATTAGCGGGTTTTCATCTTCTGGTGGCGTTCGCGAAATCGCTGTAAGGCTTAGCGCGCAAAATGTCAGGGATAGAAGGATAGGCTTGGATAAGTTCATAAGATATTTTTTTCAAAGGGCGCGGATGTTGTCAATATATAATGAGATAATAAAGAAATTGTATTTTTATATGATTGCGGCTATTGCAAAAAAAAATGCCCCACATAAAGAGATAGAGAATAAAATACGCTTTTTATATATTTGCGGTTATTTTGAAAAAAAAACTGTTCCAGTCTATTGGGAAGCGCGGCGCTTGCGCGCAAGCTCGGGAACTCCAAAGAAAATTTTTTATTCTGTTAATATAAAACAGTGGCTCGCCGGGATAAAAATCAAAGCGCGGGATAAGAAAAATTTTTCTGACTCCCATTTTGTGCGGGCACGGAAATTTTCTGTATCTATAAAATTTTGTTTAGCGGTATAAAAAACAGCCAATATTTCTAAAATTGGCGTCATTTGAGTTATGGTGAAAGCATCCGAAAGCCGAGTGCGCCGCTCTGCAATAAAGCCTGTGTCCGCTTCAATAAGAGCAGGCAGTAAATTTTGCGGACCTTTCCAGAGCAAAAAAAACGCGCCCCGAAGGGCGCGCCCTAAAACAAACAACCAACAAGTTAATAGACGAACAACAGCTCGCTGTATTTAGGCATGGGCCATAGATCGTCGGCAACTTCAAGCTCAAGCTTGTCTGCAATCTCGCGGACGCCGTTCATGGCTTCAATTCTCGCCTTGGAGTCGTCCTTTTTCAAGGCCGCTTCTAGGCTCGCGTTTGCCTTGTCGAGGCTGTCGGCGAGGGTTGCGATAAGTTTGCATTTTGAAGTCAAAGCCGCGCTCTTCACGCCTGCCGCTTTTACAGACACGGCGTCGGAAGTGAGTTTTCCGAGATATTCGAGAGCCGCCGGTACTATCATTGTCTTGGACATATTGAGCGTTAAGGCGGCTTCTATCTGTATCTTCTTCATGTACTCTTCCATGAAGACTTCGTAGCGGCTTTTTAGCTCCGTATCCCTGAGAACGCCGTACTTTTCGAAGAGTGCGATGTTTTCGGGCTTGATAAGCGGTTTTAGCGCTTCCGGAGTGCTGCGGAGGTTCGGCAGCCCGCGCTTTGCCGCTTCTTTCTTCCATGCATCGTTGTATCCGTCGCCGTTGAAGATTACCTTCTTGTGCTTCTTTACGATGTTTTGGAGGATTTTTTGCAGACCCTTTTGGAAGTCGGCTTTCGAGAGCGCTTCAAGCTGTGTCGAGATTTCGTCGAACGCTTCCGCAACAATCGTGTTCAAAATGATGTTCGGATTTGCGCACGATTGCGACGAACCCGCCGCGCGGAATTCGAATTTGTTTCCGGTGAAAGCGAATGGACTTGTGCGGTTTCTGTCCGTGACGTCGCAGGGCAGCGGGGGAAGAGTGTCAACTCCGATTTTTATAAAGTTGCTGTTCTTCGAGCTTTTTGCCTCGCCCGCTTCGATTTGGTCGATAATGTCGGTGAGCTGTTCGCCGAGGAATATGGAGATTATGGCCGGCGGAGCTTCGTTCGCGCCCAAGCGGTGGTCGTTTCCGGCGCTCGCCGTCGCGGAGCGGAGCAGGTCGGCATGTTCGTCAACCGCCTTTATGACGGCGCAGAGGGCCGTCATGAATATGGCGTTTTCATGCGGGTTTGTTCCGGGATTTAGCAGGTTGCGGTCGCCAACTGAAATTGACCAGTTATTGTGTTTGCCGGAACCGTTAATTCCTGAGAACGGCTTTTCGTGCAACAGGCATTCAAATCCGTGTTTTTCCGCCGTGTTGCGCAGAATTTCCATAATCATCATGTTATGGTCTATCGCCAAGTTTAGCTCTTCAAACACAGGCGCAATTTCAAACTGCGCAGGCGCGACTTCGTTGTGGCGGGTTTTTGCCGGAATGCCGATTCTCCACAATTCCCTATCGACCTCCGCCATAAAGTTTATTATGCGGGGTTGAATCGAGGCGAAGTAGTGGTCTTCAAGCTGCTGGTGCTTTACTGGCGGCGCTCCAAACAGAGTGCGGCCCGTTTGCATTAGGTCGGGGCGCAAAATGTAGAGCGATTTATCAACGAGGAAGTATTCCTGTTCAGCGCCGAGGGTGACAGACACGCGGTCGTCAGTCTTAATTCCAAAGCATTTCAAGAGGCGTTTTGCCTGCATGCTCAGAACCTGTATTGAGCGCAATAGAGGAGTCTTTTTATCGAGAACTTCGCCTGTATAAGAGCAGAACATTGTGGGGATGCAGAGTGTTGCAACGCCCGCAGTTCTCTTAATAAATGCCGGTGAAGTGGGGTCCCACGCAGTGTAGCCTCTCGCCTCGAAGGTGGATCTCAAACCGCCGGAGGGGAATGAAGACGCGTCCGGTTCGCCGAGGATTAGATTTTTGCCGGAGAACCTTGTTATCGCTCCGCCGTCTTTTGTGGGTTCGAGGAATGCGTCGTGCTTTTCCGCGCTCGCACCTGTGAGCGGAAGGAACCAGTGTGTGTAGTGGGTGGCACCTCTGCTCATCGCCCAGATTTTCATAGCGTGGGCTACGTCGTCGGCAACGGCGGGGTCGAGCGGTACGCCCTGGCGTATCGTGTCGAGGAGTTTTTTGTATATCGGCTTGGAAACGTAATCTTCGAGCGTTTTTAGTCCGAACGTGTCGATTCCGTACTCATCGTCGACTCTGTATGGCTTAATTTCCGTATCGTAAACGTTTTCGCGGCTTGCGATAGCGGTCAAAGCTTTTTTTCTTGCATTCATTTTTTCCCTTTTGTTGTTAAATTTTAAGGACGCCTTTTTAGTAAGCACGTATCGTGCCAGTTTTTTCTAAGCGGCGTAAAATATTTGTTTTTTTCTTTAATCGCGCTCTATATGTATATATATGCGGCAAATATTGACGATTTTTATTCGCATTCCAAGATTTTAATATAAATATGAGTAAAATAATTACTACAAAATTGTCGTAATTTGGGTTTTAAATATGACAATTTTGTTGTATTAAACATGTTTGCTGGCGCTACATTTTTGGATAGAACATTTCTTGCATTGTAAGTTATTTTTTATAAATATGTTGTGTGTAATATTACAAAATTGGCACATTATCTGCTTAAAAGATAAAGCAACAACATTACTAAATTATGCAGGAAAATCGTACAACCAACTCTTACTTCCCGCGCCCGCAGGGAATGTATAATTCAATAAACGAACACGACGCTTGCGGAGTGGGACTTGTAGCCGACATTAACGCCGTCCGCAAACACGAAATAGTGGAGAACGGCATAAAAGTACTGGAACGCCTAATGCATAGAGGCGCGGTGGGCGGAGACTCTCAAACTGGCGATGGCGCAGGTATAATGACGCAAATACCGCACGAGTTCTTCAAGGCCCACATAAAGAATTTGCCCGAACGCGGCAAATATGGTGTAGGCATGGTTTTTCTACCGCGCGACAAAAATGTAGCGGAAGAGTGCAAGCGCATTATAGAGGCGGACACCGCAGCCGAAAACTTAAAGATTTTTGCATGGAGGGAAGTCCCGGTAAATATGGACGCCATTGGCGGCATGGCACTCGAATCCTGCCCGAAAATTGAACAATTTTTCGTAGAAGGCGCAGGTGATAAAAATGAGACCGACTTTGAGCGCGCCCTCTATATCCTCCGCCGCAGAATAGAAAAAGACGTTGACGCAAAGACTGCTGCCGGCGACACTTTTTATATTTGCACCCTCTCTTGCAGGACTATCGTCTATAAGGGCCTTTTAAACGCTCCGCAGCTTCGCAAATTCTTCCCGGATCTCGCCGACGAGAATTTTAAGAGCGCAATAGCCCTCGTCCACCAAAGGTACAGTACCAACACTTTCCCGACTTGGCAGTTGGCACAGCCGTTCCGCTACCTTGCTCACAACGGCGAAATAAACACGCTGAGGGGAAATCTGAACCAGATGCGCTCGCGCGAGGACCACTTCTGCTCGCCGCTATTTGGCGACGACATCAAAAAAATTCTCCCAGTAATCCGCGAAGGGCAGAGCGACTCCGCATGCTTGGACAACGCTGTCGAATTGTACACCTCCGCGGGGCGGAGCCTCCCGCATACGATGCTAATGCTCGTGCCGCAGGCTTGGGGCAGAAATTTTTATGTGAGCAAAGACATACAGGGGTTCTTTGAATACCACTCCGGATTGTCGGAACCGTGGGACGGCCCGGCGGCGCTCGCATTCACCGACGGCGTGAACGCCGGAGCCCTTTTGGACCGCAACGGTTTGCGCCCTGCGCGCTTTACGCTCACAAAGAGCGGAAAATTTGTGCTCGCATCGGAAACTGGCGTTCTTGACATTCCGCCGTCGGAAGTGGTAATGCGCGGCAGGCTCGGCGCGGGCGAGATGATATACCTCGACCTCAACAAGCACCGCATACTTTTCGACAAGGAAATAAAGACTCTCGTTGCCCGCGGAAAGCCGTATCGCAGGTGGGTGGACGCAAACCGCATAACTCTAAGCGGAATATTTGAATCTGTACCCGAGCCGATTATCGGAGAAAATATCGTCCAGCGCCAAAAGCTTTTCGGCTACACGGCCGAGGATTTCGACCTTATTTTGCGCCCGATGGCGGAGAAGGGGGCCGAACCGATAGGCTCGATGGGAAACGACGCGGCACTCGCAGTGCTCTCCGAGAAGCCCCAGCTGCTTTACGACTACTTTAAGCAGCTCTTTGCACAGGTCACGAATCCTCCGATTGACCCGATCCGCGAAGAGCTTGTCATGAGTCTTATGACATACATCGGCAACCAGGGCAACACGCTTATCGAACTGCCCGAGCACGCGCACTTGTTAAAACTCCCGCACCCGATTCTCGCCAACCGCGACGTCGCTTGCATATTGTCCTCCAAAGTTGAAAACTTCCAGGCGGAGAGAATACCGGCAGAGTTCTCGGCGGCGGGCGACACCGACGCCCAACAGGGAAAGATTGGCGGTTTAAAATGGCACTGTGAGTTCTCGGCGGCGGGCGGCGAAAAGGCGCTGCGCGAGTCGCTCGAAAAGCTGTCCGACGCGGCTGAAAATGCCGTGAGAAACGGAAAGAGCGTTATAATTATAAGCGATAAAAACTTGTCTTACGGGCATGCCCCGATACCGATGTTGCTTGCTGTTGCGGCGGTAAACCGCAGGCTCGTTGACAAGCGCTTGAGAACCAGCGCCGGAATAATTGCCGAAACCGGCGAAGCGCGCGAAGTGGCGCACTTCTGCCTGTTGCTCGGCTACGGGGCCACGGCAATCAACCCCTATTTGGCGATAGAGACTGTCGCAAATATGGTCGAAAACGGACAAGTGACGGGCGTTGATGCGGCTGTTGCTGTGGCTAACTACATCAAGGCGGTCTGCAAGGGGATTTTGAAGGTTATGTCAAAAATGGGCATTTCCACCTTGCGCAGCTATCGCCAAGCGCAGGTATTTGAGGCGGTTGGGCTCGGAAAGGAGCTTGTCGATGCATATTTTGCGCCTACCGCTTCCCGCGTGGGCGGAATAGGTTTGACAGAAATCGCCGCCGAAACGCTCGAGCGCTACGGCAATGCGCACTACCCGAAGCCGAATTTTGAAAATTCGCTCGAAAATATCGGCAAGTACAAGTTTAGGCGCGACGGCGAGCACCACTTGTGGACTCCCACAACGATAACGCTTTTGCAGCGCGCTGTGCGCGAAAACGACGTATCAAAATACCGCGAATACGCCGAGTTCATAAACAATCAGGCGCGCCACTTGTGCACTTTGCGCGGGCTATTCAAATTCAAGCCAACAAAGCCACTTCCGATAGACGAAGTTGAAAGCGTGGATTCCATCGTCCACAGGTTCGTCACCGGCGCTATGAGCTTCGGCTCGATAAGCCCCGAGGCGCACGAGACTATTGCGCTCGCCATGAACAGGCTCGGCGGAATGAGCAATTCAGGCGAGGGCGGCGAAGACCCGGCACGCTACAAGGGCATCGGCACGTACGACAACAAGGCAAGCGCCATCAAGCAGGTCGCGAGCGGCAGATTCGGCGTCACTGCCGAGTACCTTATAAATGCCCGCGAATTGCAGATTAAGATAGCCCAGGGCGCAAAGCCGGGCGAGGGCGGACAGCTGCCAGGCCACAAGGTGAACGAGATAATCGCACGCGTGCGCCACGCCACTCCGGGCGTCAGCCTTATTTCTCCGCCGCCGCACCACGACATTTATTCAATCGAAGACCTCGCACAGCTTATATACGACTTGCGCAACGCAAACGAAAACGCGCGCGTATCCGTAAAGCTCGTCTCGGAGGTAGGCGTTGGAACGGTAGCTGCGGGCGTTGCAAAGGGCAAGGCGGACGTCGTGCTCATTAGCGGCCACGACGGCGGCACGGGCGCTTCGCCGCTCACGAGCATAAAGCATGCGGGGCTTCCGTGGGAACTCGGGCTTGCGGAGGTTCAGCATACTCTCCGCCTAAACAGGCTGCGCGACAAAATCCGCGTGCAGGTTGACGGACAGCTGAAAACCGGCAGAGACGTCGTAATAGGCGCGCTCCTCGGAGCCGAGGAATTCGGCTTTGCGACGACAATTCTCGTAACGCTCGGCTGCGTTATGATTCGCAAGTGCCACGAAAATTCCTGCCCGGTTGGAGTCGCGACCCAGGATCCCCGCTTGAGAAAGTGCTTTAAGGGAAAGCCGGAACACATTGAAAACTTCTTGAGATTTGTGGCGGGCGAAGTTCGGGAAATACTTGCGCGGCTTGGCCTGCGCTCGATAGACGAGGCGGTCGGACGCAGCGATTTGCTCGAAACGAACGAAGCCATAAACTTCTGGAAGTCCAAGAACCTCGACTTCTCCAAGATATTTGAGGTTGTCGGCGACGAATCCCTCCCGCGCAAGAGCGCAGGTTTGGCTCCGCGCGAGCTGAAGCAGTCCTACGACAAGAAGCTCATAAAGCTCGTCGGCGAGAATGTCGAATCCGGAAAGCCGGCTGAAATAAGCATGGAAATAAAGAATTCCGACAGGAGTGTCGGCGCAATGTTAAGCTCGATGGTTGCCAAAAAGTACGGCAATGCGGGGCTCCCGGAGGATACGATAAAGGTGAACTTCAAGGGAGTCGCAGGGCAGAGCTTCGGCGCATTCTTGGCTGCAGGGCTTACATTCAACCTCGAAGGCGAGGCAAACGACTATGTTGGCAAGGGGCTTTCGGGCGGCAAAATAATAGTAAGGCTCTCGCCCGACTGCCCGATTGAAAGCAGCTCAAATTGGATAGCCGGCAACGTCATAGGCTACGGCGCGACCGGCGGAAAAATATTCCTAAACGGCAAGGCTGGCGAGCGCTTCGCAATCCGCAACAGCGGCGCGACTCTCGTGGCCGAAGGTATAGGCGACCACTGCTGCGAATACATGACCGGCGGAAGAGTCGTAATACTCGGGCCGACCGGCTTTAACTTCGGCGCCGGCATGACGGGCGGTTTCGCCTATGTGCTGGACGAAACTGGAAACTTCGATATGAGGTGCAATCTCAGTTCGATAGACCTCGAAACGATAGCAGAAGGCTCCGAAGACGAAAATGAATTGAAAGGGCTCATTGAAGAATTCTACGAGGCTACTTCGAGTACACGCGCACGCGAGATACTCGATGATTGGGAAAATATGTTGCCGAAATTCGTAAAGGTATTCCCGGTGGAATATAAGAAGGCTCTCGGCAGAATGCACAGCGGAGACTCCCATGAAGCCGGAAAGGAGACGGTGTAATATGGCTATAAACTTCCTGGATATTAAGCGCTCAAAGTGCGCGTACAGGGCGGATAGAACGGGCGATTACAACGAAGTCGAAATTCGTCCGACTACCGCGGAGGTCGCGGAGCAGGCTCGCAGATGCATAAACTGCGGAATACCGTTCTGCCATGGTTCTGGGTGCCCGCTTGGCAACAATATCCCAGATTTCAACGCCGCAGTGAGGGAAAACCGCCTGCGCGACGCCTACTACATTCTCGCGCAGACTTCGCCGTTCCCGGAATTTACCGCGCGCGTGTGCCCGGCTCTCTGTGAGGCCTCGTGCACGGCGGGCCTTCCGTCGGATCCCGTGGCTATAAAGCAGATAGAATACGAAATAATAGAAAACGCATTCAAACGCGGGTACGTCGAGCCTTTCAAACCGCGCTTTTATACCGGAAAGCGCATTGCGGTTGTAGGTTCAGGCCCAGCCGGTTTGTCTGCCGCTGATGCCCTCGCCAAAAAGGGCCACGAAGTTGTAGTATTTGAAAAAAATTCCAACTTCGGCGGTTTGCTAAGGTACGGAATCCCCGACTT
>ENA-OROK01002737-OROK01002737.1-human-gut-metagenome-genome-assembly--contig:-NODE-2737-length-14757-cov-3.367841_pt1 | contig 14757 bp, 9 predicted proteins | sample MGYA00242127_ERZ509046 | MGnify/ENA primary metagenome ERZ509046 (study PRJEB26280, sample SAMEA2338728) | human gut metagenome | biome: human gut; feature: human-associated habitat; material: faeces... | reverse complement strand
CCTGGAGTTCATACACTGAATTGAAAAAATTCCGCTACTTTTCCATGGCGTTGCGGATATCGGACAGACGGTTGCCCACAACATCCACGTGGCGGGCGAGAGAGGCAATGTGATTAGGCCAGAAGCTGTCACCCACGCCGTTGGAACCGGCCACGCAGAGGATAGGATTGAACTGGGAGATCATCTGGAAACGCTTCTTGCATTCATCGACATTCTCGGTTCCGCCGCGCGTACGGATGGACTTGTCGCAGTCGACAAGAGCGTCAAGAACGTTTGAAACAACCCAGCTCACACCCTTGATGTAGTATATCACGTCATCGCTCTGGAAATGGCTGATACTCTCATCATTGAGGATGCCGAGGCAGTAATCCATGGTACGGAAGGCCCAGTTGAGAATGGACACAACGTCATCCGTGGTCATGTTGCAAATCTGCTTGCTGCCAGGCTTGCTAACGTCGGCAGCCCATTCCCGCCATTCTTCAACGCCGCGCTTGTACTGGGTTTCGGTGCTGTAGAGGTACCACCAGCCCCACACATTGTCCGCGTAGGCAAAATGCTTCATGGTCGCGTCCACGAGAATAGCCGGCACAGTATCACGTTCACCGTAACGGGCGATGCGGTGGGATAAAACGTCAGAACCGGAACGCGTGGCGTAGATGATGCCTTTCTGGAAATTCACCTTGTTGTCGATGAGGTAGGGAACGCCGAAAAGATCATTGGGCAGCCACCCGAAAAAGCCGTTCAGCTGCCTGTCGAGAGGCTGAATGAGCGCTTCAGACATATACGCAGCCTTGCCGGCATCGGTATCCGGGGAAATGGCAGGCTTCTTGAAATCGAAGCCGCACACGGGAGAAAAAATGCCTACACAGCATATGTAAAGCACGATAACGCCAACAACGGCGAGCACGGCGCGCATGACGAGCGCGCGCGGGGTAGTGTAATTAGCAGCCAAAGTATCTTCCCTCCTGAACGCACGAAACGTTATTCCACTTAATTCATTCAGGCAACGGGTAACAAAAGTCAAGACAAAAAGAGTCCGGCTCAGGGCTGCCCCCCGGGCCGGACATCTTTTATCCATTTGTTTTTATTTATTAATTCTGGAACTCATCGTTCGGACGGAGCGTCCAGACACCGCACGGGCAGACGCCGGCGCAGATGCCGCAGCCAATGCAGCGATCCGGATCGGAAACGTATTCAAAGCTTCCATCCTTGTGCGCCACGCGGCTGATGGCCTTTTCAGGGCAGGACATCTCGCAGGTCTTGCAGTCACGGCAGGTACCGCAGCTCACACAGCGCGCGAAGTCATCCCTGGCACAGGGCAGGCTGCCCTTCTCATACTTGGCAAAGTAGGCAGTATGAAGCTTCTTCGCCGGGACTTCTTCCCTGACCGGGGCCGTGTAGGGCTCTCCCTTAAAGTACGCTTCCACGGCGTCAGCCGCGGAATTGCCCGATGCGATGGCGCTCACGAGGAGGCCGGGTTTGATGGTATCACCAACGGCGAACACACCGTCCATTATGCTCTGGTCAGCCTTCGGGGCCAGCCAGGCGCGGAACTTTGCCACATCGCTCGGCAGGTAGGACAGATCCGGGCTTTCGCCGATAGTGATGATGACCTCGTCGCCCGGAATCAGGCGGCCGTCTTCGGCGATGATGCCCTTCTCGGTGATTTCCTTGGTCATGACAGGCCAGATAATCTCACCGCCGAGCCCCTTGATGTGATCAATTTCCTCCTGGAAGGCGGCAGGTTTCTGCACGTCGATGCAGATAACCTTCTTGGCGCCCATCTTGTAGGCACCGGCGGCGCAGTCCATGCCGGCGTTGCCGCAGCCGATGATGATCACGTTGTCCTTGACCTTGGGTTTGCGCCCGCGGTTGACGTCCTTCATGAAATCGATGCCGGCCACGATGCGCTCGTGCCCGGGCCAGTTGAAGATACGGGCAATATGACCGCCGGTCGCACAGATCACAGCGTCATTTTCCTTGCGCAGGGCTTCGAACTTTGCGGCGTCCACACGGCAGCCATTCACGTACTTCACGCCCATGGCAGCGATGCGGTCGATTTCCTTCTTAAGCAGTTTGGGATTCAGGCGCTCTCTGGGGATGACCTGCTCCATCTTGCCGCCCATGACAGGCTCGGCCTCGTAGACAGTCACGCTGTGGCCTCTGCGGGCGAGGCGCCACGCGGCCGCGAGGCCGCCGGGGCCGCCGCCGATGACAGCGACTTTCTTTCCTGTCTTCACTGCGGGCTTGGGAAGCGTAATGTCCTGGGATTCAAGCCCAAGAGGACCAATCAGGACAGGGAAATCCAGTTTACCCCGGGTACAGGCCTGCATGCAGAGGTTGGGGCAGACAGTGCCGCAGACGCAGCCAGGAAACGGCGTGTAGTCGAGAACCTCACGGAACGCCTCCTCAGCCTTGCCGGAACGCAGCAGGTTGTAGCGGAGCTGGGTCGGAATGCCGGCCGGACAGGCGTGCTCACAGGGTGCCTCGAAGGCGTGATTCTTCCATTCGGGAACACGCAGGCGGTACTTGCCATGACCCACGAGTCCCATATGCTCTCCGGCGTCCGGAAAAACATCCGAAAAAATACCGCCGGGAACCCATTCGGTTTCATGGAACTCTTTCATGGAAAGACGGGTGAAACTCGATCTTTCCTGGAACGTAAGAGGCACAATCTTGCGCCACTGCTTCCATACGGAGAGCTCAGGCCTGCGGCGGGGCTGCCCGATAGCGCTGAGGAATACGTCCAGGCCGCCATCGAGGAAAGCAATGTCATCGCTGTCAAGATCGGCGATATGCACGTCCGGGGGAAGTTCAGCCACGGGGCCGCGGAAGTAGACGACGCCGCCCACCATGCCGACACACGGACGGTCGCCCATGATCGAAGGCAGGGTCTGGCTGTCGCAGCCACAGACAACGGCGCGGCCGCCGCCCATGAATTCAAAGGAAAAGCTGCCCGTGCTCTTGAGAATCCAGAGTTCCGGAGCCTCGTACAGCGGATCCTTCTTCATGAGGGAGCCGGAACGGGTGCCGGCGCGGCCGCCGATGTAAATGGAACCGCAGGAGGCGCAGTGTCCGGCCGTGTCGCCGGCGTCACCGGTGACCGTGATGCGGCCGCCGGAGTTCAGCCAGCCCACGTCAGCAGGAGCCGAACCCTTAACGATTACCTCGGTATTGGGCAGGGCCATGCAGCCTACCCTCTGTCCAGGATTGGTCACGGTAAAGGTCAGCTTCTTGCCCTCTTTGTTCCAGAGGGGACCGCCGATGTCGTGCTGTCCGGACGCGTCAACGTAGAAATCGGTCTCACCCTTGTTCACCGCTTTCTCAATGGAAAGCAGCAGATCCTGGGTGGACATACGTGTATGATCGTGCAGTGTATGGATGGTCAGCATAAAGAATCTCCTTGCAGCTCAGACATCAGCACGCATACTGGATGCCGAGCTTGTCAGCCACAGCCCGATCAGTCGTGACGAGAGCATCAGAACGGCCCACAGGCAGAGAGCTGTTGCCGATGGGGGCCAGAAGCTTGCGGATTTCGCTGTCGAAGGCCAGAACGTAATCAACAACGTTCTGTGCGCCCTTGTCGACGTCCAGGCGCTTCATCAGTCTGGCGTCCTGCGTGCAGATGCCCGTGGGGCATTTGCCCGTATTGCATCTGTTGCAGCGGCCGTTTTCATTGCCGATGCAGCCGAGCAGCTGAATGAGAATCTTGCCGACAAAAACACCGTTGGCGCCAAGACAGATCATCTTGAAAGCATCAGCCGCGGCGTTACCGGTCATGCCGATGCCGCCGCCGCACCACAGGGGAATCTGTCCCTGACGGCCCTGGGCCACTGCAGAAAGATAGCAGTCACGGAGCTTGGAAACGATGGGGTGGCCGGTGTGGTCAAGGGAGACCTCGTTGGCCGCGCCTGTGCCGCCCTGCACGCCGTCGATGAAGAAGCCGCCGCAGATGTTGTAGGGATCGCGGAGGAGGTTGTTGTACACCGGAACGGATGTCGAGGAGGCCGCGCACTTGATGGCCACGGGCACACGGAAACCGAAGGCCGCATTGAGGGAGAGGTGCATTTTCTGCACGGACTCCTCAATGGAGTACAGGCCCTGATGGTTGGCCGGGGAATGCAGCGTTGCCTTGGGCACGCCGCGGATGGCCGAAATATGCGGACCAACCTTGGCTGCGGGCAGAAGTCCGCCATCACCGGGCTTGGCGCCCTGACCTATCTTGATGAGCACGGCGCAGGGGTCTTCCTTCATGCGGGGCATGGCACGGATGATGCGGTCCCAGCCGAAGTGACCGGAGGCGATCTGAATGATCATGTACTTGAGCTGTTCACTTTCAAGCAGGCGGATGGGCATGCCGCCCTCGCCAGAGCTCATACGGATCGGAATGTTGCACTTCTCGTTAAGGTAGGCCACGGCCAGAGTCAGCGCTTCCCACGCTCTGGTGGAAAGGGCGCCAATGGACATATCGGAGAAAATCAGAGGATAAATCCAGCGCACCGGCGGAGTGTGCCCGCGCAGGACCAGGCTGTCTCCATCGACACCGAGAGGCAGGGAATCGACAGGCAGAACGCGTCCGAGAGGAGCGCGCACGTCGAAGGTATGACGCTCACTGTCCAGTGCGGGGTCGGTCATCTGGGAGATGCGGCCCACAATGATGGAGTCCAGGGTGCGGACAGCATGCACGTTCTTGCGGCCGCCGCGCTTGACGGGGCCCTTGCCGCGGGTAAGGAGCGGAGTGCGGGCATCGGGGTTGCGGACGGGATGGATGGCCTTATTGGGGCAGATCTTTTCGCACATGCCGCAGCCGGAGCAGGAACTGGCGGTGCCGTTCTTCTGGCGGATGACGGCTCTGGCCACGTGCTCCTGTACAGGAGTGGGGCATCCCTCGCGGGATACGGTGCGATCCCGGCGCTCGACAGTCACTTCAATAGCGTCAAAGGTGCAGGCCGCCACGCAGGAGCCGCACATCGTGCATTTTTCAGGATCGTATTCAATTTTCCAGTTAAGGTCATTGAACGTAACGTCCTGCGTGCTCATTGTTTCCATCTGCGCACCTCCAGGTCATTGTCTATCTCGATAAGCTCGCGCTCGTTCGGATAGATATCATTCGTGATGTCACGGTCGGGCATCACTTCATTGAGGCCGCAAACCTCGGAGGAGATAACGACCATATTCTCATCCCTGCCGATCACCACAGGACGAAGTTTCTTGGAATCGCAGCAGGTAATCATCTTGCCGTCAGGCAGCATACCGATGATGACGTTGGGGCCGTTGATCTCGAGATGGGCCAGAGACTGGCGGATAAGCCTGAGGACGTCGCGGTCCGGGCGCTTTTCGATTTCTTCGAAAGGCAGCGGGGTGATAACGTGCTTGTAGTAACGGATGGGCCAGTGCAGCTCATGAAGCACGTAATGAAGAGTGTAGAGAAAGTTCTGGGAGTCCGACTCAAAGCCGATGTAGCCGCGATGAAGGGACTTCTGGAATTCCTTGTTCTTGGTGAAAAACGTGTTCTCGCCGTTGGCACAGAGCGTGTAGCCCTGCAGGAAGAAAGGATGGGCGGCGTAACGCACGATGGCGTAGTTGGTGTTCTGGCGGCACTGGGCAACAATATTGCGGGCCAGAAGACGGCCGTCTTCTTTCCACAGCCTGAAGTACGTGGCGATATCGGCGGGATCGCCGATTTCCTTGAGGGTCAGGACATCCGGCCAAAAGGAATAGACATAGCCGTTATTCTCTTTGGCAAGCAGTTCGCGCAGGGCGAGACGGGTATCGAGAAGAAGATCTTCCCTCTCTGCCTGGCTCCTGTACTGATAAACCTCTGGGTAATCGTAATTGCGGAAGACGTAACGGGGCATGGCCGCGATACGCAGGCCGGGCTTCTTGTCGACGTCCGGAACCCATTGGGCCATCTGAACGAACCCGTGCTGTTCCATGTATTCGTTGACGAGCTGCACGCCGCGGGCGGTGCAGGCCATGGAAAGCAGGGGCTGTTTCTTATAATGCCTGAAGGCGCCGTCGAGATCCTGCATCACCATGGCAAAACCCGAGTTGTCATGCCCCTCCTGCTGGGGGATCATGAGCTTCAGGGCGAGCGACGGAGGCACCGGCTCCCGACTCTTGATGGAACCGATTCTGCACATAAGCAAAAACCACCTTGAGTGTGTAATTTCTCTATTTGCGTAAGCGGGAAAAGATGCGACTCCATCTCTCCGGGGGGAATCCGCCTGCGGGGGTAACCAAACTACTTGCTATTTAAAGGGACTGCAACCTACGAATGGCCTCTGCCGTGTCTTCGGGAGTTCCAAAGGCGGTCAGACGCACGTAACCTTCGCCACTCAGGCCGAAGCCGGCGCCGGGCGTGCACACAAGGGAAGCCTTATGCAGAAGATGATCAAAGAATGACCATGAATCCATGCCATCCGGCGTGGAAACCCAGATATAGGGAGCGTTCACGCCGCCGTAGACTGAGAGCCCGAGTCCCTTCATGGCGGAAACGAGCACCCTTGCGTTCTCAAGATAACCGTGCACCGTTTCCATGACCTGCTTTTTGCCCTCGGGAGTGTGCGCGGCCTCGGCGGCACGCTGCACGATGTAGGGACAGCCGTTGTACTTCGTGCACTGACGCCTGTTCCACAGACCGTTGAGCTGCACTGTTCCGCCCCTGCCATCCGAAATCTTCAAATCGAGCGGCACGACAACGCTGGAGCAGCGCAGGCCTGTGAAGCCGGCAATTTTGGAATAGCTTCTGAACTCCACGGCCACTTCGCTGGCGCCTTCAATCTCATAAATGGAATGCTGAACGCCGGGCTCTGTGATGTAGGACTCATAGGCTGCATCGTAGAGGATGAGCACGCCGTTTTTACGGGCATATTCCACCCAGGCCCTGAGTTCATCAGCTTTCAGAACCGTACCCGTGGGGTTGTTGGGGTAGCAGAGGTAGACGATATCCGGAGCCTTGTCGGGGAAGGCCGGAACAAAATTATTCGAGGCGGTACAGGGCAGATAGACGAGCCTGTCGAAACGTCCGCCGGCCACGGGATTACCTGCCCTTCCCGCCATGGCATTGGAGTCAACGTAGACGGGATAGACAGGGTCGGTCACGGCCACAACGGCATCATTGGAAAGGAGCTCCTGGAAATTGCCCACATCGCTTTTGGCGCCGTCGCCTATGAAAATTTCTTCAGTATCAAGTTTCACGCCGAGGGCCGCGTACTCTCTGGCCACAGCCTCTCTAAGAAACAGGTAGCCGTGCTCGGGACCATAGCCATGGAAGCCTTCCTTCGTGCCCATCTCGGCAACGGCTTTCTGCAGGGCGCTGATCACAGCGGGGGCAAGAGGACGGGTGACATCGCCGATGCCGAGGCTGATGACCCTGGCCTCTGGATGTTCATTTTTATAAGCAGCGACTTTGTGGGCGATGTCTGTGAAAAGGTAACTCTTCTGCAGTTTGAGATAGTTCTGATTGACAGAAATCATGAAGATATCCTCATGTTAGAGGGGGGGGATCGCCGCCGGGAGAAGACCGGCGGCAAAGGGACTAGAGATACAGTTTTCCTTCGAAAACAGGTTCAGCGGGGCCGGTCATATACAAATGCCCGTCCTGTTCGTTGAAATTAATCTGGAGCGTTCCGCCCCTGAGCTTCACCTGCACGGTACGGTCTGTGAGCTTGTTCAGGAAACAGGCTACTGCCGTTGCGCAGGCTCCGGTGCCACAGGCAAGGGTTTCGCCTGTTCCGCGCTCCCAGACCCGCATGGACACGGCCGTGGGGGATTCAACGCGAACGAATTCGGTATTCACGCGCTCGGGGAAAAGAGGAAGATGCTCGAAAACGGGTCCTATGCGGGGAAGATCCAGGCTTTCAAGGCTGGGATCGTCATCTCCGAGGAAAATAACGGCATGAGGGTTACCCATGGACACGGCGGTGATGCTGACTTCCCTGTCAAGAACGGTGACCGGTCTCGCGATGAAGGGAGCTTTGGGATCTTCTCCTTCGCGCACGGCGACAGGGATCCTCTCTGCTTCCAGGATGGGAGCGCCCATATCGACAGTCGCTCCGGTGACGCGCCCTCCGTCGAGGAGCAGTCTGGCCACGCGGACACCGGCTCCGGTTTCCACCTTGACGACACGATCGGCAACGAGGCCGTGCTCGAAGGCGTACCGGGCCACGCAGCGGGTGGCGTTGCCGCACATCTGGGCCTCGGAGCCGTCAGGATTAAACATGCGCATGCGCACGTCGGCCTTATTCGAGGGAAGAATCAGGACGAGGCCGTCGGAACCGATGCCGAAATGCCGGTCCGACACTCTTTTCGCCAAGCTTTCAGGGTCCGTGATATGCTCCTCAAAACCATTGACGTAAACGTAATCATTGCCGCAGCCCTGCATCTTGGTGAAAGAGAGCGTCTGTGCCATGTGACCTCCGTAAAAAGAAGGCCGCCTGCAGTGAAACCAGGCAAGCGGCCTGAAATAAGGAAATTTTTGTAGGTGCGCGAAAGATACCACAGTATCTAAAAACTGAAAGTCCTCCCAAAGGCGCCGAAGGCGGGCAGGGAATCGCTACCGTTCCCTGCCCGCTTTCTTGCCCAGCTCCGCCCAGAAGCGGAGCAACACCTTTCAGGCAGACAGCCTGAAAAGGTTGGGGATCCCGTGAGAATCACCTTCCCCCCCGGGATGTACTCTCCGGGCCCCCAACTTTGTGAGAAAGTATTAATGCACCCAGAGGAGTTCCGAGTACTTCGGGAGCTCCCAGAGCTTATCGTCGACAATGGCCTCGAGAGCGTCGGAATCCTCGCGGATTTTGCCCATGAGAGGCAGAATCAGGTCGCGGGCACCCTTGGCCCTTTCGAGAGTGCCTTCAATACCCTTGACCTTGGCAATGGCCTGCTCAAGCTGTCCGACGGCTTTTTCCATGCTGGTGACATGGCCGCGGATAGTCTGGAGATTCTTCATCTCCTCGTCGGGTTCGATGCCGGCATTCTTCGTCTTGAGGACGAGGTCACAGGCCTGGGCCTGGGCAGCGCGGCAGGGAGGCAGAACCTTGCCGCGGACGAGGTCGAGCAGCGTGGCGCCTTCGATCTCGATGTCCTTGGCGTAGGTGTCGAGCAGAATCTCCTGGCGGGACAGAATCTCGCGTTCGCTGAGGATGCCGTGACGCAGGAAGACGTTCATAACATCGGGGTCAGAGTAATGCTCGAGGGCGTCAACAGTGTTACTCAGGTTGGGCAGACCGCGGCGTTCAGCTTCCTTGGGCCACGTATTGGAGTAGCCGTTGCCGTTGAAGACCACTGGCGAATGTTCCTTGAACTCGCGAGGCAGGAATTCCTGCAGAGCCTGGTTCAGGGGCGTGCCGGCGGAGACGGCAGCTTCGAGCTGAGTGGCTATGTCATCGAGGGCGCAGGCCACAGCGGCGTTAAGCGCGATGTTGACAGGGGCAATGGACTGAGAAGAACCCACGGCGCGGAACTCGAACTTGTTGCCGGTGAAGGCAAACGGGCTCGTGCGGTTTCTGTCGGAGAGATCAACGGGCAGCGGAGGCAGGCTGGACACGCCGATTTCCATAACCGGTTTTTTACGGCTGCGGGCGGTCTTGCCTTCGATGATGCTGTCAATCACATCGGTGAGCTGTTCACCGAGGAAGACGGAGATGATGGCCGGCGGGGCTTCGTTGGCGCCAAGGCGGTGATCATTGCCGGCTCCGATGGTGCCGAGCCTGAGGGCGATGGAATATTTGTGCACAGCGCGGAGCACGCCGGCGAGGAAGACCAGGAACTGGGCATTGTCCTGCGGCGTGGAGCCAGGATTGAGCAGGTTGTGGCCTTCGGAATCAGCCATGGACCAGTTGTTGTGCTTGCCGGAGCCGTTCACGCCCTCGAAGGGCTTTTCGTGAATGAGGCAGACAAAGCCGTGGCGTGCGGCGAGGTGACGCATCATGTTCATGGTGAGCATGTTGTGGTCGCAGGCGATATTGGCTTCTTCGTACACGGGAGCGATTTCAAACTGGCCGGGGGCGACTTCGTTGTGTCTCGTCTTGGCGGGAATGCCGAGTTTGAGCAGTTCGTCCTCGACGTCTTCCATGAAGCTCATGACGCGGGACGGAATGGAACCGAAGTAATGGTCTTCGAGTTCCTGTCCCTTGGGCGAAGGAGCGCCCACGAGGGTGCGGCCGCAGAGCATGAGGTCAGGACGAAGGGCGGCGAGGTTCTTGTCGACCAAGAAATATTCCTGTTCAGGGCCAACCTGGGGACGAACGCTGGTGGCCGTCGTGTTTCCGAAGAGGCGCAGAATGCGCAGGGCCTGACGGGACAGGGCCGAAATGGAACGCATAAGCGGAATCTTGCGGTCCAGAGCCTCACCGGAATAGGAGTAGAAGAAGGTCGGGATATGCAGCGTGGAAGAATAGGGTCCGGGGATGATGAAGACCGGAACAGTGGGATCCCACGCCGTGTAGCCCCTGGCCTCGAAGGTGGAGCGGATGCCGCCGGACGGGAAGGAGGAAGCGTCAGGCTCGCCGCTGATAAGCGTCTTGCCCGAGAACTCGCTGATGGCCTTACCGGGGCCGGTGGGAGAGATGAAAGCATCATGCTTTTCAGCAGTGAGGCCGGTCATGGGCTGGAACCAGTGGGTGTAATGGGTGGCACCCATTTCAATGGCCCAGTCCTTCATGGCGCTGGCGACGACATCGGCGATTTCGGGATTGAGCCGGCCGCCTTTGTTAACAATGCTCTCAAGTTCCTTGTACACTTCCTTGGGAAGGCGCTTGCGCATCATGTCCAGCGTGAAGACATACTTTCCGTAGATGTCATCAGCGGACTCCCACGCTTCGCGGGGCTTGCTCACAGGGGAAGCATCCGTGGCCTTAAAAAGAGCTTCGTCTCTAGCTAAGCTCATAAGTATACTCCTTGGCCCTCAGTGGACCTTTTTTGCTGCCTTAAACAAACGGGACTGCGTTTTGCGGCGTATGGCGCCTAAACGGCATCGTCTCCGCGCTCGCCCGTGCGGATACGTATGGCGTCCTGCACGTCCGAGATAAAAATTTTTCCGTCACCGACCCTTCCGGTTCTGGCCGCATCGAGAACAGCCTGGATAATGCGCTCCACGGACTCGTCCTTTGTGACCACCTCAAAGCGTACCTTGGGCAGGAAGTCCACGTTGATGGTGGTTCCACGGTAGACTTCCACATGTCCGTGCTGCCGGCCGAATCCCTTGATTTCCTGGTAATTCATGCCGTTCACTCCGAGGGCGGACAACGCTTCGCGCACCTTGTCGAAAACACTGGGCCGGATGATGATTTCAATCTTTTTCATAACGCTGGGCTCCTGACCAATGGGGGGACTACAGGTTGTAGCCGCGTTCCTGATGTTCGTTCAAATCGAGACCGGTGACTTCCTCGTCCGGAGTGACCCTGAGGGAGACCATCTTGCCGACCACATAAAGGATGGCGCGGCTCACGCCGTACACGTAAACCCAGGTGGCCACCACTGAAATGAACTGCCAGAGAAGCTGCTTCGGATTGCCATAGAGAAGACCATCGACACCGTTGACCGAGGCACAGGCGAACACGCCGGTGAGCAGGGCGCCAATGGTTCCGCCGATTCCGTGAATGCCCACAACGTCAAGGGCATCGTCGTAATGGAAGCGGTACTTCAGCAGGATGCCGGCGTAACAGACCATGCCTCCCACAAGGCCCATAAACATGGCGGCTCCGAAGGGAACGTAGCCGGCTGCAGGAGTAATCACGACGAGGCCTGCCAGGGCACCGGAAACAGCGCCGAGAGAAGTGGGCTTGCCTGTGCGGATCCATTCCACGAGCAGCCATCCGGCCACACCGAAAGCTGTCGCAAGATGCGTGGTGGCGAAAGCGTGGGCGGCAAGGGGACCGGAGGACAGAGCCGAGCCGGCGTTAAAGCCGAACCAGCCGAACCACAGGAGACCGCCGCCGATGAGGGTCATGGGCAGATTGTGAGGGCCTCTGCCGGTCAAACCGCTTCTCAGCCTCGGTCCCACGGCCTGGGCGCAGGCCAGGGCTGCAGCCGCGGAAGCCATGTGCACGACAGCGCCGCCGGCGAAGTCAACCGCTCCCATCTGGGCCATCCAGCCGCCACCCCAGACCCAGTGGGCCATGGGGGCATAGGCGAAAAGCACCCAGAGGCTGGAAAAGAGCAGCATGGCGGGGAAATGCATGCGTTCCGCGTAGCCGCCCGAAATCAGGGCGACAGTCAGGCAGGCGAACATGCACTGAAACATCATGAAACAGGGATGGGGGAGGTTGGCGGCTGAAGGCGCCGCCGTCCCCTCAACGCCCTGCAGGAAGACATATTTGAGACTGCCGATGATGCCGTTGATGTCAGGACCAAAGGCCAGGGTATACCCGACGAAGGCCCAGATGACCGTGACAAGCCCGAGACTCGCGTAACTGTGAAAACTGGTGGACAGGACATTGCGGGCGCTCACGAGGCCACCGTAAAAAAGGGCCACCGCGGGGGTCATGACAAAGACCATCGCCGCGCAGATAAGTATGAATCCAGTATCAGCCGCGTTCATAGTGTTTCTCCTCTCGAGCTCTCTTTCACGATTGGAGTTCCGTTGCCCCGGAACCGCCGCAGCGCTGTGCCGCAGACGCACTGGAAAAAGCATTTTCCGTGCCATACTCAGAAAGGAAAAACCGGAAAAATTTTTTCACTTTGAATTTCAGCGTGTTATCTTTGCAGTGACAGAAAAAGCCTAAAAAAAACGCCGGTCTGGACTTTCTCCGGGACCGGAACATTCTACATTTTTGTTGTTTTTCAATCGAAGGAACGCCCATCCGGCCGGAAATCCGGCTGAAGTTATCATTTAATATGCTGAATTTTTTAAAGTTTTATTGTTTTTTGTTAAATCGACATTTTTGTAACTTTTTAAATAAATCCGAGTATAATACTCCTCAATTTTCTCTTCTGGCACAGGAAGTCCTCCGTGCCAGATTTCATACCCAACAGGCGTTATTACAGACTTTTCCAGCTTTCCGTCCTTAAGGAGAGCCATCTGCCTCTGTGCCGATCCTGCCTTTTGGTGACAAAAGTTACAAAACTGTCATTTCTCTGGAGACAGACATTCCGCACACACCCCAGTGGGCAGTTTCTTTCCCTGTCTGCGGCACAGGGAGCTGCTGTCAACAGCTCCCGTCTCCATGTCAGCTCAGGTTCCGGCAGAGAGCCCTGATCATTTCTTCAGGCTGCAGAGGGGCGCTTTCTCCGCCCTCCTCTTCTTTTCCGGCCATGTTCCAGACTCTCTCAAGGCCAAACACGGGAGCATAGGGCAGAAGGCGCCGGTACTGCTCCTCCGTGGGCTCCTGAACACCTTCCATAAAGCCGGAAAGCCTGCTCAGGCCGTCCTTCATCTCTTTAAAACGGGCAGGCCGTACGTCCAGGCAGGGGAAACAGGCAAAAGGCGCGAGCACGGCAGCAAAGACAAAAAGAGCCTGGAGCGGGCTTATTATCCAGAAGGGGCTGTCCGGGCGCAGGGAAGCCCCGCTGCCCGCTTCTCCGAAGCCAATCCAGACTCCGGCAGGACATAAAATGGCCGTGAAGAGCACCATCCACAGAATCCGGGGCCAGCCCTTCCTGGTCCTTATAAAGAGCAGTGCCGCAGCGCAGTACGCTGCCAGGCAGAAGCCGCAGAAAAGCGCGCCAGAGACATCAGGCATCCAGAGCCGGGGATCACCCCAGCGAAGGCAGAAGAGCACGAAGATTCCCGCAGACGCTGCCGCGCACTGCAGAATTCCCAGCAGCAGGCGGATCCCCCTGCCCCTGGGGAAGCGGGCCGAGAGAACATCCGCTGCAGCAGAAAGGACGCGCCCCATGAGGCCGCGTGCTTCAGCGTCAGCCCTGAAGGCTGCGGGCATGGCATCAAGAGCAGCCTGTTCCTCTGCGTGCGCCGCGCTCCTGCCGGTTTTTTTCAGGACAGGGCCGTCATTCTCTTCCACCCCGAGGCAGCCCTGCCTCAGAAGGGAAAGCAGGAGCCCCGCAAGACCTGAAGAGGTGAGCCTGCCGTCGTGAAGCGCGTAGTCCGCCATGACCGGAGACACTGTCTCCCCACTCCTATCGAGGAAAGGCGGGAAGCCGGGATCCGCCAGGGGAACGCTTTTCCTCCTTTTCCGGGAAAGATGCCCCGTCAGGATGCAGACAGCCAGAACGATGAGGAAAAAGACGGCAAGGCGCAGGGTAAATCCGCATGCGTCAGCCGGATTCACGGCTGACGGGCGCTCCACAAGGCCGCTCGGCCATGAAACCGAGACGGTAAGGCGCTCCCCTTCTTTCAGGGGTGACGGCGTACGGAACGCGTAGGCATAGCGCCCCCTGACAGGCACGCTGGTGGCAGGCACACTCACGCTGCTTCCGCCGGCGGACGTAATCCTGCCTGAACTCGTAAAAGCTCCCGATCCCTCGGGCACGAGCACAGCGCAGAGCGCGCTGCCCGCGCCCCCTTTCCAGAGCCCCGGCACGCTCCATGTGAGACTGTCCGACGTTTCTCCGAACTCAGTCTGCCGGGTCAGCCTGTATTTCAGAATAAAGGTATGCCGTCCGGGGACAAGATATTTTGTTCTGTCGCGCAGATGGACGCGGCAGACGCCGGACGCGCTCTCAGTATCGTTTACGCTTATCCTCCGGCCATCAAGAAGTGCCTCCAGGACGGTCAGCCTGACATCCCGCCGGGCGAGATCCTTCCAGCGCGGCCGGACGGAAACCTCACGCGCTATGCCGTGGCTCCGGGTGCCGGGG
>ENA-OROK01002724-OROK01002724.1-human-gut-metagenome-genome-assembly--contig:-NODE-2724-length-14778-cov-2.731509_pt1 | contig 14778 bp, 5 predicted proteins | sample MGYA00242127_ERZ509046 | MGnify/ENA primary metagenome ERZ509046 (study PRJEB26280, sample SAMEA2338728) | human gut metagenome | biome: human gut; feature: human-associated habitat; material: faeces... | reverse complement strand
CTAAGGGTCGCAGAGCTTCTCATTTGGTATTGGAAGACGGTTCGAAGGTTTGGGTCAATTCGGGCTCGACGTTTCGTTTTCCGACAACTTTTGAGAAGAATAAACGAGAAGTATATGTCGATGGCGAAATTTATATCGAGATTGCCAAAGATGCCGAAAGGCCATTTTTTGTAAAAACTTCGGAAATGAGTGTGAGGGCATTGGGTACTCGATTTAATGTGATGGCTTATCACGATGAGTTAGCTCAGTCTGTTGTCTTGGTTGAAGGATTGGTCGAGGTTCAATCGAATGATGAATCGAAAAAGAAAATTTTGCAACCAGACCATATGCTGACTTTGGCGAGCAACTCTATGGATATTACTGCGGCGAATACGTATGATTTTATCAGTTGGAAAGATGGATTGCTTCAATTCCGCAGCCAGCCGTTGTCGATGATATTGGCGAAAATTTCCAGACATTATGACCTTTATATCGATTGCGAAAAGGATATTAAAGATTTGAAATGCAGTGGAAAGTTGGTTTTGTTCGATGATCCGAAAGACGTATTGGAAACTATTTCCCGTACGATTTCATTGGAAAAGGCCGATTCTAAAACGGTTCCCATGTCGTATGAAATGAACGGAAATACTATTTTATTGAAGAAGAGAAGTTAATTATAAAACTTGTTAACTACTAATACAGAAAAACTTATGTTACCTTGGAAAAATCTATTTGGAATGTATGGGAGAGGGCATTTCTGTAATAAATTGAAACGTTCGATTCTATTACTTTTTTTGCTGGGTATGTTCCCGTATGCATGGGGTCAGCAAACCAATGTATCTCTCAATTTGAGAAATGTTCCTATTAAAAGTGTTTTGTCTCAAATCGAGAAGTCGACCAATTATTATGTTTTTTTCTATACGGATAATTTGAATTCCGAATTGTCTAAAAGGGTGAATGTTACAGTCAATAACACGCCGGTTGTTACTGTCTTGAACCAGATTTTCAGTACAACGAATATTTCTTATGAAATAAAGAATAAACGTCAAGTGAGTTTATTTCTGGTAGAGAAATCGTCGCCGAAAAGTAAGGCTCAGGCTGTAAAGTCAAATAAGATACAGATTACGGGAACCGTTTTCGATGCCAATAACGAACCGTTGATTGGCGCCAGTGTTCGGGTATTGGGGACGACGATTGGGTCTATGGCCGATATAAACGGGGCATTTAAGCTGGAAGTTTCCCCCGGAGATGTATTGGAAGCCTCTTATATAGGATATAATCCTCAGCAGGTAAAGGTCGGTTCACAGACCCGGTTCCAATTTGTTTTGGAGGAGGTTGCCAATACGTTGGACGACATCGTTGTTGTCGGTTATAGTTCACAGAAAAAAGAAACGGTTACCGGTTCTATCTCTATGGTAACCACAAAGGATCTTTTACAATCGCCGCAAGCTAATATTAGCAATGCACTCGGCGGTAGGATTCCCGGATTGTTGAGTGTGCAACGAAGCGGTGAACCGGGGCAAGACATGTCTACGTTGCGTATACGTGGTGTCGGTACTTTCGCCAGTGATGCGGAATCGCAGAATCCTTTGATAATGGTAGATGGTATCGAAGTGAATAACTTGAACGATATAGACCCGAACGAAGTGGAGTCGTTGTCTATTTTGAAAGATGCTTCGGCGACTGCTGTATATGGTGTGAGAGGTGCGAATGGTGTTATTTTGATTACGACAAAGCGTGGTGAGTTGGGAAAACCGAAAATTAGTTTTTCGACAAATGTCGCTATCACGAATTTCCCGTTTTTGCCCGAACCGATGAATTCGTATGAATATGCAAGGGCTTATAATGAGGCTCAGGCTTACGATTATTATTCTCAGTTATCGTATATTCCACGTTACTCGGAGGAAGCTATCGAAGCATATCGAACCGGTTCTGACCCTCTGTTTTATCCAGATATCAATTGGTATGATTATATGTTGAAGGATTTCTCGACTCAGACTCAGACAAACTTTAATGTGAGCGGGGGAACCGAGCGGGTGAAATATTTTGTTTCATTGGGTGTGTTTACGCAGAACGGTATGTTGGATACCGGTATATATGACCCGGGGTATAGCTATCAAATTGCATTCAGACGCTATAATATGCGTTCGAATTTCGATATAAATGTTACGAAAAATCTGTTGTTGAGTTTAGATATTTCTAACCAGATGGGAAATTTGCAGAACCCCAATTGGAGTACAGGACAAATTATGGAGTCGTTGAATTCGACACCGTCTAATGCTGCACCGGGAGTGATTGACAACAAGGTTGTGACGATAACCGATGTATTCGGTAGCGGGCGAAATCCTGCCAGTCCTTATACGAGAGGTTGGAAATCGAAGTATGAAAATAATTTGAATTTATCGGGACGGTTCACGTATAAAATGGATTATTTATTGAAAGGACTTTCTTTGCGTGGAGCTCTTTCTTACAAGAGTTATAGTACAGAAACGAAGACCTATAATGACCGTGGAATAACCTATGACTTGCGAAGAGCCGGCGATGAGTTGATTTTTGTTCCGTCTACCGATCCCGGGAAATTGACTTATCAAGGAACAAATAGCAGGAATATACGCATTTATTCGGAAATCGGAGCGGAATATACTGGCAAGTTCGGGGAGCATACGGTAACGGGATTGGTCTTGTACAATCAAGGGAAATATTATAATCCTACATTAAAGTATAATATTCCTAATGGTTATCAAGGATTGGTCGGTCGGGTTACGTACAATTACGGCAACCGTTATTTGGCCGAAGTAAACGTAGGATATAATGGTACTGAGAATTTTGCCCCAGGCAAACGTTTTGGGTGGTTCCCTGCGTATTCGTTGGGGTGGGTTTTGACCGAGGAGCCTTATTTCCCCCGAAATGAAGTCTTGTCATTCTTGAAAATAAGAGGGTCGTATGGAACCGTAGGTAACGATAAAATCGGTGGAGACCGCTTTTTATATTTACCGTCGGTATATACCTATACGGGCAGTAATTCGTATTATTTTGGAGAAGTGGGTTCGTCATATGTGGGATATGTGGGGTCTAACGAGAGTAAGGCCGGTAACCCTGATTTGACATGGGAGAAAGCAATCAAATGGAATGTCGGGGCCGATGTTAAATTTTGGGGAGATCGCATCGGTTTAACGTTCGATTACTTTATGGAGCATCGGGATAATATCCTTTGTAACCGTAATACGGTTCCTACTATCATCGGTATTTCGGCATCGAATCTTCCGGCTTATAATATGGGGCGTATGAGAAATTCTGGTTGGGACGGAGAAATATCTATCGGCGATCGTATCGGTGATTGGAGCTATTTTGTAAAAGCTAATTTTACGTATGCCCATAATAAAATTTTGGAACAAGACGAAGTTATCCGTAATGAAGATTATCTCTATCGGACAGGATTACGTTACGGGCAATTCTTCGGTTATGTGGCCGATGGAATTTTCAACTCTTGGGAAGAGGTAAATGCCGCAGGACGACCCGAGTATGTGATGGCTAACAATAATAATAAGATACAGCCGGGAGATGTTCGTTATGTGGATATTAATGGTGACGGCAAAATCAATGACGATGACCAAGTTCCTATCGGTTATTCCAATTTCCCGGAAATCATGTATGGAATTTCATTAGGAGGGTCTTATAAAAATCTCGATATTTCATTGCTGTTTCAGGGGGCGACTCACGTGTCTAATATGCCTTCTCGTCGTATTATGCGGGGCTTTTACGAATATACGGGAGCTAATCGTGATTTGTTGAAGAGTTGGAGTTACGAGCGTTTTGTCAATAACCAGAAAATCGTTTATCCTCGCTATGGTGTGAATGGAGTAGGACATAATTACCTGACATCGACTTATTGGTTGGAAGATGCTTCATACCTCCGTTTGAAAAACGTAGAAGTCGGTTATACATTCAGACAAGAATCTTTGAAGAAAGCAGGTATCGGTTCGATCAGAATCTATGTAAATGGAAGCAATTTATTGACATGGACTGATATGTTACCCGGACAGGATCCCGAAGTCGCCAATGCCGGAGTGACGAATAGCGAACCTTATCCTGTTACACGGGTATTCAACTTCGGGCTCAATGTTAATTTTTAATTGGATAGTAACGACCTAAAATATTATACCATGTATTTGAAGAATATAAATTTGAAAAGGCTTAAACAGCTTGTTTCTCCCTTACTAATCTTATTAGTTCTGGTGTTGCCGGTCGCTGTCGTATCGTGCGAAGATATGATGGGAAACTATTTGGAAAAACCGCCGGGAGGAGATGTGACAGAAGATACTATATTTTCATCGAGAACACAAGTGGAGACATTCTTAACGAGTATTTATCAGATGGGTATCCATTCTAATTTGGGGTATGCTTCGGCGAACTCGAATGTTTATTCCAATAGGGACGAGAACATTTTCGCCGGAGCTTGCGACGAGGCCGAGACGTGTGCCAACTGGTATCGCATGAACTGGTGGAACGAGGGTTCTATCTCGGCTAATCGTACCGATGATTCTCGATTTGATTATCGTTTTGTAGCTATCAGGAAGATAACGGTTCTTTTGGACAGGATTTATGATGTCCCAGATATTACTCCTGAATATAGAGACCAGTTGATAGCCGAGGCTAAGTTGATAAGAGCGTTGAATTATTTTGAGATGATGAAGCGTTATGGCGGGATGCCTATTATTCGGGAACGCTTGCAGTTGGACGATAATTTGAAAATACCTCGTGCCAGTTTAAGGGAGATGCTTTTTTTCATCTTGCAGGATATTGACGAGGCTTATCCGGCTTTGCTCGATAATGCTTTGCAGAATCTGAGGGGGCGTGTTCATAAGGGAGTAGCGTTGGCGTTAAAGTCTAAGGTATTGCTTTATGCAGCTAGTCCGTTGTTTAATACCAACGAGCCTTATATGGATTTTGGGACGAATAATAATCTCATTTGTTTGAACGAACCTAAAAATATGGTGTGGTGGGAGCGTGCTGCCGCAGTTGCCGATTCTTGCATTCGCTGGGCGGAAACGAATGGTTGTTATTTGATTACCGATCAGGGAGTGGATGCCAATTATCAATATAGTTGGGAGGTGTATGATAATCCCGAGATTATTTTAGCCGAGAAGGCCGCTCAGGGTATGGGTTGTTGGAATCGTCCGTGGTCGGGTATTATTCCGGGCTCGATTATTGCCGGTAGTTCGGGTACAAACGGGACGACGCCTTTGTTGAACTTTGTGCGTAAGTATGAAGATCGTGATGGTAATAAGGTCGAATGGAACGGTGGCGATGATTTACAAGCGAAGTTGGCAAATTTGGATAGACGTTTTGCACAGACTATCGCATATAATTTATCTTGGTGGAATTCACAGACGCCCGAGGTTCAGCTTTGGGAAGCCAATGAAGAACTGGGCGTTGCGGCCGGCAAGCATATCAAGGATTGTTATGGAGGATTTTGGTTGCATAAGTTAGTCTCTCCGTCTATCATGCGTCCCGATAACCAAGAGCCTGTTCCCAATTCTACACTTTTCCAATTGAACGAAATTTATTTGAATTTTGCCGAGGCTATGAATGAGGCTTATGGACCGGACGATAAACATGGTTATAAATATTCGGCAAGAGAGGCTATAAATATTATTCGCGAGCGTTCGGGACAACCGGCTATTTTGTCGGGTAGTGGAATCTATTCCGATTTTAGGGAATTGGTTCGTAATGAACGAGCTATTGAATTAGCGTTCGATAACCATCGTTTTTGGGATGTGCGTCGTTGGATGATTGCCGAGCAAGAAGGAGTGATGAGTGGAGCTATGTATGGCATTAAGATTTATTGGATTAATTCGAGTCCGCAAGAGTTCCGCTATACGCCCTATTTGTATGAGAACCGTACATTTACGAAAAAAATGTATTTGCACCCGTTTTCTACGAACGAGGTTAATAAGGGATATTTGATACAGAATCCAGGTTATTAATTCAGATGTACTATGATCAACATGAAGATAAAGAAAGATTGCCTCATGAAGCATAAAATATTTTTGCTGGTTCAAGGTTTGTTGTTTACTGGGCTTTTATCTGCTCAGGTGGTTCATACCGATTCGACGTTTTCTGAGAAAATGATTCCGATTGCTTATGGAGAGCGGGCAGAATGGGAAATGACAGGTGCGATATCTTCTGTAAAGGGAGATGAAATGTCGAAGTCGTTTACCACGAATGTTGCAAATACTTTATATGCGAGACTTCCGGGACTTACAGTGGGTCAACAGAGTGGAGAGCCCGGGAACGATGCCCCTACGTTGCATGCTCGCGGTATAAGCACGTTTGGAACAGGGCGGGACGTTACTATTATAATTGACGGTTTCCCTTCTACGTTGGAATTATTTCAACAGTTGACGCCTCAGGAAATAGAGTCGGTTAATTTGTTAAAGGATGCTGCCTCTGCGGCGATATATGGGAATAAGGCTGCCAATGGTGTATTGCTTGTAAAGACAAAGAGAGGTGTGAATGCACCTTTGGAACTGAACCTGGGCATTCGCTTCGGTATGCAGCAGGCCATGAGGTTACCGGATTTTTTAGGATCGTATGACTATGCCCAGTTATACAACGAAGCTATGGTTAACGATTTAGGTCCGGGCTCTGAGGTGTATTCTCCTGCCGATTTGGAGGCTTATAAGAATGGAACGGATAAATATAGGTATCCGAATGTGAATTGGTATAATCAACTGCTTCGAACTCTTTCGCCTCTTGCCGACTATGATTTGTCGGCAAGAGGTGGTTCCGATGTCGTACGATACTTCGTTTTATTGAATGTCGCGACGAATAAGGGATTATATAAGGGTACAGAAAAAGAGTCGGATTATACGAAGGACTTTTCGTATACGCGATATAATTTCAGGACGAATGTCGATGTGAAATTGTCGAAACGCATCTCTTCGGAATTTACTTTGGGGGGAAGTGTAGAGGATCGTGTGAATCCTGGGCGAGTAAGGAATGACGTAAGCGGTGAATATAGTACGAATGTATTCAATTTAATTGCAAAACTTCCGCCCAATGCGTTTCCGATTTATCATGAAAATGGCCAAATAGGAGGTAATTCTGCCTATTATAATCCGTGGGCAGAGATTACAGAAACAGGATATTATTCTACGAATAAGCGATCTGCACAATTGTCCGCTAAGTTAATAGGCGATTTGGGTATGATTACCCCGGGGTTGAGTATTTCGGGAGCGGTCGGTTTCAATACGATATATAAATCGTATACCATAGCATCTAGGGATTATGCCCGATATGATATGTCCGGACAACAGTTTGGTGAAACCTCTTCTATGTCTATAAGCGAAAGTGCGTATAATCAATGGCGGAATTTTGTCGTTCATGGTTTTGTGAACTATGATAGGGTTTTCGGAGAGCATCATGTGGATGCTATGTTGATGGGTGGTTATGAGGAATATAACGTATCATCTACCGATTTACCGTATAAGGATATCGTTTCGGGTGGTCGCTTGACTTATTCTTACGATAAGCGGTACGTCGCAGAGTTTTCTTTTGCTTACTCGGGCAACGATAATTATGCACGCGGAAAACGTTTTGGATTTTTTCCGGCCGGATCGTTGGGGTATGTGATTTCTAATGAAGAGTTCCTAAAAGGTAACAAAATAGTAGATTACCTTAAATTGAGGGCTTCGTATGGACTCACAGGGAATAGAGATAACGGATCTACAAGATTCCCGTATAATCAGTATTATACAGGTGGAAACTATTATCTCGGTCAGTCGAATGCTGCATCGTATTATTACGTTCAGAATTATTATGCCAATCCAGATGCTACGTGGGAGAAAGACAGGAAATTTAATATCGGTATCGATGCTGTTCTTTTCGATAGATTAAGCATTACGGCTGATTATTTCAAAGAAAAGCGATATGATATTTTGACGATGCCGTATGATGTACTTCCTAGTTTTGTGGGATTCAAGCGTCCTGAACTGAATATAGGGCGGGTGAGTAACCAAGGATTCGAGGCCGTGGTGCGTTATACTGGAAAAGAAACCAAAGATTTGACTTGGTTTGTGGAAGCAAGTGCTTGGTTTGCAAGAAATAAAATATTGTATAATGCCGAGGCTCCTCAAAATTATGCTTATCAGTATAGAACCGGGCATAGGGTTGATCAACCGTTTTTGTTAGAAGCACTGGGGTTCTTTAACGACCAAAACGAAATAGATAGTTCGCCGAAGCAGACTTTTGCAGCGGTTCAACCGGGCGATTTGAAGTATGCCGATTTAAATAACGATAAAAGAATCGATTCGGAAGATTTTAAAGCCATAGGTTATACCGATGTCCCTGAGTGTACTTTGGGCTTGCATGCGGGATTGACATATAAGGGTTTTGATTTCGATGTTTTATTTCAAGGAGCTTTGAATCGGTCGGTTTATTGGAGCGGTTCATATTTCGAAGCCTTCCAGAATGACGGACAGATTTCTTCTATTGCACTGAATAGGTGGACAGAGGATACAAAATCGACAGCTACTTATCCTCGGCTTTCGGCCTCCAATAATCTGAACAATTATCAGTCTTCTTCTTTTTGGCAGAAGAACGGTGATTTTTTGAAACTTCGTTCTTTGGAGATAGGGTATACAATTCCGAAGAATTTGACTCGAAAGATAAAAATTGAAGGAGTAAGAGTTTTCATGAATGGGACTAACTTGTTCTCGTTAGACCATATGGACGGATTTACCGACCCGGAGACTATGACCGGTTATCCGGCAATGAGAACGGTGAGTTTAGGACTTAGTGTTCAACTTTAATATTAAAATTAAGTATTATGAAACCATATAAGATTCCGGTTATTGTCGGGCTATTGTTTTCGGTAGTTTTCTATTCGTGTGACGATCTCCTCGATCCTAAGGCGGAGACTAATTTAACAGAAGAGTTTGCTAATGTTTCGTATAATAATACATTGGCTCGATCGATAGGTCTTTATTCTTATTTGCCAGATGGTCTTTCTTATCTGGACGGGGCAATGATGGCAGCTGCGAGCGACGAGGCTGAATATACTTTGGAAACAGCTTCTATTCATGGTTTTAACGTAGGTAGCTGGAATGCCAATAATAATCCAGACGGATCGGCGTGGGAACGTAACTTTGAAGGAATATTTGCTGCGAATTTATTTTTGAAAGAATCTGACGAGGTCGATTTGGATTATTTGAAATATGACCCTACAAAACAGCAAGATTATCAGAATCGATTGAATAATATTCATCGATGGAAATATGAGGCTCGTTTTTTGAGAGCTTACTATTATTTCGAATTGGTGAAGCGGTATGGCGGTGTTCCTATTATAAAGGAGGTTTATGATATCAATAGTGATTGGTCGAATGTCAAACGAAATACCTATAATGAGTGTGTAGAATACATTATCAGTGATTTGGATGATGTGATTGCGAATCTGCCAGATCGGCCAAGCGAGAGAAATAGAGTCGGAGCTAATGCTGCTAGAGCTTTAAAGTCAAGAGTCTTGCTTTATAATGCGAGTGCTTTGAATAATCCGGACAATGATAAAGAAAGATGGCAAAAAGCGTCAGATGCGGCGAAAGAGCTACTAGATAAGGGATATTCATTATGTGACAATTATCGAGAAATGTTTTTTGATGTAACCAACAATGAATATATCTTTGCTAAAGAGTTCAGTGAGACATATTCTCACATGCTGGGCTTTAATTTAGCCTGTACAGGTGATGGTGGCCGAGGATGGGCTACTCCCTCTCAAAATCTGGTTGACGCTTATGAGACTTTAGACGGCGAGATACCGGTGTTAAATTCTGAGAGCGGAGACATAAATCCAAAATCGATTTATAACCCGGAGAAACCATATGAGAATAGAGATCCGCGTTTTTATGATTGTATTTATTACAATGGCTCAACCAGCTTGAATGGTCGTATCGTTGAAACATTTAAGGATGGAGCGGATATGATTCAGCAAGATATGACAATGACTGGTTACTATTGTAGGAAGTTCGTGAACGAGAACGAACCTGTATCTCAATCCCATCATTATACAACTCCATTTCCTTTCTTCCGTTTAGCCGAGATCTATTTGAATTATGCAGAAGCAGAGTTCCAATTAGGACATGAGGATGTCGCTCGGGAATATGTGAATAAGGTTCGAGCTCGTAAAAGCGTAAATATGCCTTCTATAACAGATAGTGGAGAGGCCTTATTGAAGCGAATTTATCACGAGCGACAAATCGAGTTAGCATTTGAGGGACATCGTTTCTTCGATTTGCGCAGGTGGAAAATCGCTGATAATACGCCAATAGTAGGCCTTAATATCATAAAAGATGGTGAAGGGAAATTCTCTTATGAACGATACGTATTATCTTTAGATTCCAGGAAAAATGAATGGAAGGATGCTTTCTTTGTCTTGCCTATTCATTATTCGGAAATTCAGAAGAGCAATGAAAGCTTAGAACAAAATAATGGTTATTAATATGTTGTAGAATGAAACAAACAAATTTAGCAAATATAGCTATCAGTGGTCTACTTTTGTTTACGGGGTGTGCGTTTGGTACACCCCATAATGAGGGAAAAGAGATGGAGGCTAAATTCATATCTCCTCCTAATGAATATCGTCCACAACCTTTTTGGCATATAAATGGGGAATTAACGAAAGAGGGAATTTATAGGCAAATTACAGATGCGTACCAAAAGGATGGTTTTGGCGGTGTGGCAGTATTGTCATTAACTCCTGCCAAGATGTGGGGAGGCAAGGAAATTTGCCCCGGAACGACTCCCGAATATTTGAGTGAATCTTATTTCGATCGTTATCGAGACATTTTAGAGTGCTCAGAGCAGCTAGGCACGGAGGTTATTTTATACGACGATGTGGATTTTCCAAGTGGTGTATTAGGCGGTCGTCTCAAGCAAGAATTTCCTCAATATACGCAAAAACGTTTAAGTAAAAAAGAGTGGGATATCTTAGGTGGGCGGGTGGTCAAGGAAAAACTGCCTGTAAAAGACCTTTTTATGGGAGCGGTCGCTATGAATATGGAGACTTTTGAACGGATCGACCTAACCGAATGTGTGGATAATGAGGGATTGCTCACATGGCAGGCTCCTAAGGGTAAATGGAAGCTTTTGTCATTTTTCTTGGAATACAATGTGGATTCTCGTTTGGATTATATGGATAAAGAAGCCGTAGACCATTTTATATCAATGACGTATGATCAATACAGTGCTCGTTTTAATGAGTTTTTTGGAAAAATCGTTAAGCGAACGTTTTTTGACGATGTTGGTTACTTAGGTAATTCTCGCTATTGGAATGCGGAGCTTACTGCTTTATTTGAAAAACGATATAAGAAAAAAGCTGTTTTATATTATCCTGCGTTATGGTACCATATCGGGGAAGAAACGGAGGCTGCTCGTGTGGCTCTTTATGGATTGCGCGCTGAACTTTTGGGGGGGGGGTATCCTAAAAAAGTAGGAGAATGGAGTGAACGACACGATTTAGTGAGTATGGGACATCCACCTGGAAATTACGAGCCGACAGCAGTTGACATGTATGGTGACCCGTTTAAATTCTATCGCTATGTCTCGGTCCCTTTGATGGATGCTATTCACGGTTATCCGTACGGGCGCCCGGGATTTAAGCTGATAAGCTCGGCAGCGGATACCTATAATCGTCCCAATGTTGCCGTAGAGATTTATGGCAATTATAGGGCTGATATGGATTCCTTTATGCTATATAGAGGAGCGATGGAATTAATGGTTCGAGGGGCGAACTTCTTTGTTCCTCATGGGATGTGGTATGACCCAACCATGGTGAAAATTCCTCCATTAATAGGGCATCAAAGTAAATTATTGGGACCGGCTCTACATTCCTATAGTGATTATGTGGCGCGTGCTTCTACGTTATTGCAAGATGGTAATCGAGTAGTGGATATCGCGATTTTATACCCGATTGAGTCATTGGAAGGATGGTATGAGTGGGATAATCCAACTCGTCCTACTATTGGGAAAGATGTGCCTCCGGGTACAGATTACAACCAGATAGGAGATATGTTGACAGGACAAATTCGTAAAGATTTTACATTTATTCATCCCGAGGAACTATTAAAGGATAAATATCAGATCGTTGATGGGGAGATTCGTCTGACAACTCCGATTACGCACCAAGAATATAAATTGTTAATAATACCTTCATCGTACGTGTTGTCAGTGGAGACCCTAAACAAGATCAAGACTTTCTATGATACGGGAGGAAAGCTTTTAATAACGCATCAATTCCCTCAGAAATCAGCGGAATTTGGGAGGGATAAAGAATTGGTAGAACTTATAAAAGAGATATTTGGTGAGAAATATTCAGAGCCAGGTCTTGATGAGTTTGTTGCTGTATCGAACGAGCGAGGAGGTAAAGCGGCATTCCTTCCTTCAGCGGAAAAAGATCTACTGGCTAATGCTATCGATTTATTATTGCCTTGTCCGGATGTTCATATAAATACGGTGGGCTCGCTTGACCAGCTGGATGCTTTGCATCGTCCGTTGTTGGGAGTAGATGAATATCGAGGCCTTCCCCCGGAAAAATTAGGAATGTTTTCTTATATTCATAAGCAAAAAGATGGAAAGGATATTTATTTTTTCGCAAACTCTACAGACTCTTTTGTTGAGACGGATGTGCGTTTGAAGGGAAAGTTATCTTTGGAAATTTGGAATCCTTATACAGGAGATTTAGGAAAGGAAATACCTGTTAAGTATGAGATAGGTAATGATAATATCGTGTATACAACATTTAGGCTCCAACTATCTCCCGTAAAATCGATTTTTATAATAGGTGATAAGTGAAAAATGCTGATTTGCGATTGAGTAAAAAACTCAATCGCAAATCAGGTAAATCTTAAAGTTAGATTATGCGACGAAATTTTTATAAGCATTATTTTGTTTTAATTATTTATTCATTTTTATTTACTTCCTCAATGCTTTTAGGAAGTGAATCGGATTTCAATAGGATTGAGAAATATTTTAAAAATGTCCCAGCAGATATACAGACTTCTATATATTGGTATTGGATTAATGACAATTTATCAAAGGAGGCTGTAATTAAAGATCTTCACTCAATGAAGGAGAAAGGGATCAATAGAGCTTTTATTGGAAATATAGGTTTATCCCCCAACGAGGCTCCTTATGGAAGCGTGAAAATTTTCACGGATGAATGGTGGGATATTTTACATACAGCTTTAAAGACTGCGACAGAATTAGATATTGAAATAGGTCTTTTTAATAGTCCGGGTTGGAGTCAATCTGGAGGGCCTTGGGTGAAGCCAGAACAGTCAATGAGATATCTCGCCCATTCAGAAAAAAGAGTAACAGGACCGTGCAGAGTTCAAGAGTATCTTGCGCAACCTTCAAATGAATTTCAAGATGTTAAAGTTATAGCGATGCCAGTAAAAAAGGATTATTATGATAATTTGTTGGATAAAATAAATTATACGGTATTTCCGGCTCGCTTAAAAACGAATTTAGATGCCGGAAAAGGAATATCGTTTAATGAAGACGAGGTGATAATAGATATTCCCTTGTCTGAAAAAACGATTGCAAGGAGTCTTATCTTATATCCGGAAGAACGTCCTATAAATGCGACTGTTGAATTACAGATATCAATAGAAAACTCATTCAAGAGCTTAAAGAAATTTACGTTGAATCGGACGAATGCGGCATTAAATGTCGGTTTTGATCCTTATGCTCCTGTAGCTATACGATTACCAGAAATAACGGATAAAAAACTTCGGCTTGTGATGAAGGCCAACAAAGGAAGTGGTATTAAACGTATTTTACTTTCTTCGACACCCTTTGTCGAAAGATTCGCAGAAAAAACATTGGCTAAAATGCACCAGACACCGCTTCCTTATTGGAATGATTATCTGTGGGATGAGCAACCCGAGGTTGTAGATTATTCCGTGGTACAGCCTAATGAGATTTTAGATATTTCTGATTACATGGATAGTAAAGGTATGCTGACATGGAATGCGCCAAAAGGAGAATGGATCATTATGCGAATGGGAATGACACCTACAGGTGTAACGAATGCACCTGCATCATCTGAAGGAACAGGACTTGAGATCGATAAAATGAATAAGGAACATGTGGCAAGTCATTTTGATTCTTACTTAGGAATGATATTAAAGCGTATACCAGAATCCGATCGAAAAACGTTGAAGGTTGTAGTCCAAGATAGTTATGAGACAGGAGGTCAAAACTTTACCGATGGTTTTATTGAGAATTTTAGAGAACATTATGGATACGATCCGGCACCATTCCTACCTGTGCTACAAGGTCACACCATTGGCAGTCCGGATCTTTCTGATAGGTTTCTATGGGATGTAAGACGACTAATAGCGGATAAAATCGCTTATGACTATGTAGGTGGTTTAAGAGAGATAAGTCATAAACATAAAATGACAACTTGGTTGGAAAATTATGGCCATTGGGGATTTCCCGGAGAGTTCCTGCAATATGGAGGGCAATCAGACGAAGTTGGGGGAGAGTTTTGGAACGAAGGTACTTTGGGAAGTATAGAGAATCGGGCTGCTTCTTCATGCGCTCACATTTATGGAAAGTCGAAAGTCTCTGCTGAATCATTTACCTGTGGGGAAGGTTCATATAGCCGTTACCCAGCAATGTTAAAGAAACGAGGTGATTGGTCGTTTGCCGAAGGTGTTAATAACACACTTTTGCATGTTTACATTCATCAACCTTACGCTAATCGTCCACCGGGTGTCAATACGAGTTTCGGTAATG
>ENA-OROK01002718-OROK01002718.1-human-gut-metagenome-genome-assembly--contig:-NODE-2718-length-14809-cov-2.310357_pt1 | contig 14809 bp, 6 predicted proteins | sample MGYA00242127_ERZ509046 | MGnify/ENA primary metagenome ERZ509046 (study PRJEB26280, sample SAMEA2338728) | human gut metagenome | biome: human gut; feature: human-associated habitat; material: faeces... | reverse complement strand
GTCGGGGGATGTACTTACTGTGATTGCAGTGCCGGTATATGGCGGTAAAGTGGCCCCTCTCGCTCTGAAACGGATGGAGCGAATTCGTGGAAACAGTACACCGGCCGTCCTGATCGTCGTTTACGGGAATCGAGCCTATGGAGGAGCGCTGAATCAATTGGATGCTTGGGCCGTGGCTCATGGCTTCGTGCCGATCGCTGCAGGAACATTTATCGGGGAGCATTCGTACAGCACCGTTGAGTTCCCGATCGCACAGGGCCGTCCGAATGAGCAGGATGTGGCCTATGCCCGTACCTTTGGGGAGAGAATCCGGCAGAGGGTAGAATCCGCAAAAACACTGACTGCAGTCAACGTAAAACATATTGCGCGACCGAAACAGTCGCTGTTCGCGCTGATCCGTTTTATCGTGGCCGTGCTGAAGTGGCAAAGACGAAAGGAACCGATGCAGCGGAGTCCGAAAGTGGATCCGGAACGGTGTGTGCACTGTGGGGCATGTGCTGCTGCATGTCCCGTCGGCATCATCGCTCCCGACGGAACAACCTTGACCGAGGAGGGTTGTATCAGGTGTTGTGCCTGCGTCAAACGGTGTCCGCATCAGGCACGGAGTTTCGATACGCCGTTCCGCCTTCCGGAATTCGTCGACAGCTATACGTATGGCAATCTTTTGAATGAGGCGCTGGAGCTTGACGGACTGGATCCGCGCTATTCGGCCCGTGAACTCGGCTATTTCCGCGACGGCACGAATCCGGAGCTCTATCCCAATGTCGACTGGCAGGGAATGGCCTACCGGGATTATGCCATGAAGCATCAGGTCGACTTCCAGTTCAAGGGCGGCACCGACCGGTTCAAGTACTATACGACGGTCACCTATGCGAACGTTTCGGGTCTGCTCAACCATACGGACCTGTTCTCGCTCTACAACTCCCAGTTGAGCAACATCCAGATGAACGTGCGGACCAATTTCGATGTCAAGGTGGCCAAGACCACGACCGTGAAGCTGAACCTGCTGGCGCGTCTCAAGGAGCAGAAGCGTCCGGCAACGGCACCTTCCACCATCGTGCAGCGTCTGTATGATACCCCTTCGGCTGCGTTCCCCGTGCAGACGGGTACCGGAGAGTGGGGCAGTACGAGCATTTACAACTACAATCCCATTGCCGATATTGCCGATCGCGGTACGGTGAAGGCCATTCGGCGTACGCTGCTGGCCGACATGACCCTGCGCCAGGAACTGGATTTCGTCACGCCGGGGCTCTACGGCGAGGTGACCGTGGCCTACGACAACATGGCCAACTACAACGACCAGCGGACGCGCAACTATTCGTGCGAGAAGGTGGTTCCCGTGCTGGACGCCGACGACAATATTCTGGGTGTTACGCGCCAGTCGCTCGGTACGGCTTCGGAGCTGGGCTGGAACTCGTCGCTCAACAACCTGGAGATGTACACGTCGTTCTACGGGAGGATCGGTTACGACCGCAGTTTCGGCCTTCACAACGTTGATGCGCAGCTGGTCTACGAACAGTTGGCCCGCGTGCGAAACGGACGGAACGCAACCATGAAGCGGCAGTCGCTCTACGGCGTCGTTTCGTATGACTACGATTCGCGTTACAGCGTCGATGCCGTGCTGAACTGGGCCGGGACGGCCGTGCTGACCGAAGAGAGCCGTTTCAACGTCTATCCGGCCGTGGGCGCGGGGTGGACCATCTCGAACGAATCATTCCTGAAGGACAACCCGGTTGTCACCTACCTGCGCGTGAAGGGTTCGTTCGGACTCTCGGGCAGTGACCTTTTCGGTCATGATCTGGACCGTCAGATCTTCGGCGTGGCGGGCGGTTCCTACTGGTTCGGAGCCAACAGCACCTCGTTCGCCGGACTGAAGGAGGGTGATCTGGCCGTCGAAACGCTGCTGGCCGAGAAGTCGCAGAAGTTCGACGCCGGGGTGGAGCTGAGCCTTCTGGACCGGATCCACATCGGAGCAACCTATTTCCACGAAAAACGGTCGAACATCCTCGTCAGCGGCGGCTCCGTGATCTCGAATGTCATCGGTATCGGTGTCCCGCAGCTCTGCGAAGGTGTGGTGAAGAACCGCGGTGTGGAGCTGAGCCTGAACATCGCCGATCGCATCGGCAAGTTCGGCTACCGGCTGAGCGGCAATTTCACCTATGCAAAAAACGAGATCGTCGAGAACAACGAAGGCTTCCAGCCCTACGACTACCTCTACAAGAAGGGGCAGAGCCTGAACCAGCATTACGGACTGGTGACCGACGGTTTCTTCAACTCCTGGGAGGAGATCGAGAATGCCCCGGCGGTTCAGAGCTTTGGCGAACTGCGCCCGGGCGACATCCGCTATGTGGATCAGAACGGCGATCAGGTCATCAACGAGGACGACATGGTGCGCCTCGGATATGCCAATCTGCCGGAGATCTATTACGGCTTCAATATCGGCCTTTCGTACGGAGGATTCAGCGTCGATGCACTGTTCCAGGGGGTAGCCCACCGCGATCTCTACCTCAGTACGTCGAGCGTCTTCATGCCGCTGAAGAACAATACGAACATCTCGACGTGGTACACGGAGGAGAATGTCCGCTGGACGCCCGAGACCGCCGCTGCGGCCACGCTGCCGCGCCTGACGTCGGAGGCCAATCCGAACAACTTCCAGAAGAACGACATCTGGATGTGCAACGGCAACTTCCTCAAGCTCCGCAACCTGGAGGTGGCCTACACCTTCGACCGCCGGTTGCTCCGGCGACTGGAGGCCAAAGTCTTCCTGCGGGGGACCAATCTCTTCTCGATCGACCACCTGAAGTATTCCGATCCGGAGAACTTTGGGGCCGCCTATCCGACCATGCGGAGTTATACGGTAGGCGTTGATATCCGATTCTAACCGTCAAAGCGAAAACCCATGAAACAGATAAGCAAAATAGCAGCCATAGCCTTTTCGGCAATGAGCCTTGCCGCGTGCGACTTCCTAGATTTCGACCAGTCGACCGGCTATGACAACCAACAGGAGGTATACGAGGCCTGGGCACGGGCCGAGCAGTCGCTCACGAATGTCTACTCCTATCTGGATGCCGACTTCGGATCGATCGGCAACGCCATGCGTGACTGTGCTACGGACGATGCCCATTATGTATGGACCGAGAGTACGGTGCACAACTTCAGCAACGGCAAGTGGAGCGCATTGAATACCATTGATGCCGTCTGGGGAGATTATTATACGGCGATTCGTGCGGCAAACCAGTTTATCCGGAACTTCCAGGAGACGGACTACACCAAATACGAGTGGACGTCCGATTATCAGACCTGGCTCGAGAAATCGCAGTACTGGGTCTCCGAGGCCCGTTTCCTGCGGAGCTGGTTCCTCTTCGAACTGGCCAAACGCTACGGGGACATTCCGCTGGCCACGGATATTTATACGGTGGAGAACGTGAATGACCTGCCCAAGACGCCTTTTGCGGACGTAATCGACTACATCGTCACTGAATGTTCCGAAATCGCGAAGACGCTTCCCGATGACTTTTCGAAGGTGTCGGGAGCCCAGACCGGCCGTGCGACGAAGGGTGCGGCACTGGCTCTGAAGTCGCGGGCGCTGCTCTATGCGGCCAGCCCCCTCTTCTCGGAGGACGATCGCGACAAGTGGATCGCCGCAGCCAAAGCCGCCAAGGAGGTGATGGACCTGAACCGCTACCAGCTGGTCGACGAGGAGTCGGTCAACAACCTCAACTCGAAGGAGCTGATCTTCGAACGGCGGATGGCTTCGTCGTGCGACTTCGAGAAGAAGAACTTCCCGATCAGTTTCGACGGCGGCAATACGGGAACCTGCCCGTCGCAGGAGTTGGTCGATGCCTTCCAGACGGTCAACGGTTACGATGTGACGCTGACCGAAAACGGCTGGGAGTGCGACGATCCCACGTTTGATCCGAAATACCCCTATGCAAACCGTGACAAACGCTTCTACAAGACGGTGATCTACGACGGTGCCGTTTTCAAGGGTGAGGAGATCGCCTGCTACGAGGGTGGTGCCGAAGGGCAACCGGTCGTGGGTGCCTCCGAGACGGGATACTATCTGAAAAAGTACATCATGGAGGATGTGGACCTGTCGCCCGTCGAGAAGCCGATGATCCATACGTGGGTGCTCATGCGCTACGCCGAGGTGGTGATGAACTATGCCGAGGCCATGAACCGGGCATTCGGCCCTGACGGTACGGGCGAGGGGCTGACCATGACGGCCCGTGAGGCGTTGAATCTGATTCGCGCACGAGCCTCGATGCCCGATGTGCCGGCGACGATTGAGACGACGGCGGATTTCCAGAAGTACCTCGAGCATGAGAAACGGGTCGAATTTGCCATGGAAGGCCACCGTTTCTGGGACGTAAGGCGCTGGAAAATTGCCGGCGACACCCAGGGAACGGTTTCCGGCGTGCGGATTGTCCGGAATCCGGACGGTTCGAAGAGCTATTCGCGGGTGACCGTGGAGACGCGCAACTGGGAGGATAAGAAATACCTCTATCCGATCCCCATGACCGAACTTTACAAGAACAACAACCTTTATCCCCAGAATCCGGGCTGGTAAGCCAAACCCATTAACTGCAAAAGAGATGAAAACAATGTTTTTGAATATACTTGCGGCAACCCTGGCCCTGGCGGCCTGCAACGAAGGCGAGCCGATTCCGGTTTTGGAGCCGACGCCAACCTATGAGAGCGGTTCGGGCAGCGATATCGTATTTACCGAGGAGCAGCTGCGGCTGCCGACCAAGAAGGGAGCCTGCTTTACCCTGAGAGAGCCCGGTCAGTCCGGAAGCTATACGGAGAACATGGCCAGGGTCCAGGCGCTGAACGTGGGCTGGAACTACAGTTGGGGGTATGGTATTGCTCCTAATCAACCCGAAACCATTGAGTTCATACCCATGGCATGGGGCGGTTTCGATCCCGATACGTTCCTGTCGAATGTCCTGCCGGATGTCAACTCCGGAAAGTACAAGCGCTTTCTGGGCTTCAACGAGCCCGACGGCGAAAAACAGGCCAACATGACCGTGGAGAAGGCCATCCAGCTGTGGCCGACTCTCGAGCAGTTGGGAATTCCGCTGGGCAGTCCGGCCGTGGTCGATGCCGAGAACGGCAAGTGGCTCGAAGACTTCATGGCCGAGGTGGATCGTCTGGGTTACCGGGTGGACTACATCTGTGTCCACAACTACCCGGGAACCAATGTGGAGAACTTCAAGAATAAAATGACCAACATCCACAACAAGTATAACCGACCGATTATTGTTACGGAATTCGCCCCGGCGGATTGGACCGCAACGACGCCGGCGCAGAACAAACATTCGGAAGCGGCCGTGCTCAATTTCATGAAGGGGGTACTCAACTGGATGGAGGAGACGGATTTCATCTACGGTTACTCGTGGTTCTCCTTCTCGAAGACTTCGGCTGCAGGTTGCTCTTCTGCTCTTTTCAATGAGGATGGATCGCTCACCACGCTTGGTGAATACTACGCGAACTTTACGCCCGGCAGTACGGATCCCGATCCCGATCCCGATCCGGAACCCGATCCTGATCCCGACACCGGATACGGAGAAAATCTGATCAAGAACGGTGATTTCGAGAGTGCAACCCCGTTTGAATTCTGGGATAAAAGTACGTCGGCTCAGAATCTGGCTATTGAGGCAGTCAATGTAATTGCCGACAGTAAGAGCATGCGTATGACCGGTGTTTCGGCCTGGGCGGACAATTCGCAGACGATCGATGTCGAGCCGGGCAAGACCTACGAATTCGGCATGACGGGACGTATCCTGGATGCCGCCGGGGCTTCGGGCGGGGCAAGTACAAACCGATCGCTGGGACTGGCCATCCGCAAGGTCGGGGATGCCAAGACGGTTTACGCCTCCACAACTCCGATTACAGTGGGTGTTGATACACCGGTAACAGGAACAATTACGATCCCTGAGGACGTAACGCAGGTTCAACTCTACATCTCGAAAGCCAATGGTATCGGATATGTGGATGAGGTCTATTTCAAGGAGATTTTGGATGAAGAGCCTGCGCCGGAACCGGGCGAAGAGTATGGAGACAATCTGGTTCAGAACGGCGATTTTGAAAGTATGACCCAGTTTGAGTTCTGGAACAAGAAGAACACCTCCGGAGCCAATCTTGCCATCGAAAGTGCTGCGGCAAATGTCATATCCGGAACCTATTGCATGCGTATGACCGGCGTTTCGGCCTGGGCGGATAATTCGCAGACGATCGATGTCGAGCCGGGCAAGACCTACGAATTCGGCATGACGGGCCGTATCCTCAATGCGGCAGGGCCCTCGGGCGGAGCCAGCACGAACCGTTCGTTGGGATTGGCCATCCGCAAGGTCGATGATGCCAAGACGGTCTACGCTTCGGCTCCGGCCATCACGGTCGGTGAGAATACGTCGACCAAGGCTACTGTGACCATCCCCGACGGAGTGACGCAGGTGCAACTCTTCATCTCGAAGGCCAACGGTATCGGTTACGTGGACGACGTCTATTTCAAGGAGGTTTTATAGGAAAGCGGATTCTGAAAGATGAAAAAGATTACGGCATATCTGTTATTGACGGTTGCCGCCGTTGGAATCGGCGGTTCGTGCTGCGGCGAGAGTCCCCGGCAATACGACGGTTGGAAGCTGGTCTGGCACGATGAGTTTTCGAAGCAGGGGGCTCCGGATCCGGAACGCTGGAGCTTCGAGCGCGGATTTGTCCGCAACCACGAACTCCAATGGTACCAGGAGGAGAATGCCCGCTGCGAAGATGGTGTGCTGGTTATCGAGGGCCGCAAGGAGCGTGTCCGCAACGATGCCTACGACCCGCAAAGCAAGTCGTGGCGGAAGAACCGCGAGTTTGCCGACTATACGTCGTCGAGCCTCAAGACCCGGGGCAAGTTCGATTTCCTGTACGGACGTCTGGAGGTCCGGGCCCGCATCCCCGTCTCACCGGGGGCGTGGCCCGCGATCTGGACGCTCGGCTCGGCACAGCCGTGGCCCTCGTGCGGCGAGATCGATCTGATGGAGTTCTACCGGATCGACAGCCTGCCGCACGTGCTGGCCAACGTGGCCTGCGGCTCGGAGAAGGGCGGTCCCAGATGGGCGAGCCGAAAGGTCCCCTTCTCGCAGTTCACGGCCCGCGATGCGGAGTGGGCTTCGAAGTTCCACATCTGGCGGATGGACTGGGACCAGGAGTCGATCCGGCTCTATCTGGACGACGAACTGCTCAACGAGGTGCCGCTGTCGAAGACGGTCAACGGAGAGAAGGGCGGTTATATCAATCCCTTCAAGACGCCGCAGTATATTCTGCTGAATCTGGCGATGGGGTCCAATGGCGGCGAGATCGACGACACGCAGCTTCCGATGCGCTACGAGATCGACTACGTGCGGGTTTACCAGCGGGAGAAGAGACCCTATACGGCCTTCCACCCGGGAAAGATCTGGGAGGATACCGACGGTGTGCATATCAACGCCCACGGTGGGGGAGTCCTCTGGCACGACGGCCGCTACTACTTCTACGGCGAGCACAAGTCGGAGCATACCTCGAAGGCATTGGTCGGTGTGAACGTCTACTCGTCGGAAGACCTCTACAACTGGAAGAAGGAGGGCGTGGCCCTCTCGGTGATGCCCGAGGGGAGCGGCCACAAGCTCGAAAAGGGGTGCATCATCGAGCGTCCGAAGGTGATCTACAACGCCCGGACGGGCAAGTTTGTCATGTGGTTCCACCTCGAACTGAAGGACCAGGGCTACTCGGCCGCGGAGTACGGCGTTGCGGTAAGCGACACGCCGTGCGGACCGTTCAAGTTCCTCTATGCGCAGCGCTCGTGCCCGGGGCACTGGCCGGTCAACATGACCGACGAGCAGATTGCCGCCGCCAGGGCCATCCCGGCCTTCGACCGCAAGACCGCGGGGTGGCGCGACTACGTCAAGGCGGGAGCCTGGGTGGCCCGCGACCTCGAGGGGGGACAGATGTCGCGCGACATGACGCTCTTTGTCGATGACGACGGCACGGCCTACCACATCTTCGCCTCGGAGGAGAACCAGACGCTGCATATCGCCCGCCTGACGGAGGATTATCTCTACCACGACGGCTCCTATTCCCGGGCGCTGCCGGGGCTGTCGAACGAGGCTCCGTCGATCTTCAAGAAGGACGGGGTCTACTGGATGGTGACCTCAGGATGCACGGGCTGGGCGCCGAATCCGGCCCGGCTGTCGAGCGCTACGGATATCCTCGGCGAGTGGACCTCGTATCCGAACCCCTGCGTGGGTCCGAAGGCGGGCAAGACGTTCGGGGCACAGAGCACCTTTATCCTTCCGGTCGAGGGCCGGGAGAACTGCTGGATCTTCATGGCCGACATCTGGACGCCGGACAACCCGATCAATGCCCGTTACGTATGGCTTCCGATCACGTTCGACGGGAAGGGTATTCCGGTTCTCGAATGGCGGGACGAGTGGTCGCTCGATGAATTCTGATGCGATATGCTGCGACACGATAAAACGATCGCTCTGGCGTTGGCCGCCCTGTCGGGGGCGGTCAGCGCCCCGGCGGCGGCTCCGAAGGGTGACCGGCCCAATATCCTTTTCATCTTCCCGGATCAGTATCGGGCCCAGGCCATGGGCTTTACGGGCGAGGACCCGGTCCTGACGCCCTGTTTGGACCGCCTGGCCTCCGAGAGCGTGGTGTGCGTGAATGCCGTCAGCACGATGCCGTTGAGCAGCCCCTACCGGGGGATGCTGATGACGGGCATGTACCCACACCATAACAACGTGCAGACCAACTGCAACACCTATGCGAACCGCTTCGGCACCCACCTCCGCCAGGAGGATACGACCCTCTCGGACGTACTGGACGCGGCCGGCTACTATTGCGGTTATATCGGCAAGTGGCACCTCGATGCGCCGGAGGGTCCGCTGGCCCGCACGTGGCAGAGCGCCGAATGGGACACCTATACGCCGCCCGGACCCCGCCGCCACCATTTCCGCTACTGGTGTTCCTACGGGTGCCACAACCGGCATATGGATCCCTATTATTGGGTGAATGAGGCAGAACGTTCCGATACGACCTTTGCCCGCAAGTGGGGCCCAGAGTTCGAGGCCGACCGGGCCATCGAGTTTCTCCGGGCCACGGGAACGGCTGCGGCCCGCGACCGGTCGAAGCCCTGGGCGCTGTTCGTTTCGATGAACCCGCCCCACGGGCCTTACAGTGCGGTTCCCGAGCGGTACAAGGCGCTCTATCGCGATATTCCGGTGGATTCGCTGCTCGTGCGGCTGAACGTTCCGGCCGGTCGGCGCGGAGACAAGGGTCGGGCGAATGTCCGCGATTACTTTGCCTGCGTGACGGGCGTCGACGAGCAGATCGGACGGATCCTGGCCGAACTCGAGGCTTCGGGACAGGCCCGGAATACGATCGTGGTCTTCACGGCCGACCACGGCGAGATGATGGGCAGCCACGGACTGATGCAGAAGGTGGTCTATTACGACGAATCGTTCCGCATTCCGTTCCTCATCCGCTGGCCCGAGGCGCTAGAGCCGCGGGTGGATTCGCTGCCGCTGGGGGTTCCCGACGTCATGCCGACGCTGCTCGGGCTGGCCGGGCTGGCGGATCGGATCCCCGCGCAGGTCGAGGGCGGCGACTTCAGCCGCATCCTGACGAGAGAATCGGACGAACGCCCCGAGTTTGCGCTCTACATCAAGCCGGGCGAGGACCTCGGCAAGAGCAATGCGCGGGGTTTGCGTACGACGCGCTACACCTTCGTCATGACCCTCACGCGGGAGAGTGTCGCCTGTCATTTGTTTGACAACGTGGAGGATCCCTTCCAGATGACCGATCTTGCGCAGCGGCGGCCCGATCTGGTTGCCGGATTTTCCGAAAAGCTCCTGCGGCGTCTCAACGAACTGCAGGATCCGTGGATGGAGAAGTATGATTCATTAACCCGTTGAAGATGAGAGTGCTGTTTCTTTTGCTCCCGGGCCTGTTCCTGGGGGCCTGTGCGGCGGTGCAGCCGTCGAGGTCGGTGGGGGTGCTGATTGACGGCTGGTTCTTCACGCGCGCCGATTCGGCCGTGTTTGCGACGGCGGATTACGACGCTTCGGCATGGCAGCGCGTGCGGGTTCCCCACGACTGGGCCATCGCAGGACCCTTCGACCTGTCGATCGACCGCCAGTCGGTAAAGGTCCTCGAGGACGGTGACACCACACAGCTGCTGCGGGCCGGCCGCACCGGCGCCCTGCCCTTCATCGGAACAGGGTGGTATCGGTTCGATCTGGGCGAACTGCCGCTCGATAACGGCCGCCGCTATCGGCTGGGCGATGAGCCACGCCGAGGTCTATGTCAACGGGCGGAAGGTTGGAGAGCGCCCCTACGGATACAGTTCGTTTGCCTTCGACATCACGGACTTCCTGAACGACGGCGATCGGAATCCGGTCTCCGTACGGCTGGAAAATCTCCCCGAATCGTCGCGCTGGTATCCGGGAGCCGGCCTCTACCGGCATGTGCGGCTGGTCGGTCTCTCTCCGGTCCACGTGGCCCACTGGGGTACGTATGTCACTACGCCCGAGGTCGGCGACCGGGAGGCGACGGTCGTTGTTCGTACCGAGGTAGAGAACCACACCCGTGCTGAGGGCATAACGCTCCGGACGACGATTCTCGATCCCGACGGGCGCGAGGTTGCCCGGGCTTCGGAGCCGTTGACCCCCGAAGCGCGCTGTTCGACGCTCCACGAGTTCCGGGTCGGATCCGTTCGGCGGTGGGACATCGATTCGCCGCAGCTCTATACGGTTGTCAGTACGCTGATCGATCGCGGCCGCGTCGTGGACGAATATGCGACGCCGTTCGGCATCCGCACCTTTGCTTTCACCCCCGACGGGGGCTTTTCGCTCAACGGACGGCGGCTGAAGCTGCAGGGGGTCTGCCTCCACCACGACCTCGGACCGCTGGGCGCGGCCGTGAACCGGCGGGCCATCGAACGGCAGCTCGAGATGATGAAGGCGATGGGCTGCAACGCCATCCGCACGGCGCACAATCCGGCGGCTCCCGAGCTGCTCGAACTGTGCGACCGGATGGGGCTGCTGGTCATGGAGGAGAGTTTCGACGAGTGGCGGATCGCGAAGAACCGCAACGGCTACGCCTCGCTGTTTGACCGGTGGGCCGAGCGGGACCTTGCCGACATGATCCGCCGCGACCGGAACCATCCGTCGATCATCGTCTGGAGCATCGGCAACGAGGTGCGCGAACAGAACGCGACCGACGGCGTCGAGACGGCCCGCTTTCTGGCGGAGATCTGCCGCCGCGAAGATCCGACACGGCCGGTGACCGTCGGGATGAACAACCACGTGAATGCCCTGAAGAACGGCTTTGGCGAGGTGTTGGATCTGGTCGGCTTCAACTACAAACCGCAGACCTATTCGGAGATGCATGCGAAGTACCCGGCGTATTGCATCGTCGGGTCGGAGACGGCCTCCACGGTGAGTTCGCGCGGGCGGTATTACCTCCCGGTCCGCGAGAGTCGAAAGCCATTCCACCGCGATTTCCAATGCAGCGCCTACGACGTGGAGTACCCCTCGTGGGCCTCGACGCCCGATGAGGAGTTCGCCGGGCAAGACGACCATCCGTTCGTGGCCGGGGAGTTCGTCTGGACGGGCTTCGACTACCTGGGCGAACCGACCCCCTACAACGAGACCTGTTCGTCGCGGAGCTCCTATTTCGGGATCGTGGACCTGGCCGGCATGAAGAAGGACCGCTACTACCTCTATCAGAGCCGCTGGAGCGATGTCCCGGTGCTGCACCTGCTGCCGCACTGGAACTGGCAGGCCGGCGATCGGGTTCCGGTACACTGTTATACGAATTATCCCGAGGTGGAGCTCTTCCTGAACGGGCGCAGCCTCGGCCGGCGGACGAAGCATCCTGCGGGCCGCCTGGACCGTTACCGAATGATCTGGGATGATGTGGCCTACGAACCGGGTGAACTGCGTGCCGTGGCCTACGACGCCGGCGGAAAAGCGTGCGACGAATGTGTCGTCCGGACGGCCGGACAACCCCATCGGCTGGTGCTGGTGCCCGACCGGGAGAAGATCCGGGCCGGCGGCGAGGACCTGTCGTTTGTCGAGATCACGGTGGTCGATGAAAAGGGTACGCCGTGTCCCGATGCGGCTCTTCCGCTGGAGGTGACGGTCCGGGGCGGAAGGCTCGTGGCGCTGTGCAACGGCGATCCGACCTCGTTGGAGAGTTTCGCCGGGCGGGCCATGCGGACTTTCAGCGGAAAGTGCATGGCCGTCGTGAGCGGCGATGCGGACCCCGGAACGATCCGGATCGAAGCCGCCGCCTCCGGAGTTGAACGCGGATGTGTGACTGTAAAATCATTTTGAAAAGGATGAAATCTATATGGCTGAAATTATTGTGTAGCCTGTTTTTTCTCGGCCTTGCTGCCGGATGTTCCGGAGCGGAGGTTGACAAGTTCTCGTTCTCATCGGGTCGTGACGAGAGTGGCGAAAACGAACAGCCGATCAAGCCCGGCGAATCGGTCGTCCTGGAGGACGAAACCTTGTCCCAGACGGGGCTTGAGGATACCGACATGACGCTCAAGGGGCTCTCGTCGCTCTATTTGACCGGGTCGGCCGATCAGGTTCTGGTCGGTTCGATCGTCAATCTGGCCTCCGATGATGCCTGGCTCTTCCTGCCGGGGGTCAGCCGACAGGAGTGGGCCTCGGAAGAGCTCGCGAATCATGTGCAGATCGGCGGGCAGTCGATGAAAGATGGCTCAAACTGCGTGCTGCAGAACTATTACAACGGACTTTTTGTCAAACCGGTGCCGTCGATGTCGTTCTCCGCAGCGGAGTTGTGGGCAGAGGGCTCGGCGGAATCGAAACCGGTTGCGCTGGACAAGGTGTATGCCGGAGTGGAGATTCCCGTCGGAGACAACGCCCTGTCGAAGATCTTCCTCAAACGGGGATTCATGATGACCGTGGCCGAGAACGAGGACGGTACGGGTGCCGGCAAGGTCTACGTGGCTACGGACCGTTCGCAGGAGATTACGCTCGGAGCGGAGTTGGCCGGCAAGGTCTCCTTCCTGCGCATCGTTCCGTGGAACTACGTCTGCAAACGCGGTTGCGGTGGCGACTTTGCCCGCAAGGAGGAGATCGGAGCCACGTGGTTCTATTCGTGGAGCACCAAGTTCGAGACCACTCCGGAGATGGATTACGTGCCGATGTTCTGGGGCAATGCTACCCAAGAGAGTGTGTCGGCCGTCGTGGCAAAGAGTCGGACCAATCATGTGCTTGCCTTCAATGAACCCGACGGTGAGGATCAGTCGAACCTAACGGTGGAAAAGGCTCTCGAGCGTTATCCGGCCATTCTTCGGACGGGTCTGCGGGTCGGCAGCCCCGCCTGCAGGGAGAGCCAGTGGAAAAACTGGCTGGCCGACTTCATGGCCGGTTGTGCGGAGCGGGGTTACCGGGTCGATTTTATTGCCATTCACTGGTACGACTGGGGCAACTGGGGCTCGACGCAGGATCTCTCGCCCGAAGATATCGACGCCATGGTCAAGCGCTTCAAGAACAATATCGATAACTGCTATGCGATGTACAAGCTCCCGATATGGATCACGGAGTTCAATGCCAACAAGAACCGCCTGACCGATATTCAGATCCGTTTCCTGGAGAAGGCGATCCCGATGCTGGAGGCGCATCCCCACGTGGAGCGGTATGCCTATTTCCAGCCCAACGGCGGCAACGGTGATTTTCTGAAGGGGGACGCGTTGACGGATGTGGCCCGCGCTTACGACTGTATGCCGTCGCAGCCGTCCATACACTAACCTGCAAAATCCATGCACTATAAAATACAATGATTATGGAAACTTCTTTAAATGCAGTTAAGGCAGGATTGATTCCTGTGGCGCTCGCTGGTCTGATTCCTGCGGTTTCGGCAGCTCCGAAACAAGATTCGTCTGAAAAGCTTTCCAAACCCAACATTCTGGTGATTCTGGTCGACGATTACGGGTGGATGGACTGCGGATTCATGGGCAGCCGACTCTATGAAACACCCAACATCGATCGGCTGGCAGCCCGTGGTACGGTCTTCACGGACGGGTATGCGGCCTGTCAGGTTTCGAGTCCGTCGCGGGCGAGTCTGATGACGGGTCTTTATACGACGCATCATGGTGTGACGAACTGGATCGGCGAGAAGAGCGGCGAGGATTGGCGGACGATGGGTCGTTGCAGCAAGCTGTTGCCTGCCGGGTATCAAATGGATTTGCACGAGGAGTTTACGACCGTGGCCGAGGCGCTTCGCGAAGAGGGTTATACGACCTTTATGGCCGGGAAATGGCATCTTGGCGAACAGGTGACCCCCGAGATGCAGGGTTTCGATATTAACCGGGGCGGCTATTGGAGCGGCGGACCCCGCGGCGGTTATTTTGCACCGTATGACAACCCCAAACTGGAAGATGGTCCCACGGGAGAGGTGCTCCCCGAACGGCTTGGACGGGAGACGGCCTCCTTTATCGAGCAGATGGCCGACAAGGACGAGCCGTTCTTCGCTTACCTTGCCTTTTATGCGGTTCACGGCCCGATTCAGACTTCGGAGGCGCTGTGGCGCAAGTATCGCGACAAGATCGACAGCATGGGATTCCAGGCGGGACCGGGCTTCGAGGTCGACCGCACGCAGCCCGTACGCAAATACCAGGATAATCCGGTCTATGCCGGTCTGATCGAGATGATGGACAACGGCGTGGGCATCGTGCTGGACAAGCTCGAAGAGCTCGGGCTGGATGACAACACGATCATCTTCTTCACGGGAGACAACGGCGGCGTGG
>ENA-OROK01002711-OROK01002711.1-human-gut-metagenome-genome-assembly--contig:-NODE-2711-length-14832-cov-2.790350_pt1 | contig 14832 bp, 8 predicted proteins | sample MGYA00242127_ERZ509046 | MGnify/ENA primary metagenome ERZ509046 (study PRJEB26280, sample SAMEA2338728) | human gut metagenome | biome: human gut; feature: human-associated habitat; material: faeces... | reverse complement strand
TGTTCATGGAGGAGGACAGCCCGGCGGGCTTCGGGTACATCGACGTGATGAAGGACACCCAGGACACCATCGACCGGATGACGCAGGCCATGGACGAGAACACGCTGGCAGCGGCCAAGAAACGCTACCTTATCTCGGACACGGCGGGCGTGAACGAGGACGAGCTGCTGGACACGGCGAAAGATGTGGTGCATATCACGGGACGGCTGGACGAGCGGGGCTTTATGGAGCTGGAGACGGCTCCGCTGCCCTCCAACACCATCGCCTACCAGCAGAACCGCGTGGCCGAGCTGAAGGAGATCAGCGGCAACCGGGACGTGAACCAGGGCGGCGCGACCAGCGGCCTGACCGCTGCTTCGGCCATTGCGGCGCTGCAGGAAGCAGGCTCGAAGCTCAGCCGGGATATGCTGAAGAGCTCTTACCGCTCCTTTGCAAAAGAATGCTACTTCATCATCGATCTGATGCGGCAGTTCTACGACGAAGAGCGGGTCTACCGCATCACCGGCCAGCAGGGCGGCACGGAGTACCGGGAATTTTCCGGCCAGATGCTGCGGCCGCAGCCGGTGGAGAGCGTGGGCGGCGTGGAGCTGGGCGCCCATGAGCCGGTGTTCGACATCACGGTGAGCGCGGCCAAGAAGAGCACCTTCAGCCGCCTTAGCCAGAACGAGACGGCGAAGGAGTGCTACCAGATGGGATTCTTTGCTCCGGCCAACGCGGACGCCGCGCTGGCGTGTCTGGACATGATGGACTTCGAGGGCATCGAGAAGGTGCGCCAGCGGGTGGCCCAGAACGGCACCCTGTACCAGCAGCTGCAGCAGGCGATGGCACAGATCCAGCAGATGGCGGCAGTCATCGACCAGCAGAACGGATCCAACCTGAGCGAACAGGCCGGTGCTGCAGCCGCTGCCATGACCGGCGGCGGAGGCGGCGGAGAGGCCAGCGCAAAAACGATGACCAACTCTCTGGGCGGACAGGTGGGCGGCGGGACCAACCCGCTGGCCACGAAAGCTGCCGAGAGGGCGATGAACATCAACAACCCGAATAAGTGAGGAGGTTCTACATGATCAAAATTATTTATGTGGCAGACCCGGAGGGCGGGAAGCTGACGATGAGGGCCGAGGGCCACGCGGGGTATGCCCCGGCGGGACAGGACATCGTATGTGCTGCGGTGAGCTGCCTGATGCAGACGCTGGCGTACAGCGCTGCGGAGGACGAGAAAACCTCGAGCTGCATCTATCAGGGTGAGGAAGGCCCGGTGTTGAATGTGGAGGCGGGCGACAGCGTTCTCATGCGGGACAAGTTCGAGCTTGTGGCCGACGGTCTGGACCTGCTGGCCAAACAGTACCCGGAGAATGTGAACTTCAAGAAAAGATGCAAGTGCAGCCCGGCGGTGGACTTGCAGCTGTTTGCGGAGGGCGGTGACGGTGCAGCGGCTGCGGCGGCAGAAAAGGCGGCGTCTGCTCCCGCCCAGGGCAAAGGCCGGGAGGCTGCTGCCGCCGAGGTGGATGAGATGCTGAGCCCGGCGGAAGAGCCGGACGCAGAGGAAGATGCTGCTGAAGGCGAGGAACAGGACGGTGCGGCAGACAAGAGCAGCACCGACCCGGAGGCGCACCGGAAAGCGTTTGGAGAGCTGATGCGGGGCGAGTACAACCGGGAGTTTGGCGAGATGATCGTGCAGGCCACCCAGAAAGCCTACGACAGCATCCTGAACGAGCAGGGGCCGGTGGGGCGTATCCTGAACGCTCTGGGCCAGAAGTACGGCACTGCTCCCGGCGACTACGAGGCACTGGCTGCGGCCGTGGAGGGCGGCGTGGTGAAGGATGACGCCTACTACGAAGACATGGCCATGAAGAAGGGCATCAGCGTCCAGCTGGCCAAGGAGATGGACGCGCTGGAAAGCGAGAACGCCAAGCACCGCGCCGCAGAGCAGCAGCGGGCGGAAGCCGCCAAGATGGAAGCCATCCAGCAGGAGTGGGACGCCGCTGCGGAGCGCATCCGGGCCGAGGACCCGGGCTTTGACATCAAGACGGCGCTGGCTGACCCGGACTTTGCCCAGATGCTCAAGCTGGGCGTGAAGATGGAGGACGCTTACAAGGCCCGCTACTTTGACGACATCATGACCCGGCGCACCACCCAGACGGCCAAGACCGTCGAGAAAGGCGTGGAGGCCCGGATCCGCCAGCGGGGCGCACGGCCTGCCGAGAACGGCACCAACCCCGGCGGTGCGGCGGTGCTGAAGACCGACGTCTCCAAGCTGACGCCCCAGCAGTGCGAAGAGCTGGAGCGCCGCGCCATGCGGGGACAGATCATCACTTTTTAACCGAAAGCTGCCGCTGCCCGGAGGAAACCTCTCAGCTTTGCAGTCCGCCTGACGGCGGCGCTGCAAAGCAGCTCTCCTAGAAAGGAGAGCCTTTCTTAAAGGAAATGGCGGCTCTCAATAAAGCACAAGAGTAAACGAAGGGAGTAAGAAACATGAAGAACCACATGAATCTGCAGCTGTTTGCGCAGCCTGCAGACCACACCGGCGCGACTGGCATGAGCGCCGAAATGAAGACCTACTACGAGAAGCGTCTGCTGGATCAGGCAGAGCCGCTGCTGGTGCATGACCAGTTCGGCGACAAGTACCCCATCCCGGCCAACAACGGCAAGACCATCGAGTTCCGCAAGTACGAGAGCCTGCCCAAGGCTACCGAACCGCTGACCGAGGGCGTGACCCCCAATGCTCAGGCCCTGACCGTCACCCCCATGACCGCCACCGTGAAGCGGTACGGCGGCGGGGCAGCCATCACCGACGTGCTGCAGCTGACCGCCATCGACAACAACATCACCCAGGCCACCAAGGTGCTGGCGTCTCAGGCAGGCCGCACGCTGGACACCGTGACCCGTGAGGTGCTGGCGGGCGGCACCAATGTCATCTACGCCCCGGCGGGCGACACTGCTGTGACCAGCCGCGCCAACCTGACCACTGCCAGTGTGCTGACGCCGGATCTTATCGACCAGGCGGCCACTGCCCTGAAGGCCCAGAATGCCGACGCCATCGGCGAGAGCTATGTGGCCATCGTCCACCCCTATGTGGCCTATGACCTGCGCCGCAACCCGGAGTGGATCGACGTCCACAAGTACTCTACCCCCGAGAACATCTACAACGGCGAGATCGGCAAGCTGGCCGGTGTGCGCTTCATCGAGACCAGCGAGGCGAAGATCTGGACCGGCACCGGCTGCCCGAGCGGTCTGGCCGTGTTCGGTACGCTGGTGCTGGGTGCCCATGCCTACGGTGTGACCGAGCTGGAGGGCGGCGGCCTGGAACACATCGTCAAGCAGCTGGGTTATGGCGACGACCCGCAGCGCGCGTCCGTGGGCTGGAAGGCTATCAAGACCGCAGAGCGGCTGTGTGAGCAGTACATGGTGCGCATCGAGAGCGTCAGCCCGAAGTACAGCGCGAAGGCGAAGGCGAACTGACGCACCTCTGATGGCTCTCCCTTTGGGAGAGCTGGACACGAAGTGGCCTGAAAGGGCAAGGATGCTGACAGATAGGCATGGACGCGGCGGATAGTATAGCTCTGACAAAGAGCCTGCTTATCGACGCATGATAGCGCTATCGCAACGGGCTTGCCCTCTCCGTCACCTACGGTGACACCTCTCCCAAAGGGAGAGGCTATAGCGCAAAAGGAATAGCCCTGCGACAGAGGGCAGAAAGAAGGATACTATGGCGACTAAGAAAGAGACTGCTGCGGCGGATGCCGTGGAGAACGCGGTGGAGACTGTGGAGAAGACCGAGGCAAAGGCCGAAGAGAAGGCCGAAGCAAAGGGCGAAGCAAAGGACGACGGCATGGTGACCATCCACCTGTTCAAGGATGACGACCGCTACTCGGCGCCGGTGTTCGTGGGCGTCAACGGCGACAGCTACCTCATCCAGCGCGGCATCGACGTGAAGGTGCCGAAAGCGGTGGCCGAGGTGCTGGAGCACAGCATCAAGCAGGACGCCGAGGCGGCTCGGAAGAGCCAGGCCATGCAGGCGGCGGCCGGAACCCAGATGATGACCATTTGATATTTCCCCCGGTACAGCTTGCAGGCGCTTGCTGCGCCGGGGGATTTTGTTTTGGAGGTTTTATGACAGCAGGCGAAGCGATAAAGATGGCCGACGAGCTGAGGCCGAACAACAGCTTTTCAGACGAGATGAAGCAGCTGTGGCTGCGGCAGGCCGACAGCGGCTTACGCCGGAGCGTGGTGGAGCGCAGCGACACCGACGGCGACTTTGAGGGCCGCGGCGCGGATATTTTGTGGGAGGAGGGGTTGGAATACGACACGCCGCTGCTGGCAGACGGCGCGGCGGAAGCGCTCTACCCCCACTGGCTGGCGGCGCAGATGGACCTCGCCCTCGGCGAGACAGCCCGGGCGGCGAACGAATTGCAGCTCTACACGAGCTATGTGCAGGAGTTTGCGGCGTGGGTGAGGCGAAATTATATGCCGGTAGGCGGCGGGAGGCTGATGACGTGACGAACCTGAACCAGATCAACAGTCAGCGGCAGCTGCTGCGGGCATTCGGCGGGCTGAACGAGGGGTATGCGTGCAGCGAGGCAGAGCTGAGCAAGGAGAAGAACTTTTCTTCGCGGGGATACCCGGCCCTCGAGACCCGTAAGCCCCGGCGGAAAGTGCGGGATGCAGCCGGAATGAACGGGATGTACCACCTGAACGGCCTTGTGACCGTGGAAGGCACGACTCTGCGGTATGCCCCGGATGACGGCGGCGACACCGTGGAGCTGAAGGACGCCCTGACGGACGGCGAGAAGAAGATGGTGGGCATGGGGACCAAAGTGCTCATCTGGCCGGATAAGATGTCCTTTGATACCGCAGCGGGGACGCTGAGCGCGCTGGGATCCGGCTGGCAGCAGGGAGGTAAAAGCCTGACTGTGACCCCCTGCGACGCTGCGGGCGTGGTGTACACGCCGAACAAATTCGGCGCGACCGAGCCGGAAAACCCCGAGAACGGCGACGTCTGGCTCAAGCAGGCCGAAGATGCCCCGTGGAGCTACCGCGACGCCCTGAAGCTCTACAGCACGGCGGGCGGGTGGCAGAACATCCTGCTGAACTACTGCCGCGTGACCTGCGAGGGGCTGGGCAAAGCGTTCAAGGCTGGGGACACTGTGACCCTGACGGGCATCCCCGGCGTGGTGAAGAACGCCTATTCCGCCGATTTCGGCGGGGACGTGGTGGTGGACGACGTGGCCGGGGACTCGGTGATCCTCTCCATCGCGCCGGACATTGAGAGCGTTTTGTACTACGGCACCTGTGTGGTGACGGGGCAGAGCGTGGTGTGGACGGCCATGGACGGCAAGACCACCCAGACCTTCGACGGGCCTTTCCCGGACGTGACGGCCAAGCGGCGGGTGCCGGATCTGGACTGGCTGACAGAGCACAACAACCGTGTCTGGGGCTGCTCGAGCACCGAGAACGTCATCTATGCCTGCAAGCTGGGTGACGCCACCAACTGGTTCTCCTATCGCGGCACGGCAGCGGACAGCTATGCCGTGACCGTGGGCAGCGACGGAGCCTTTACCGGCGCGGCTACCTGCATGGGATACGTGCTTTTCTTCAAGGAGAACGGCTTACACAAGCTCTACGGCACCAAGCCCAGCGACTACCAGATGAGCAGCATCCAGTGCTCGGGCGTGGCCAAGGGCGCCCACCAGAGCCTCTGCGTCATCAACGAGACACTGTACTACCTCTCGATGGACGGCGTCATGGCGTGGGACGGCAGCCTGCCCACCAAGGTGTCGGCCTCGCTGGACGAGACGGCCATGAGCCGGGTGACAAGAGCGGCCGCCGGCGGGCTGGGGGGACGGTACTACCTGCACACCGAAAGCCCCGGCGGGCAGCGGCTGCTGGTCTACGACACAGAAAAGGGACTCTGGCACGAGGAGGACGCCACCGGCTGGGCCATGTGCTCCACCGGGCGGCAGCTCTACCTCTGGGACAAAGAGGCCATCTGGGCCGCAGACGGGAGCCGGGAAGCCGGCGGCGAAGAGGACACGGTGGAATACGAGGCCGTGACCGGAGACATCGGACTCGGAGATCCGGACGACAAGTACTGCAGCCGGGTGACGGTGCGGCTGGACGCGATGGAGCGGACCGTAGTGACGCTGTGGGCCAGCTTCGACGGCGGCGAGTGGGAAGAAAAGGGCCGGGTGGACACCCGGGACAGGCGGGTGCAGGTGAACCTGCCCTTTGTCCCGACCCGGCACGACACCATGCGGCTGCGCCTGACCGGAAAAGGGCAGATCGCAGTGAGGAGCATCGCCATGACGCTGAGCAGCAGCGAGGGCGGAAGAGTGAACGGAGGTGTGCCGAGACGTGGCTAGCATTGTGGGACTTTCGAAGATCTCCATGCCGAGGCTGGATGGGCTGGATACGGCCAGCGCCCGGGAGCTGAGAAATTATCTGTACCAGATGCAGGAGCAGCTGGAATACATTTTGAGCAACATTGACACGGAGAACCTTGCGGGGGATCTGCAGGAGAAGCTGAAATAACACATTGACAGGAGGACAGAGAACATGAGCAGAGTGAGCGATGCGAGAGTGCAGCTGGATGCTTGGGAGGCGAAGAAGCCGGGCGACTACACCAGCAAATACAAGGACAAGATCGACGGCGTGATGGGCAAGCTGGACGGGATGAAGGATTTTAGCTACGACCCCACCCGGGATGCGGCCTACGAGCAGTATAAGAACAGCTACACCCGGCAGGCGAAGCTGGCTAACGAGAACGCCCAGGCCAACGCCAGCGCCATCTCGGGCGGGTACGGCTCCAGCTACGGCACCCAGGCGGGTCAGAGCGCCTACCAGAACGCCATGGCGGGCCTGAGCAGCGCCACGAACGGTCTGTACAGCCAGGCGCTGAACCAGTACACCCAGAAAAAGAGCGACCTGCAGAACCAGCTGAGCGGATACCAGCAGGCCGAGGCGCAGGACTACGAGAAGTACCAGACCAACTACCAGAACTGGGAGAACCAGCGCAACTACTATCAGAGCGCGTACAATCAGGCGGCCAGCGAAAGCCAGGCGAAGAAGAGCCGGGGGACGGGCCTCTTTGGGCCGATCCTGAGCGTTGCCGCAAGCCTGCTGCCGTTTCTGTTGTAAAGAAAAAGCGCCCAGCCCGGAAGGGGCTGAGCGGTCAAAAACCTCTCCGTCACGCCTGACGGCGCGACACCTCCCCTAATAAGGGGAGGCTAAGAGGAAAGGAGATTAGAAAATGGGAGTTTTTAAGAGATACAGGAACGCGCAGGCGGCACAGAAGGAAGCGGAGAACGCGATGCCGGGGGCGTACCAGAGCAACTACGGCAACCGGATCAACGAGGCACTGGACAGCATGGGCGCAGCCAGCAATGCGGGCTATGACGTAGGCACGGACAGCGAACTCTACCGGCAGTACCGCGCGGGCGCGCAGGCGAATGCCAGGGCGGCGGCTGAGAACGCCGCTGCGGGCGCTGCCGCGCTGAGCGGCGGGTACGGCTCGAGCTACGCAAACAGTGTGGCCCAGCAGGGCTACCAGCAGGCCATGGCGAACGTGGACAGCGGGCTGGCCGGGCTGCGGGACAAGGCCCTGACCATGTACCAGCTGAAGCAGAACGGCCTCTCGGGGCTGCTGAGTGCGCTGCAGAATCAGGACAGCCTTGAGGCGGCGGAGCATCAGGGGGCTGTGGCCAACGCGCAGGACTGGAGGGACTACAAGAAGAGCCGGGCAGATCAGGCGGCGCAGGAGAAGAGCGACTTTCTCTCGAACCTGTGGGAGATGGCGAAGAGTGTGGGCAGAGCCGGTCTGACGGCCTACGACACCTACAAGGGCTACACCCAGCAGCAGTGGGAGAACGAGTTTGCCCGGGAACAGTGGGAGTACAACAAAGAGCGCACCGGCCAGAGCGATGCACTGAATGCCTACGAGCAGGCGTTCAACCTGTACCAGCAGGGAGCGGGCGATGCCGCGAACGCCGTTCTGGGCCGGTATGGTCTGGACACCGGCATTTTTGACAATTACAGCGGCGCACCCATCACCCGCGCAGACAAGGCGGGTGCGCTCACGACCGCAGCCGGGCTGGCAGGCGGCGGCAGCGACGAGGCTGCACGGGCGGTGCTGGAACTGTACGGCCTGGATCCAAACTCTGTGGGGAATTACAGGACGATCGCAGGACGGCAGCTTGCAACGGCGCTGGCGAAAAAGAGCGCAGGGAGCTCGGGCGGGTCTTCGGGCAGAAGGAGCAGCAGCACGAAAGGCAGCGGAAACAGCTGGACGAACAGCCAACTGCAAAGTATGGCAAAGACATTTTCTTCTATGAAGGGAAATGAGCCGCTGTACGATTTTTACAAGAAGACCTTAACGGATAATGGGTGGCTCAATGCGGATACTGCGAACGTCCAGAGCGCAAGCCAGAGCGGCGGCGTAGATATGGCGGAAATGCTGGCAAAGAACTATGCGAAAAAAGGTTATAGCGCGTGGGCTATCATGAACAATATGAACCAGAACGGGTACAGCGATGAAGAAATCGCAAGAGCGCTTGAGAAGGCGGGGGTGAAGGGCTGATGGCATGGACAGCGGAAAAAGTTAAGGAAATGAGAGAAAGCAACCCGTCGAAGGCGGCAGAAAGCTCTGGGTGGACGGCGGAAAAGGTGAGAGCTATCCGCACCAAGACGCCGAATCCGTCCACTGCATCGAGCACAGTGCTGCCCAAAAGCAACATCTATGCAGATGCCCTGCAGCAGTACACCGAACGGCACATAAGCGACATGGGGGAGGTGGATGCGAGGAACGATCTCAGTCTCGCTTCGCTCGCCAGCTCCCCCAAAGGGGGAGCCACTGGCGTGTCGGGCAAGTTTCCGCTGGACGCTGGAAGCTCTGTGGGGCGTAAAATGGCGGGCGCTGCTACAGAGGGCAGCGGCAGCGGCCGGGCGCAGGAGCTGAGAGCCAGCTTTGCCAAGGACAGCGTACCGGACGAGTTCGACCGGATCAACCAGTGGATGGACACCGGGGACAACAAGAATCTGGCCGACGCGGTGCGCCGGGTGGACAACACCCACGGAGCGTACACGGACGCCGACCTGATCCGGAAGGGCGGCTGGACGCAGGCGCAGATCGACGAGGCCCGGAAGATGAACGCTGCGCTGGACGCCATCCCTGCATGGCAGCGGGGCGTGCGCCGGGCGGCGAACACCATCGGCGGCATCACGGACACGGTGGCAGCTGCCCCGGTGCTGGGCGCGGAGTACGGCGTACAGGCGGGAAAGAACATCGACGCCACCCTGAAGAACTGGAAACAGGTGGAGCAGGAGGTAAAGGGCGACGAACACGCCCAGAGTCTTTTCGACCTTTTGACCGACGTGGACATGGATTATAACCCCACCTGGCCGGAGAGCCGGAACCGGGAGCTCATCTCGATGGGGTACAACTCCAAGGAGATCCGGGAGATGCGCCAGAAGCTGGCGGGGCTGGAAGTGAGCGACGGCATCGACAAGAACCAGAGCGTGGGCTACCAGCTTTACGACCGCGGGCAGCAGCTGACGGCTGCGGCCCAGAGCGGCCTGAGCCCGACCCAGCGGGCCGTGGCGGGGGCCGTGACCAGCGCGGCGGAGAACCTGGCTGTGGCGGGCGTGAACCCGGCGGCAGTGCTGCCCGTCCTGAGCGCACAGGGAGCGGCAGAGGCCATGGGCCAGAGCGCGGAGAAGGGCGAGAGTGCGGGTAAGGCATTGGGCGGCGGTCTCGCCAAGTTCGGCGCAGGGTGGGCCATCAACTCGGTGGGCGCGGCTGACCTTGCAAAGACCATGGGCTCGGACTACGCGAAGGACACACTGGCAGGACAGATCGCGGACTGGGTGCAGGGGCTGGCAGGCAGCTCGGAGCTGGCACAGCGCTACCCGGCGGTGGCTGCGGCCATCTCGGGCGGAATTGACAACTCGATGCAGGCATTCGCGGAGACCTATGCGGACATGGCCATTGACGCTGCGCTGGGGGACAGCGAGGCAGCAAAGAACCTCTTCAGCAAAGACACCTTCCTCACCGCACTGGAAAGCGGACTCTCCGGCGGTGCGTCCGGCGCGTTGGGCGGCGCTGTGGGCTCGGGGCTGGCAAAGCTGAACGGAGGAGACGCAAGCCTGCTGGGACAGACAGAGCATTATGACCAGATGGACCGGATGAAGCGGGCCGCTGCCCAGCAGAAGGAGTGGGAGGCCCGGGCAGCGGAGCCCTCTCAGCCGGCTTCGCCTGCGGCCACTGAAAACATCAGCGGGCAGGAAGAAAACCTCTCACCGTTCCCGTCGGCTGACGCCGCGCGAGAACGGAGCTCCACTGAAAGTATGCAGCGCGCGGATGCGCCGCAGGCGCAGACGGAAGGAGTAAACAGCAGCGTAAACGAGGCCGCTGCACAGTCGGAAAACCCGGCGGTGCGGCAGTTTGCCGAAGTGGCGGCGAGCGACAGCCTGACGGGCAAGACCATCGGATTGTTTACGCCGAACGCCGAGAACCGGGAAAACCGTGCGGCCTTTGAGCAAACTTACGGCGTGACGCTGCCCGACACTGCGGGCGCGACCCGCCGGATGCTGCGGGAGATTGCCGCACAGCAGAACGTGAAAAGCGAAGCTGCGCCTGCTGTACAGAGTGCAGAGCTGCCCAGCGAAGCTGCGAGTGTGCCGCAGACAGTACAGGATGCTCCCGCAGAAACCGCCGATGCCATGCCGGAAACGGCTGCGCCGGACAATGTGCGTGAAGCGGTTGCCGCCGCAGCTGAAACCGACGGCTACGAGAACGCCCCGCTGCGGGAGACTCTGGGTCTCCGGCCGGAAGCGCCGAAGACTCAGCGAGAGGCCGAGGTGCAGCGGGCGCTGGAAGGCTGGCGGGTGACGGACAAGGCAGCCGAGACCATCAGCAAAAATATGCCGGACAGGGTGGACGCCGACCGGTATGCTGCCGCAGCGTCGCCGCTGTACCGGCTGGGCCGGAGCGGTGCAGACACCTTTGCGCAGGCGCTGGAGCTGGCGGGCAGCATGAGCGGCACGGCGGCGGACATCAATTATATCCTGAGCACCGACGCCGGCCGGACGGCCCTTGAGATCGCCTACACCCAGGGCAAGGGCGAACGGATACTCTACGCCGAAAAGATGGCCGGCCTGGGCGGCACACTTGGCAGCGAGAGCACCAGCGGCAGGGGCGAGGTATACGCCAAGGGTACGATGCGGCAGGAGAGCGACCCGGCCAGCCAGATCATCAGCCTGAACGCCGCGGCCACCGGCACGGATGCTGTGCTGAGGGATGTGCTGCAGAACGACCGGAGCATCAGGGCCTATGTGGACACCGAGACGGCCCGGATCTTCTTCGGCGACAGTGCGCAGGACATCTTCGGCACGGTGCTGCACGAGGACTACCACTGGTACAACGCGCTGGACGCCGAGGGCGCACGGACTTTGCAGGAGCACGCGCTGGAATATCTGGCGAAGAGCAGCGGCTACGAAAGCCTGGACGAGATGATCCGGGCGAAACTGCGGGATTACAGCGCCCAGAGCCTGACCTATGAGCAGGCAGCGGAGGAGCTGGTGGCCGACGCATGGCGGGGCATCTTTGACAGCGAGGAGAGCTTCAGGCGCTGGGTGACGTTCCAGCGCGGGCAGGCAGAGAAGAACGCAGGCAAGAGCGGCGCCATCCACAAAGTGATGGAGCAGGTGCGGCAGATGCTGGATGGGCTCATCAGCCGGGCGAAGGAAGTGCTGACCATCGACCCGGACAACCGCGCCGCCCTGAAGGCGAAGCGTCTGGCCGAGGCCGAAAAGCGCACCTTACAGGACGAGTATTTTGCCCACGCAGAAAAGGCCATGGACAACCTGCGGACGGCAAAAGAAAACGCCGCTGCCCTCAAGACCGAGAGCGCGGCGGAAAAACAGGGAGTACGATTTTCGATTTTGAAGGATAAGGCCGGAGAGACTTATATCAAAATCGACGAAGATATTCTGAAGGATGTCCCGCAGGAAGAGTGGAAGTCTACGGTCAAGCAGGCTATCAAGGAGCGTTTTCCGAACGGCTTTAAGCGGAACGGCTGGACGATTGAAAATACGAAAGAAAGCCGCAAGGAATTTGTCTGGTCAAAGTATACGAAAGCATTGCAGTGGGAGAGCGCAAATGCCTATGCAGATAAAATGCGGATAGCAGCCAATCTGGACGAGATCATCCGGACGGCAGACGAAGTATACCGTGAGCCTGCGAACCACAAGAATGCGGAAGCATTCAACCGGGGAAAAATCAAGATCCAAGTCGGGCAGAACGCCTATGAGGCGGATGTGCTGACGGCCATCAAAACGGACCAGCGGGAGATATTCTATGATATTGTGGACATTAAGCCCATAAAAATAGAGACCTCCGGCAAAGCCCACATAGAATCCGAAGATTCGAGGAGCAACGGACCGGAGGTCTCGGTAGAAGCCTCCGGTGGAACCGTCACCAAAACACAAAGTCATGATGCCAGCAGATTGCCGGAGGCTTCTAAGCAAAGTATAGCACGAACCTCCGACGAAAGCAAGAGAACCGACGAGGCTGTGAAGAAAACGGTGAGGTTCCAGCTAAGCGCTCCGGTGGAAGTAGGCAAAACCAAGGAACTGGTGGCTGTACATAATCTAACAGAAGAGAATCTGAAGGAGGCACTGGAACTGGGAGGTATGCCGTCGCCTTCTATCGCGGTGGTGAAGGCACAGCACGGCCACAGTAAGTATGGCCCCATCTCGCTGGTGTTTGGCCCGGATGCCATTGACCCGCAGGCCAGCAGAGCGAACCGGGTGTATGGTTCGGATGCGTGGACGCCGACCAGGCCGAACGTGGAGTACGAGGTAAACAGCAAAGCGGCAGCTGATTTTGAAGATACTGTATATGAAGCCAGCCAGAGCGATTTTGAGGGAAAGTTTGCAAACAGCTCGTCGCTGCAGCGTATTGGTGTAGATGAGGTGAGCAGCGAAAATCGTGAGGAGTTAGCGCAGAAGCTCCAGCGGGATACTGCGGTGCAGCTGGCATATCTGAAAGCTCAGGGCGAGAAGGTAGAACCCATATACAGGACGGAGAAGGAACAGTTCGATAGCCTCGGGAATGATTCACTGGAAAAAATCATCGAATATGCCGGGGCGGACGAACTCAAGAAAGTCTTCGAGGGAGGAGACTTTGACCTGATGGACAAGCTGGCCGACAAAGCAGCGGATGCACTGGAAGAAAAGTATACACACGGCTCGCTGGAAGGTCAGAATCGGCGATGGCAGATGCGCATCAATAAACTGCGCAATGAGAACCGTGGACGGCTGTATGGCCTGCTCGAACACGCGTATAAGATGATGACTGATACCAGCAATGGAAAAGTAGAGCTGGATGTGGAAGCTACTAGAGAAGCCATCCGGCAGGCGGCTCCCGAAGCAGCGGTGAAAAACTGGGTAAAGGAACAGCTTGGAAGTGTGCTGAGACAGAAAGGCATCCGAAACAGCAAAGACCGTTTCACACCCGGCGGAAAGAGACGAAGTTTTGCTGAACTGCATAATCCCTATACGCTGGAAAACCTTGTGGCGGCTATGAATGCACAGAATGCCCGAGGACAGGATGTGTGGGGAGTGTCAGCTGCAACGCTGATGTCAACTACGACCGCAGAGTATAAAAGCCTTGATGAGGTACGGGCAGACAAGAACCGTTTACAACAGATGCCGGAAGAAGAATATAAGGCGCTGTTGGAAAAGGCAGACGGCCAGATTGAAAAGGTCGTTGACAAGCTGCGCAGCGAGACAGAAGCCCACACGGACAACAGCTTTGAAGAGCGGGAAATACTGGGTGACATTCTGCTGCGAGCTGCACAGGGAAGCCAGACAGCCGCAGCGATCGGCAAGGCCTTTGCAAAAGAAGGCTACATCATTGGTAAGGACACAGCCCAGATGATACGGCAGCTGTACAAAGATGTGGCCGCTATCCCTACCGGGTATTTTGAGGCTAAACCTCAACGTGCAGTGGGCTTTGATGAGGTAAAGGCAGCTGTCCTGCCGGACAACGCCAGCGAGACGCTGGTGAACAGTCTGAAGGAGCAGGGTGTGCCGGTATATCAGTACAAAGCCGGAGACGATGCCAAGCGCACCGAGATTTTGAACAAGCTGCCGAATGTACGTTTCCAGAAGGCTGAACAGGCCGACCGGGAGGCAAAGCAGAACCAGCAGCGGCAGGCCAGCCGGGTACTGGCGGAGAAGGCTGCGGCCTTTGATACCCTGAACCAGTTCTTCGGCCTGACGAAGAACACCCGGCTCTCGGACGCTGCTCTCGAGAGCCTTGCCATCCGATGGACCAAGACCAACGGCAGCCGGGCCGACCGGACGAAACTGGCAAACGAGACGCGGGCGCTGGTGGAGTATCTGCGCTCGGAGGGAGCGGACATGGCCAAGGCACAGGGACTGGCCGAGACGCTGGCAGGCGAAGTGCTGGATGAGGCGACCGACCGGAACACGGAACTCTGGGATGAGTACCCCGACCTGCATGACCTGACCTACACGGTAGACAAGAACGGCAAAGCCAAGGCCGAGCTTGTGAAGCGGTACGGAAGCTGGACAGAGGCGGTGGCCGAGGCCCGGCGCCACGGCGTGAAGCTGCGGCAGGCGGAGGGATACCGGGACGGCAACCCGGCGGAACAGTACGAGTCCATCGTGAACGGCACCCGGGCCGTGGGCGGCGTGAAGGAGAGCGCTGCGGCACTCTTCCGCTCGGCGGCACAGGAAGCGGGCGTGGCGGGCGCAGCCAGCATGGAGAGCACGGAATGGCTCGACGTGCTGATGAACGTACACGACACCATC
>ENA-OROK01002710-OROK01002710.1-human-gut-metagenome-genome-assembly--contig:-NODE-2710-length-14832-cov-3.679773_pt1 | contig 14832 bp, 19 predicted proteins | sample MGYA00242127_ERZ509046 | MGnify/ENA primary metagenome ERZ509046 (study PRJEB26280, sample SAMEA2338728) | human gut metagenome | biome: human gut; feature: human-associated habitat; material: faeces... | reverse complement strand
TTCTGCTTGGCAGAAATCAGAATCTCAAAGTTCTATTTCCACTCGCTCTTCACTTGTCAATGAACCAGAAAAAGAGTTTTTCACTCCTGCCGTTTTTTGCGGCGTTCGTAAACATGCTCTTTTGTCACCACATTGTCAACAACTTTTTTGGAAATCTTCAAAAAAACTTTTTGTGAAGACTTTTTGAAGCCCTGCTGTTTCATGCGGCGAGGGAAGCTTTTACGCTCATCCCTCTTACCTGTCAACAGCTTTTCTTCTTTTTCCCGGAAATCTTCTTTCCGGAACCTTCGAAGAAGGGCTGTTTTCATGCGGCGGACGCGATGTCTACGCTTTCAGCCCCAGGGTGTCAATGCTTCTGGATTATTTTTCGGAAAAAGTAGTTTTCACAGCACTGGCAAGGAACTTTTCCAGAAGCTTTTTATGACGACCGCGTTTATTTGTTGTCCAGGAGCCCCAGCTGCTGCACTGTCTTTCCCTTCACCTGCATTTTCAGGTGATGATAACTCTTCACCGTGGCTACGCGCCCTTTACTGGTGCGCTTCAGGAATCCCTGCTGGATCAGGTAGGGTTCATAGACATCCTCTATAGCCCTGACGTCTTCAGAACAGGCAACGGCCAGCGTCTTCAGCCCCACTGGGCCACCCTCGTAATTATTAATAATGACACTCAGAATGCGGCGATCCATCTGATCAAGCCCGGCTTCATCAACATTCATGCAGCTCAGGGCCCTGTCTGCTACTTCTCTGGTGATAATTCCGGCCCCATCCTGAAGAGCATAATCACGCACCCGCCGCAGGTGTCTGTTGGCGATGCGTGGGGTGCCACGGGAGCGGCGCCCGATTTCAAGGGCACCTTCTTCGTCTATGGAAACGCCCAGGATGGACGCGCTGCGGATGACGATGCGCGCCAGATCCTCGGGCGTGTAAAAATCGAGGTGCAGGTCAATACCGAAGCGGCTGCGCAGCGGACCGGACACGAGGCCCAGCCTGGTCGTCGCCCCCACAAGCGTAAACCTGTCCAGAGGCATGCGCACAGTACTCGCAGCCGGTCCCTGCCCCACGACAATATCCAGCTTGAAATCCTCCATTGCCGGATAAAGGACTTCTTCCACGGCTATGGGCATGCGGTGGATCTCGTCTATGAACAGAATGTCGTTGCGCTGAAGATTCGTCAGTATGGAAGCCAAATCGCCGGGGCGCTCCAGCATGGGACCTGTTATGGTCGTAATGTTCACGCCCAGTTCAGCAGCCATGATCTGCGCAAGCGTGGTCTTGCCGAGGCCCGGATTGCCATAAAAAATCGTATGATCCAGTGACTTGCCGAGTTTTTTCGCTGCTCCGAGAAAAACCCGCAACTGAGCGCGTACCTGATCCTGACCGATGAAGTCATCAAGACTCCTCGGCCGGACATTTTCTTCGGCCTTCCTGAATTCGTCTTCCTGTTCCTGCAGCATCCGTTACCCCTTTTTCCGTGCAAGCGCCTGAAGCGACAACCTGAGCGCGCCTGCGACATCAAGGTCCGGCTGTTCCCGAAGGATTTCCTGAACCACGCTGGTGCACTCGCCTTCTGTGTACCCGAGGCTCTTCAAACCTTCCACTACCTGTCTGAACACGGAACCGGCCTTTCCTTCCCCGGCCAGGACACTCACCGATGCGCTGTCATCCACCTTGAGCCGGTAGGCGAGTTCTCTCAGAATGGTTTCCGCCATGCGTTTACCCACACCGCTTACCTGGGTCAGGGCCGCCGTATTTCCTTCAGCCACAATGCTGCGCAGCTCAGCTGGGCTGAAGGCGGAGAGAACTGCAAGGGCTGTCCTGGGGCCGACTTTGGAAATACCAATGAGCACTTCGAACGTTTCACGCTCTTCAAATGTTGAAAAGCCACAGAGACGGAGCATATCTTCCCGCACGAGGAGCTCCGTATACAGGGCCACTCTGCCGCCCCGTTCGGGGAGAGACTGCCGCTGTCTGGCCGTAATTTCAACTTCGTAGCCCACACCTCCGTCCGTAACCACGATAATGGCCGGATCGGAAACTTCCAGCAACCGCCCCTCAATATAAGCTATCATGCGTACATCCTCATCTTGTGTTAAAAAGGCAACAGGCTCATCCTCTGCAGGAGGCGCCAGTGCGACAGTTGCCAAGGTGGGCTTTTCTCGGATACACGTCTGCTATGAACAAGATACTTTTCTTCCTGCCTGCCGGTATTCTTCTGTATGCTTCGCCAGTCCTTGCCTGGATGGGGTTTGATGCCGATACGGCGGAGCTCGTGGAAATCACACCGGAGGCTGTCCCCAACAAAGGGGAAACCATCGTTGTCCACGACATAAGCTCAAACGGAAATGTCAGCTGCCTCGTGCGGGAAGTTATTCTCAGTTCGAGAACCGTGGAAGTGAGAGTCACGACATCCGAAGGCAAAAAACGCGTTCTGGTCATGGAAAGCAGGTAATCTGCTTCCCATGATTCGCCGCTATTTTCCGCCAGTCGTTTCGTAGCCTGGCAGCACAACGGACTGATCCGCATCTCCGCTTCCAGAGCCTTTCGGGCAGTCCTTCTGGAGATAGCAGATTTCGCAACCACCCCGGAAAGGATAAAGCGTCACAACGGCAAATCTGCGCTCAAGTACGGGCAAATCTTCCCTGTACTTCAGACCAAAGCTTTCAAGAGCCCTGCGCAGGCTTTCTGTAGGACGGGGCGCTGGGGCGCATCCCTCTACAGAAACCTGCGGCATCAGATCATTAACAACCTGCATGCACATGAACTGCGCCAGGCTGTTGGCAAGAAATCCTTCGGACGGCGTTTTATCCCAAGTCTCGTCAATATACGTCTCGACTTCTTCAGGCAGCCACACGGCGAGATAGGTGATTTTCCCGCAGGTTATCTTATAAACAGACAGCATCTGAAACCATCGGTCCCAGAGTTCCACGATACGGTCCATGACCGGACCGCTCAGTTCCGTTTCCTTACTCAGTTCCATGAAGCCAATCATGTCAAAATCGGCCTGGGTTTCCAGCCTTTCACATGTAAAATCACTGCCAGTGTTCATAGCGCACACTTTGCGTTCCTCCGTATTCCAATCGTAGATGCTGGCAGCAGGAGACAACCAGACACCCCGCCAAGATTAATCTCTGACGGAAAAAATATTGTATCTGGACAGCCTTTTCAGTCAAGGTGAAAGGCTCTCCACAAAATTTTGTCAGCCCCCGTCATTTGTGTTAGGCCTTGCCCATGGCAACCGCCTGCTTTCCGGACCAGTCAGGAAAAGCTGTCGTTCGGCATTCATTTTCCATCATTATCACAACAGGAGTCTGTCATGGCCACACCACTGAAATATATTATGAAGTTCAGCCGGGACCCCAACCTTGAGATCCAGCCTGTGCACGGTGTATTCGGCGGCGTAACGCCCCTCGGAGAAATCGAGATGAATTTCTTTACCGAAAGCGAGGACCTGCCTGAATATATAGAAAGGACCATCTCCGAAGCAGGAACGCTCATCAACGAAAAAATCGTCTACAAGGATCCTACCACCCATCATCTGACGCGCATCATCAAAAACAGAATGGTCGTTTCCTATTCTACAGCGCAGTCCATCCGTGACTGGCTGAATGATCAGCTTGAGCTCATGGACTCCATGAATAACGATCCCATGCAGTCCCTGCTCTCTGACGTCACCACCAGCAAAAAACAATAATTCACGGGAAGTTCCCGTTCTCTCTCCTGCGCGGATAAGGCAAACATGCAGACTCAAGTTTTTCACATCGTCACCTTCGGCTGTCAGATGAACATCAACGATTCGGGATGGCTGTCCCGGGCTCTCACTGACAGAGGATTCACCGAAGGCAGTCTGGACAGCGCGTCCATCGTTATAGTCAACACGTGTTCTGTCCGGGAAAAGCCGGAGCTCAAGGTTCGAAGCATGCTCGGCCGAATCCGCCAGGAGACAGAAAACAATCCGGGGGTCATCGTGGCTGTCATCGGCTGCGTAGCCCAGCAGCTCGGAACGGAACTTTTCTCTTATTCTCCGCAGGTGCGTCTCGTCTCAGGTCCTGACGGGCTGTCCAGGATTCCCGACACCATTGAGGATCTTCAATCCTCCCCCGCAAAAAAAATCAGTCTCCTTGATTTCACGGAGCACTACGAGGAGCGTCCGGAAACAGGCCGCGGTCGAGTTTCTCCGACAGCCTTCGTAAACATCATGCAGGGCTGCGACAATTTCTGCACTTACTGCATCGTCCCGTACACAAGGGGACGTCAGAAATCCCGTTCGAGCGCCGCCATACTGGAGGAATGCCGCACACTGGTGGATCATGGATGTCAGGAAATCACTCTTCTCGGACAGAACGTGAATGCTTTCGGACTCGACAAATCGGGAGACGGCACAAGTTTCGCCTCACTTCTCCGTCAGGTTTCTGCCATTCCCGGATTGAAACGCCTGCGCTATGTCTCTCCGCATCCCAAGGATATGACGGAGGAAGACGTAGAGCTTTTCGGTACCTTGGATAACCTCTGTCCGAGGCTGCACCTGCCCATGCAGGCAGGTTCCGACAGGATCCTCAGACGTATGAACCGTCGTTATGACAGCGCAGCTTTCCTCAGGCTCGTTGAGGACCTTCACAGGGCCCGCCCGGACATCGCTCTCTCTTCCGACCTCATCGTGGGCTTCCCCGGTGAAACTGAAGAAGATTTTCAGGATACGCTGTCCATGATCCGCAAAGTCAACTTCGTGGCGAGCTACTCCTTCTGCTATTCCCCGAGGCCAGGGACCCGGGCAGCTCTCTTCCCGGATAAAATCGATAAACAGACAAAGACGGACAGACTCGAACGGCTGCAGGCCCTTCAGGAAGAACTCGGCGTCAGGTGGCTCAAAGGGCGTGTCGGGTCCACTACGGAAGTTCTACTCGAGCAGCCCAGCCCCAGGCAGGATGTGGACGGACTGGGAAGCTGGCAGGGGAGAGATCCCTACGGGGCTCTTATTCATGTAGCTCTTCCCGCTGGCAGGGACTACACAGGCAGGCTTCTGCGCGTGTCCATCACGGGTGCGAAAAAACACAGCCTCACAGGCTCGCCCCTGGCCGATGGAGGTGACTTACAGTGATATCACTGCGCTACGTCTGCATCATTCCCTTCGAGGATCGGCATTACGTCTTCCTGAGAAACAGTAACAGCGACACACTGCTCCCCATAGAGCTCGGCTCCCCACAGACTTTCGCGGTTCCCCTCTCCAAGACAGATCTTTTTTCTTTCTTCACAACCTTCACGGAATCTCTGAGTGCTGTGGGCGCCCATATCCCTTCCGTGATCATTCTTCCAGACGAGGACGGAACCTTCATAGCGAATTTGACTGTGGAATCAGCCACTGGCGTATCCAGAATTTACTCCAGAGTTCTGCTCAGCCTGGGTCTGGCCATCCAGGAAAACATCCCCATTCTTACATCCGAAAAGATTCTTGCAAGGGCAGCCCAGAGACAGAACGAGATTTTCAGCAAAATCCTGATGTCACTCCCCAGTCTAGATACCCAGTCCTTTACCACCAGGGACTTTTTACACCTGATTGCCCGCCACATGCGGACTTCTCCACTACCTCCTTCCCTGGCTGATGCCATCCGCGAATATCTTGCCGGAAGTTCACACCTTTCCCCTGATGAACGGGAGGACGGCGGCCCGCAGAGCAGGCCGTATGCCAGAGGGGAAAAGTCCAAAAAGGAAGAAATGGAAAAGCTGATCGCCTCACTCACGCCAGTCAATGAAAAGCCCATGTAGCGGGTTCTTACTCTGCCGGAATCTAAACCCCTCCCCGCTTTCTGCCGAAAAGACTCGTAACGTTTGGTTCCGTTGCTTCCAACAGCGGAAGCGGCCGCACTTCGCTGCGGCTGCGGCAGAGGTTTTCCATGAGTGACTACGCCCGTTTCAAAGAAATCAACAAACTTCTGGCCTCAGGGCACCCGGAACAGGCCAGAGAGGAGTTGCGGGGCCTGCAGGCCCACGTCATTGCCCTGCACGATGAAGTCAGCCGGCTTCATGCCCGCATCGGCAATTTTGAAGAACTTCTTTCCATTCCACGGGCTGTGACAATAGAAAACGGACTTGTCTGGATTAACACAAAAAACGGGCGGCAGGGCCCCTTCTGTCCACACTGTCATGAAGCGGAGGGAAGTCTCATCCGCCTTACGCACAGCCTGAACTGCTGGATATGCCCCTGCTGTGCAGCGGAAATTCCTCTTCACCCAACACCATCAGGATGCGGCAAAGCCCGCATCATCCCCTTCTCGCAGGAAAAAACGGACTGAGAAAAACACCGTCTGACAGCAAAAAACCCCGGGGTGGCTTCAATCTTTGAAAGCCACTCCGGGGTTTTTTCCTTCTAAACAAACGAAAAAACAAGAATCTGGCGGGCTGTCCTTTCTACTTCACCGCACTGGTGATGGCACCGGCTGACGGGGAAGAAAGCACACGGCCATCGACCACGACGGCCGGAAGACGATTCACCCTGTAATATTTGGCGGCTTCGGACTCCTGGAAAAGATTCACATTGCCAGCGTCATACACATACTGCGCTACATCACACTGCTGGCTCTCGGAAACGGGGGGATTAAGCCGGCTCATTCCCTGAAAAACCATCGGATCATCAGTGGGTTCGGCCACAGCATCATATTCGGTAACGAAGCGGCGTACCTTTCCGGCCTTCTTCTGCCGGCTCTTGACCTCATTCCAGCGATCAAGGGCCCACGTCAGGCAATCCGCAGCCTGTTCCGGGGAGCGGCTGTACGAGGTCCAGATCACAAGCCCCGTCATATCCATGCCATAGGGTTCCCTGTTGCCGGCCAGAAGAACGACCTTGGCCTGCGAGGGACTGAGGGAAGACATGGCTTTCCGAACGGCCTTCCACACCGTGGCGCTCGAGGGTTCGGAAAAATCAAGGAAAACCAGAATTTCATGGGGAGCCCGTCTGTCACCGAAAAGCACTGGATAAAGCTCTTCCCTGTTATGTGGTCTGTAGGCGGTATCCGTCAGAATAGACTGCGGCTCTCCGCCCAGGGCCTGTAGAATCTGAGCGGATTTGCCCTTTGGCGTAAACGAAGATGGAAAAGTTTTCTGCACATACGGATTAAAGGCCCCTGCTTCCGGTCCGGCAGCAGAAACCGAAACAGAACCGAAGCAGACGCACGCGGCCAGAATGCCGGCAGCAGGAAGAACAAAACGCATCACGGACCTCCCCTGTGATGATGATTTGGCTTTCATGATTTTTGAACCGGAGGAGTAGGAAAAACGTCAATCCGCGCAGCCGCCTCCTCCAGATGTTCAAGCCAGATATCGGCAAAATTCTCATTTTCTATGGCGCCCGCGATGACGGGCACGCACTCGTGGCCGACGGCCTCAATCTGCGATTTCCAGGATTTCATCTGCGTGCCGGCCATATCCACTGTGGTGTGACGGCCCACAGAGGAAAGAAAGGGCAGAAGCCACACGCGGCGCGACGAAAGAAGGGGCATGATATCCTCAATAGTCACATCCCCGGACATCGTGGCAAGGTGCACAGCACTATCCTCAGCGGAAAGCATCGCGGAAAGCCTGTCATATCGCTCCTGGGCCCGGGTGTACCGGGTGCCATGTCCCATAAGTACGACGGACTCCCCCGCCTTTCTTTCCGGTGGAATCATGGAGAATACGGCTCTGACGCAGTCCCTCATGTCCTTTTCCGTCGTCAGGAGCGGTGTTCCGACGCTTATGGGTACGCCGCTCTCGCCGGCCACAGCAGCGGCCAGTTTTTCCACCTGAGCGTTTTCCGTGGCCGGCACTATCTGGAGCGGCTGTGCTGCGATGGGGCAGAAACGCTCGAGGATAAGGCGATTCAGCGCCTTGGTAACGGAATCAGATTTGGCGCGCACCTGACTGGCAAGACGGGTTCGTATGTGCTCGGACGTGTAGGCCCAACGCACCGTGCGTCCAGGAAAACGCATCCTCACCCTTTCTTCGAAGCGCCTGAGCGCCGCAAGACCGACAGCATTGCAGGAACCGTAGGCAATGAGAAGAATGGCGGGAACCTTTTCTGGCATGGAACTAACACTCCGTTGCAAAGATAGCGGGGTCCCGGAATATGCGGGAGCCTGCATCCGGTTGTCCAACGGCTCTTTTGTAAGCCAGCGTCCACGCAGTGGCAAGATGCCATAAGGGATGCGAGTCTTGCTCTTTCCTTTCCCCGGTATTATGTCAACGCGAGTTCCGTGCGCCAGCGTACGGTTTTCCGCTTTCCGCACAAAGGAAAAGAACATGCGCATTCTCATCACGGGCGGCGACACACCGCTCGGCCGAACGCTTTCCGAAGAACTTGGAAACAAAGACATTTTCACCGCGGACAGCACAACGCTTACTGTCACAGATGAGCGCTCCGTTGCACGCGCGTTTCAGGAAAGCCAGCCAGCGATTGTGCTTCACTGCGCCATGCTGACGGATCCCGAAATCTGTGAAAGCGATCCGGCAAGGGCCTGGGCCGTCAATGTCCATGGGAGCTCGAACATCGCCGCGGCCTGCCGCACAACAGGGGCCAAGCTCATCGCGTTTTCCACAGGCAGCGTCTTTGATGGATCAAGAGACCTCCCCTACAGCGAGTTCGACAGCCCCACGGGCGGTACCAGTGTATGCGGTCAGAGCGCATGGAGCGGAGAATGCGCCATGCGCCTTAACTGCTCTGAACACCTCATTGTACGCACGGCGTGGCTCTATGGTCCGGGAGGCCCCAGCTACGTGCACACACTGATGCGCATGGCCCAGGAAGGAACTTCCGAAGTCCGGGCAGCCAGCGACCAGACGGGATGCCCAACAAGCACGTACGCTGTAGCCGCAGTGATCAGAAAACTGCTGCGCAGCCCCCGGCTCATGGGCACGCTGCATCTCGCCTGCGGGGGCGAAGCCTCCCGCTACGATTTCGCACGCGCCGTTTTCGAGCTGGCAGGCCTCGGTCAGAAAGTCGTTCCCTGTCTGTCCGGAGAAATTCCTGGTTCCGATGTCGAGCCGCGCAGCCTGAAGCTTGAAAATAGGATGCTCGGCATGTTCGGGCTTCCACCCATGCCGGACTGGCGGACAGCCCTCGCCGATTTCATGCGCCGTGAATTTTCCCCTGCCGCCGGAGGCTCTGTCAGATGACAGCACTCAGGCTCTGCTTTCTTATTTTCTGCGCCGGCGGATGCGGCGCCCTTGCCCGTTTCGGCATGACCCAGGCCGTGGGCCGCTTCATCACGTCCTCCTACCCTCTGGGAACCCTTGTCGTGAACGTTCTCGGCTCCTTCCTGTTCGGCTTTGTCTGGGAACTGGCCGCTATACGCATGATGATCACCGATGCCACACGCGTGGTACTCTGCGTGGGATTCATGGGAAGCTTCACCACTTTTTCCTCACTCATTTTTGACAGTTTTATCCTGGCGCAGACGCGTCCGGTCCTGCTCTTTTTCAATATCGTCATCCAGGTTGTTCTGGGTTTCGCAGCTCTCTATGGCGGCATCCAGGCGGCCCGTCTGATCTGAAACCTCTTATTCCTCCAAGGCAGAAACAATGCTGAAGACAACGCATCCCTTTTCCCTGATCCTCCCGGTCCTCATAACCCTCAGCCTGGCCGTTCAGTTTATTCCGGGCACGGCCAGCGCCGAGGTCTACAAGACAGACAGCTTCACGCTGAGCCTGCCCCTCGGCTGGTCCCTGACCAAAGGGCCGGTGAAGAAAGACGGCGGCGAAATGGCTGTTTTCGGCCGCAACGACCGCAAGGCGGCGTTCATCATCATTTCCGGACCGTTTGAACCAGGCAATTTCAAGGCTCTTGCCGAAAAATGCGCCCAGCAGCCCGGCATGGAAAAAATCAGCGAGACAGAAAATCAGGCTATGCTCAAAATCGCCAACAATGGACACGATGAGTACACGCTCCTGCGCCAAGACGAGACGCAGACACATCTGCTGATTATCAAGTTTTCCGGTGAGCTTAGTGAAATGCGCTTCCTGAGCACGGGCATGACAAGTCCCTTTAAAGGACTGGTCCCCGAGTTAAAATAAGGATCTGTCCTCCATTTTGTGAGATTCCATTCTCACACCGCGGTTCGATGCCCCCTGAAGCTCCGCTACTGTCAGGGGGCAGGAAACACACCTCTGCCGCAGTTCCGCTTTCTTTCCTGGCAAGCCTCTCCACCGGCGGTATCCGCAATCCTGTGCAGCTCCTGCTTTTATCCGCATCTGGTGTGATTGCCCGGCTGATTTCTTCTGTAGCGTACAAAAGCTGATTGGCAAACGGATTGCTGCCGGCTGATTCAGCTTCCTTCTGCTCTGAAAAAAGCTCTGTTTTGTTTTTCGTGCAGGGCATGAATTTCAGGCCAGGCATATTCCTGACGCAAACTCTTGCATTTCGTCCTCTTCTCCTGTGAAAATAGGAGATCCTCTCCTTTACTTCCAATGCAATCTGAAATGCCGGGCTATCCCCGCGGCCGGCTGTCCCTGGCTCACAAAACTTTTGCAGAGCCTGACTGGGCGGAGAGCATCCCTGAATAGATAAGCAGCAAAGACAACGTAGTCTCAGCAGCCCCGCCTGACTCCTGTCGAAGTCAGGCGGGGCTGCTGAACGCTGAAAGTTAATGGATGAAGTTCGTGGGAGTCCAGGCCTCATACTGGGGAACGCCTATTCCGGCTGCCTTACCGGCTGCGATGCACTTGAGGAGCCATGCCATGTTCTTGCCAAGGGTGCGCATGGTCTGCAGTCCCTCAATATCCTGCTTCACTTCTTCCGGGGTGTTGCCGTGCACCTGGTTCCAGTACTGGGAGGAAACGAGGGGCATATTTGTCATCTGGAAGTACATATTGAGGCGGGCAAACGCCTCCGTGGCTCCGCCTCTCCGGCAGCTCACTACAGTCGCGGCGGGCTTGCCGGCATAGGGAGCGGACTTGCAATAGAAGACTCTGTCAAGGAAGGAACAAAGCCGGCCGCTGGGCCCCGCGTAATACACGGGTGAGCCGACGATGATGCCATCAGAGGCCTTGAGAAGATCAATGGCTTCGTTGACGCAGTCGTCCTTGAACACGCAGTAACCGGTTTTCACGCATTTGCCGCAGGCGATGCAGTCCTGAAGAGGCTTCGTGCCGAGCTGAAGGAGCTTCGTTTCGATGCCTTCCTTTTCAAGGACACCGGCGGCTTCCATAAGAGCGGTATAGGTGCAGCCTTTAAGATGCGGGCTTCCGTTAACGATAAGAACTTTCATGATTATCCTCCTGTATTTACGGTATCCCTGCGCGCGGACGGGCAAAAGTAAAAAACTCCACAATCCAAAGCAGCAGAAACGTTTTTTTTGCTGACGGATGCCGTCCCTTTTCTTTTTCAGGCATCAGCGGGCAGCGCAACCTACTGAAGCGCGGGACGGAACACGGGACGGCGGCTCTTCTCGAGGGGTTCGCCCATACCGAGACGGGCCATGGCGGCTTTTATTTCATCAGGCTTGGATTCAGGTCCCCGGCACCGAAGAAGAACAACAATCAAACGCCCCTGGCGCTCAAGCCGGATGCGGTATCCCTTGTTTTCGAGGCGCTGCCTCGTCTGCTCGGCAGAATTCAGCGTGCGGTATGTGGCGACCTGAAATACGAAGTCATAGGCGGAGGCCTTCTCCGCCGGGGGCTCCGGCGGCCCCATGATGACGGCTGGGCTCATGCCTGGCACCATTTTAGGCTGCGTCGCATTGCTGTCCGGTCCGCCGGCCATAGCGTACCTGCGGTTTTCTCCGGGTATGGATACTTTCTCTCCCGGAGCTGCCCGCAGGACGCGCGAAAAAGAAAGTTCGGCAGGGCCGAGAATTTCTTTCCCCGCATCCTCTCTGTCGGACTTTTGGTCATCGTCCTTCTGATTGTCCGGCTCGGCGTCCTCCGCGGATTCAGCTTCCTGCCCGGTCCTGTCGTTCTGAGCAATCTCCGCAGGAAGCGGCTGGAGGGGATTGTCACGGCCCACCATGACGCCCGTCATATACGCAAGAGGCATAGCAACAAGGAGCAGAAACACACCACACGCCAGGGAAGAGCCCGTCAGACGTATACCGTGTCCGGCCGGCCCGTTTTCCGGTGCCTGGGGGACTCTGGACGGCTCCGTTTTCTGGGAAATAAACGTGTTCTTCAAAATCTGCTCCGTATAACGTTGAAAAGGAAACGGCGGCATCATGGAATGGTGTGATCCCGCGCCCAGGTTGACCGCTTTTACAGCTCCCTGTATTCTAGATCGAGACAGCTGTTAAGGCTAGCTACATGCATCTGGAGCCAACAGACAGCTTCGGCGCGGCCCAATCACCGGGCCACGTACGGAAGAGGAGTTTTTCATGTTCCAGACCCGCTTTCAAGTTTTTTCCGTCATGACTGCAGCTTGCGCAGTGCTGGCGGTGTTTGTTCTGGCCGGTCCGGCCATGGCGGCCCCTGATCCGGACGGAGATACCCTTCTCATCACGAACCACAGCCACAATGACCTTGTAGGCGTGCGTTTTATACAGGGGAAAAACATCAGCCTCTCCAGGCTGGATCTCGCTCCGGGGAATGACGAAGAACTGGAGAAGCCCGCAGGCTCTGCGGAAATACGTCTCGACCTCGGCCTTTCCATGTGCTCCTGGCCAAAAGTGAATCTCGACGATATCAGGAGCATCACGCTCTGCCCCGATCATGAGAACTGCATCATTCTGACGGATCAGAATGGCAGTTCCCGTCACGAGACAGGAGACTGCAGGAGTCTCCTTCCTCCGCCCGGCTCTGCCCCTGTCTGCGCTCTCGATAAATTCCGCCCGCGCATGACCATGCGTGACGCCTGCGGGCTCATCAACACGTCCTACACATCCGACGACCGCGCCCTCATTTCCACGCTCGGCTACGCCGGCCTCGTGTGGAACGCCCGCCTCTACGCAGGAAGCGGCAAAAACGACAGCGACATCACAAGGGAACAACTCGAGGACATCGAACTGCGCCAGAAACTGACGAGCGAGAATCTGAAAGCTGTGCAGGATACCCTGTCCGCCCAGAACTATATTCCGTGGCAGGCGACGTTCCCCGGCGTGGACATGGACTTCACGGAAATGCGCAATCTCGGGAAAAAGGATCAGGCTGATCTGCTCGCCATCTGTGTGGATACATTCCTGAAGAGCGGACGCGGCGAGGCATCTATCCTTTACGCACCGAAAGATTCTCTGCCAGACATCACCACGTCCGATGCGCTCAGAAAGGACGTGCAGATCTTCACGCTCATGCTCCGCCGGGATTCAGGGACGCTCATCCTCGACATGGCTGCCTACACGGGAGACGAAGTTCACGAGTAGGACGCTGTTTTTTCTGCACCACAGCCCCCCCCTGCCGGAGGGGCTTTTTTTATGCCTCAAAAAAACCCTCTTTCCGAAAACGGAAAGAGGGCGGAAGAGACACGGCAAGCGGAAAGGCTACTTCGCGGCCTTCTTGTTCTTCACACCTTCCCTGAGCCAGTTATACCAGCCTTCGAGTCCGGTGCCCTTGGTGGCAGAAACCTCAAAAATGGGAAGATCCTTATTCAGATGGCGGGCAAAATGGCTGGCTTTCTGCACGTCGAACTGCACGTAGGGAAGAAGGTCAATCTTATTGATGATCATCGCCTTGGCGAGATTGAAAAGGAGAGGATATTTCTCGGGCTTGTCATCGCCCTCGGTCACAGAAAGGATGCCCACCTTGGCGTCCTCGCCGAGGTCGAATTCAGTGGGACAGACGAGGTTGCCGACATTCTCGATGAAGAGAATGTCTACACCATTCATATCAAGCTGATCCATGGCTTTGAGGATAAGGTTGCTTTCAAGATGACAGCCACCCTCCGTATCAATCTGCACGGCTTGGGCGCCGGTCGCAGCAACGCGCTGGGCATCGTTATCGGTCTGCAGATCGCCCTCGATCACGGCCATGTTGAATTCATTTTTGAGATCGGAAAGAGTGCGCTCGAGGAGGCTGGTCTTGCCGGCGCCGGGAGAGGAAATGAGATTCAGGGTCAGAATGCCCCTGACTCTATCACGAACGACCTGGGCAAGCTTTTCATTGGCTTCCAGGACATTGCGAACAACAGGAATCTGCATGGAAAAAACCTCTTGCGATAATGTGCGGGAAAGGCCAGCGGCCTAATTCCCTTCAATCCAGGTGACGCGCAGTTCCTTGCCGCTCAGGACAGAATGACCAAGCACTTCGCCGCAATCCGGGCACGGGGAAAGAGAGCCGACGCCGGCATCTCCCTCGAATTCCTTTCCACAGGAACCGCAGCGCAGCCTGAGAGGAACGCGCACGATGTCAAAGACAGCGGCTTCGTGGGGCGTGCCCTTTACAAGACACTGAAGGCCGAATTCAAGGGCATCCACCATGACGCCGGAAATGGCGCCGATCTCCACGCGCAGCAGAGTCAGCTTTTTACAGTTATGGCGGGCAAGCTCGTCCTCAGCTATGTCCAGGATATTTTGAGCAATAGCAAGTTCATGCATTTGTGTTACCATATCGCAGATTCGTGACCGCGTAAATAGATCTTTCCTGACAGGTGAAAAGAGCCCGGCGGACGCATGCTTGCCATTTTGGTTAAATGGGATAGAGTTTCGCAAGGCGACCGAATACGATACACTCTTTTTTTCAGGACTTTCAGCCGCCAACAGCGGCTCTTTCTTCTTCCGGAACAGTCGGAGCATAATGACTGTTCCTCCAAGGGAAAGGTCTCTCCATACGACAGCAAGGAAATACCTGTGAATAAAGTTATTGCCTGCCTCATCGCGGTCGTTGCGGCGCTCATCGTAGCCCTCGTCCTGCTGAACCGGCAGCTCACTCCTCCCACGGCGCCGGCTCC
>ENA-OROK01002687-OROK01002687.1-human-gut-metagenome-genome-assembly--contig:-NODE-2687-length-14947-cov-4.651625_pt1 | contig 14947 bp, 10 predicted proteins | sample MGYA00242127_ERZ509046 | MGnify/ENA primary metagenome ERZ509046 (study PRJEB26280, sample SAMEA2338728) | human gut metagenome | biome: human gut; feature: human-associated habitat; material: faeces... | reverse complement strand
CTGCCGGTAGGCGTATTCCACCAGCTTATCTTGCAGCAGCGGACCTTTCATTTTGTCCATGCACAGCGTCGCGCCCCGGCGCATGGCCTCCTGTTCGTAGTCGTCTTTGTCATGGCAGGACACCAGAATAAAAGGCAGCTTCTTATCTGTGATCCGCACCTCGTCCAGAAAGTCCATGCCGGAACCGTCCGGCAGGTCAAGATCACAGCAGACCACCAGCGGCATTTCCTCTTGGATGGCAGCCCGCGCTTCATTCAAAGTGGAAGCCGTTTCACTGGATAGCCCCGGCGCTGTAAATACTTTCTCAGATTCCATATATAGGTATCACTATCGTCAATCAACAGTATCTTTTTCATATATCCTCCTGATTTTAATTAGAAATAAAATGATAATAGAAAAAGCGGGGCAGCGCACTGCCGCCCCGCCAATCCTATATGCTTATTCCATCGCTCGCATTTCTTCCACAAGCGATTGATTTTTCTGCCTGCGCATTGTCCAGAAGGACAGAATCACCTCCAGGCCAAACAGCACCAGAACGAACAGCCCCATTTGCAGGAAGGGGAAGGAATATGGCATGATGACTCCATGGAAAGTCATTTCACTGAATTTCCGGGCAGCAATCACTGCAATCGGGAGGCCCGCTGCCAGGGTTGCCAATGCAGCAAAAAACGCATAGCAGATCCCTTCATAAATGGTCATTTGACAAAGCTGTTTTCTGGTCAGACCGATGGCGCGAAAGACGCTGTTTTCCCTCTTTCTGGACATCTGATTGGAGAGGGTGGTGTTGATGAGATTGACCACGCCAAAGAGGAATACCAGCCAGGACAGTGCCTGAAGCCCTCCAAAAACGACCCGGTTTTCCATTTCCTCATAATCCTTATGTATCCCAATGGTGTCCAGTGCAAGGTCGGGATTAGAAGAAATGATCGCACTCAGACTGTTTTCAATCTGCTCTGCCTTTTGGGGATCACTGACAATGCTCCAAGAATAATCAAAGCAATCGATCATGGGCATTGCTTCCTGAAACAGCTCTTTGGTTGCAACCATGCAGGTGCTGTCCAATGCCAGAGGACCATGACCATTTTTAAGCCCGTCGTTTAGGAACAGACCGGAAACAGTGACAGGAATCTCTTGATCCCCTATGGTAAGTTTTATAACTGACCCCACATCTACACCAATCATATCTTCTGCATATTCCATATCCAGTGCAATACTATGGGAATCTTGAGGTAAAGTTCCGGACACAAGCGCCGCTTCCATCTGATCCCTGTTTCTATCACTCAACAGATCGCACATTCCGCCGGAAGAACTCTCCTCATTCTCAAACCGCACATGAACCGCCTGACGATTCTCGATCACATCTGTCACGCCGTCCACAGCCAGCACCTCCTGCCGAAGCGCTTCATTCAAAGGATTTCCCTCCGACATTACCTCATATTCTGTTTTTTCAGAGTTCATATAGATTTTATAATCCCCATCCGGGAAAAACTGCCTTGCGATCCGCTCCGGCGAACGAACCAGAAGAATAGAGGCTGTCACCAAAAGGATCACCCCGCCCAGACTTAGGGAAGCCACGATGCTGATGGTCTTTTTACGGTCACGCCTGAAATTTGCAATTCCCATGGAGAGGGGATTTAACCGCATATTCTTCTTATGGGTGTGGGCATTTCCGCTCTGACTGCCGGCAAAGCGGACCGCTTCAATCGGGGAGATACCGGCGGCAATCTTTACCGGTCTGCGGATCGCAATGGATACCATAAACCTGCCAAGCAGCGCAGTCAAAACAATCGCGGCTGCATAAAATAGCAGATTAAACCCACGGGAAAACAGCGCAAACCCGGCTGCACATCCCAGCAAAATACCGATTCCGATACCAGCCCATCCTAAGAAACGGCCTTCCTTTTTGACAATACTCCGGATCTGCTTTGGCGTTGTGCCGATGGTCCGCAGCTGTCCATAGCTTTGAATTTTGTCATTGATCGAGATTCGGAAGATACTTTGTATCACAACATACCCTCCGATGATGACCAGGACTGCGATTCCGGCAACCAGCGCAAGCATACTGACATTCACCGGCTGCTTATAGAATTTCATATAGCTGAGGTTCATGATCGGCATTTCCAGCTGATATTCCCTGGCAATCTCCCTGCTGCGGGCAGTCAGCTCTGTTTCGTCCATCTGCTGCTCATTCTTAAAATGCACATAGGCACGATAATCAGCGGGGTCGTAGCCGCTCCATCCCTTCAGGGCTTCTTTGGAAAGAAGGATGGATGTGCCATTTACCTCTTTTTCCTTATAGCCTTCCATAATGCCAGTCACCGTGTATTCTCCGTGAAAGCTCTCGCTGCTTAACATAACCTTTTCACCAATCCCGGCGTCTGCACCGTAATTGGAAAGGAAATAACGGCTCACCACCACTTCATCCTCTTTTTGTGGCAGGCGGCCTTCCAAAAGCTTCATCTGGTCACGGGCAATATACATCGTTTCCTCATCACAATAAATATAGGAGGCATTGTATCCCTGCTCCGCAGGTTCCACAGCCAGCATATAATACTCTCCTACCCTCGAGAAGTCATCCAGCCCCTTCAGGGAGGACACATCTTCCTCGGTAATTTTCGTGTAGACCGCCTCATAGGTATCCTCCACATGATTTTTCTCTATCTGCCGGGTAGACAAAGCCATCACAATCGAAAAACAGATCAGACAGGATGCCAGCGCAACGGCGATCACCACCATGAGATTCCGACGCTTCTCACTTTTCAAACTTTTTCTTGCCAGTTTCCTGACAATATTTCCTGTATCATTCTCAAATGGTACTGTCATTTTGATCATCTCCTTTAAGTCTTATATTTCTGCTGTCAGCAAAGCGGCGACTTCACATCGGAAGCCGCCGCCTCTGGTTAGTCCATGGTCTTGATCCGCTCTACAAGGGAAAGCCGTTTAGAGTAACGGACAGCAACCACAGAGAAGATTCCGGTCACGACCAAAAGTGCCAGAACAAAAACAACCGTTTCCATCAAAGGGAATTGATAGGACAGTTCCCCAAAAATATTAAAACTGCTGATCACATAGTCAAAAATCCAGCCCAGGATTCCGCCAATGCCAACTGACAAAAATACCGTAACCCCTGCGTACCACAGGCATTCTGCAATCAGCATACGGGAAACCTGCTTTCCGGTCATTCCCACAGACTGCAAAATCCCAAGCTCCTGCTGCCTTGCCAGCAGATTGGTCATCAGGGTGTTGACCAGATTTACCATGGAGAACACAAACAGGAATGCCAGCAGCAGATAAACACCGCGGGTCATCATCTTTAGCTGCGATTCCAGGGATGCCGCATGGTCTGCTCTGGAAAAGACCGTCAGCACCGGATTTTCCAGCAGGCTGAAAATAGACGCCCTGAGCGCATCCGAGTCCTCCGATGTATGGACATTCCAAACAGCCTCTCTGTTCTCAATGTCCGGGTAGAGCTGATCGGCCAGTTCTTCTGTAAGGGTAAACAGGCCCCATGCGCCGGTGCCCGATGTCACTGACGGTTTCGCAATCCCCATGACCGTTACTTCTATGGTCTTACCGTCCATGGATTCAAAGGTCAGCACATCCCCGACAGCAGGCGTATAGCCATAAAACATACTTAAAAGATGATCTTCCGAATCAGTCACGACCACACCGTTGTTCGCGGCAAGCTCCTCATAATCTGCGCTGCCCTGTTCCAGATTTTCCTCCGGCAGCCACTGTTCCATCTGCTCTCTGTCAAACACAGGGAACTTTAATGCAACACTTTCCTGGGGGAGTTTCACCGTTACGGATGTTACTTCATGGCTGGTGATAGATTCCACACCATCTATGGCAAGAAGCTCCTGACGAAGTTCTTCTGTCAATGGATTTTCCCGTGCGATGGCAGGCAATCCTTCCGCGCCTCCCGAATCCATCCAGCTGACCTCATAGTTACAGTGATCTCCCATGGCTTCTATCGCCATCTTTTCGGGACTGATGGAGTTAAGTACCGTAGCGGCTGTTACCAAAAACACACCCGTCAATCCCAAAGATACCAGAGTGATGACCGTCTTTTTCCTGCTCCGCCTAAAGTTCATCTGTGCCATAGAGAACGGCGTAATGCGGTGGTTTTTCTGATCTTTCCGGTCTGTTGCCGTTTCATAACCACTGGAGCGGACCGCTTCGATTGGGGATACCCTCGCCGCCATGCGGACAGGCGCATGAATGGACAGAAATACCGTCAGGGCGCAGGCTGCTGCGGTCGCAGCCAGATAAGGCAGATTGCCCATCCAGCTCCAATGTGCCGGGAAAATGGCAAACCCGATGGCCCCTCCAACCAAAAGCCCCAGCGGGATACCGCAAAGAGATAACAGCAATCCCTCCCGCCGCACGATCCGCCGAATCTGTTTTGGTGTTGTGCCAATCACTTTCAGGCGTCCATATTCCCGCATTTTGCCCTTTACGGAAATGAAAAAGATACTGTAAATGACCACGGCACAGGCAACCAGCAAAAGGATTGCCACGGGAATGTAATATTTCATCACGCCGGACTTAAAGCCCTGCATATCGAAATAGTTGGAACTGTAAAAAATCTGATCCTCTGAGACATCGTTGGCAGAAAGGAATGCTGCAATATCCGCCTTGAGCTGCTCCAGCTCCATACTATCAGCACCAGTATAACGAAGCCGAAATTCAAACAGCGGCTCTCCCTGCGCCATCTCCTCCACAAATGCTTCAGATACATAAAGCTGGAACATACGGGAGTCATTCTCCACATCCATGATACCGCTGACGGTATAGGTCTGCTTTCCGTTTCCAAGATTCACTTCTATGGTCTGCCCGACTTCTGCCGGGATTTCAAAATAATTGAGAAATGCCCGTTCTACCAGAATTTCATTGGCAGCCTGCGGAAGCGTCCCGGTGAAGGGAGGCTTCTTCCCCAATTCCATCCAGTTGGCGTCCGCATACTCCACAGTCAGAACGCTGTCACCATAGCGGGCGGAACCATAATTCTGAGAAAGGCCCCAGCGTTCCACTTCCGGGCAGGCTTTCAGTTTTTCAATCGTATCACGGTCACAATGTACCACAACCGCCTGATACTGTCCCCGCAGCTCCGCCTCCAGCCTTCTGTCATTTCCCGCTCCTGCGCAGAAAATCGCTGCCATCAGGGCAGCCGCCAGAGCAATCGTTACAATCACAAACAGGTTGCGCCGCTTGTCTGTCTGAATACTCCTTACCGCCAGTCTTTTAATAACCGGCCCTGTATCATTTTCAAAAGGCAATGTCATGTCTGCCACCTCCGTTATCCAACGATTCTGCCATCCTCGATCCGCACAATACGGTCTGCAAGCTGGGCAATGGCGTCGTTATGTGTAATCATCACCAGCGTCTGGTTAAATTCACGGCTTGTTCTCTGCAAAAGCCCCAGCACATCAGCGCTGGTTCTGCTGTCCAGATTTCCGGTGGGCTCGTCGGCAAGGACAATAGCGGGCTTTGACACCAGAGCGCGGGCGATAGCCACACGCTGCTGCTGGCCGCCGGAGAGGTTGTTTGGCATATTCTTCAGCTTATCCTCCAGTCCCAGCATGGACACCACATCCGCCATGAATTTCTGATCCACCGTATCCCCATCCAGCTCCACCGGCAGGACGATGTTCTCATGGACATTTAGGATCGGCACCAGATTGTAGTTCTGGAAAATAAAGCCGATATTGCGGCGGCGGAAGATTGTAAGCTGCTCGTCGTTCATCTTCGCCAGCTCCTTATCCCGCACCATCACGCTGCCGGAGGTAGGGGTATCCAGACCGCCCATCATGTGAAGCAGGGTGGACTTACCGGAGCCGGAAGTGCCGACCACCGCTACAAATTCGCCCTCCTCCACAGAGAAGTTCACGCCATCCAGGGCGCGGGTAATGTTCGGCTCTGTGCCGTAGTATTTTTTAAGATCAGTTGTCTGCAAAATTTTCATAACAGTTACCTGCCTTTCTTATATTTGTTGAGTATAGGGTAAAGGGCAAATGTTGCAGAATTGTCCTAAATGGCATGAAAATCTATGGTGAATTGCTTCAATTTTAGGACAATTCATTTTTCAACTTCGCAAAGGGAACCCTCTGGTGTCGCTTCCCCGTCAATGAAAGTAATCTGATGAATAGCGGTAATATTCTCGTTATATTCTTGCCCCTGACTTTCCAGATAGGCTTTGATTTCTGCCGGATCTGTAATGTCGTTTACGGTATAATCGGTAAATGTAACCTGATGAACAGCCATAATATCGGCAGTGTATTCACCGCCTTGCTGCTCAATGTAGCTTTGAACTTCAACGGGGTCGGTAATATCTGTAATGGTATATCCTCCGTTAACAGTGTTTTCTTGTGCCAGTACCTCATTGTGGCTCTCTGCTACATGACAAGCCGTACATAGTATCAATAGCATCGCAGCAGCTATAAATGAAATTACCATCGTTTTTTTCATGGTCTTTGCCTCCTGCTTTGGGTTATGGCATAATGGTAAACCATTTTGCAGTAGGACTCACACATTTTCATCCTTTAAGACTTCCACAATAATATCCCTGCGGATTCTTCTGGAAGCCGTCCTGTAAATCCCACTGATGACCATTAGCACAAGGACAACATAAGCGATCAGTCCTAGTAACGGGAATACCTGAATGAACTCCATAAAAGTCACATCCTGCATCCACATCAGAACCGCGGCAATCAAAAACAGGATTGGCAATCCAATAACCAAAGGCTTTCCTCCAAGGAAGAACCCTTCTATATGCAGTAAACGGTCAAGACCTTTTCTATCCAACCCCACAGAACGCAGCATGGCAAATTCCTTTCTTCTCTGATACAGACTGTTCAGGATCGCCACTGCTGCCGATGAGATTCCAATGATACCAAATAGTGCAGTCAGACTGTAAACGATCAGCATGGTCGCATCGGTCAGCCGCTCTCTGTCCAAAGCGCGCTGTGTCTTGCTGGAGGTATAGAAATCACTCGTCCCCAGATAAGTACCGCAGATCTGTTCTGCCTGCGCCTGTACTTCGGCATCCAGTCCATCTTCCACGAGAAGATTCATGTAAGTCCTGTAATTGTAAACTGCACGATCTTCTCCGAAATTCCGGATAATCTCATAGTATTGATCCATCGGCACCAGAATGGGCAATGTATAAAAGGCTATATTACGCCCAATCTCCGGCATTTCAGAAAGTGCAGATGACACCGTCACATCAAAGCGGTAATCCCCCTGAATGGAGTCCAGGAACTTCTCTGTTACTTCTAAAGACTGACCTTCTTTGATTTTTAGATATGGAACCATATCTTTTTTGGCTTCATAACCTCTGGAGTCAGGATTTTTCACAACAGAATTGACAATGAGCGCAGCACCCTGTTCAGAATAAGGCACCCCTGACTGCATGAGATAATTTTCATAGGCATCCTGTTCCAGACCGATCAATACACATGGGATACGGTAGCGGCCATCGCGCTTTGCTACATACTCACCAGCCGCTTTTGTGCCAAATCCTCCAGAGAAAAGAAATTCTTCCGATAGCTCACTTTCTGAAACCCAGATCGCACAGTTCGCCATCGTATAGGTGGCCTGTTCTTCTATATGAGGCAGCTGCTTCAATTCCTCCATAAGCGCCGACTCTATTTTCTGACCGGACTCCATTGTAAGATTGACATTAAAGTGGCTGTCCTGTTCTGCTTTTGTATTGTTAATATCTGAAACGGAAAAAACAGCCAGAAAACTGAACATCAAAAGCATACACAGACTCAGCGTTACCGTACAGGTACGAAACAGCCTCTTATTAGCCGTCATGGAGTTTGCAGAAATATTTCCAACGAATCCAAAGCACTTTTTCAGGATCGGATGCTTTGCTGATTTTTTCAAAGAAGGATTGCTCCAGCTTTCTTTGACCGCTTCAATCGGGCGAAGTTTTCCCATCTGCCGGGCAGGACCAGAAGCAGCCAGGCGAACCGTCAGGAACGAGAGAATCACGGAAACCACTGCGACCCATGGGGAAAAGGAAGCTGTTATCCGGCTCCCGGTCACTTCTTGCGTCAGGTCAGAGTATGCTGCCAATACGCCATAGGAAAAAAGGTATCCAAGTCCCACAGAAACCAGAATGGGAAGCACAGACAGCCAGCGCGCCTCATATACGATCATCATGCGGATCTGCCTAGGCGTCATTCCAATGGATTTTAAGATTCCCAGCTCCTTTACCTTGCGTTTCGCAGAAATAGAAAAAGCGCCCCGAATGATATAGGCAAATACCGCCATAGATGCTGCCATGACCAAACCGAGCGCAAGCGCAAGTTTGGGAAGGTCACTGCTTAGGAAATGTCCCGGCGCATAAATTCCATACATCCCAAGCAGGGCTGTGTGGTAACGGAAGGGATAGTCACCAAATTCATCCGGCTGCAAGCCAATGTCCTCTGCTATCTGCGGGATGATTTCATAGACTTTTCGCGGCTGCGTCACTTGAAGATAAGCAACGATCCCCGTGTCCTCCGATAATGCGGCCGTGTCCAGCCACCCATACGCAGGGTAGCCATTGTATGCGCTGGAAACAGTCATATCAATCTCACCAACGATGGTGTACTGCACTTTTTCTGTTTTCACAAATTCTTCCCCGCTTTGAATGGGGGAAAGAAAATCCACAGTTGTATTTCCAATCCTGCGTTCGCCCAAATCCAGGTTCAGCCGGTCTCCAATCTCAACAGATGGATTCTGCTCAAAAAAGCTTTTTCCAACCACAATCTCTCCCGGCGCCTGGGGAACCCGTCCGCGCAGGATCAGATTCTTTTCCCGCATACCGCCCCAATAGGCTCCATCACAGTTTTGGATCAAAAGATAGGGCAGGCCGGATGCAGCTGGCAATAAGGCGGTCTGATTATCTCCTTTTACCATGATGGTCTGGATATTTTCGTTATTCTGAATCAAATCCAGCTGGCCGGCATGAATCTCCAAAAGCTGTGCATCCCAATCACCGTAGGCTGCGATCTCCTGCTGCACACTTTGATTCCAATAGCTTTGGACGAATGTGCATAACGAACACAAAAAAGTTGATGCGATCAATATGGCTACCATGATAGAAATGGATGTACGCCGGTTTGCTTTCATATTCTGTTTCGCCAGCCGCTTTACAATCCGGCTGGTATCATTTTCAAATGGTAATGTCATAGTCCTTCACTCCTTTCGCTGTCATCCTAACCCCCAAATGTTGCAGAAATAACCCAAATGCTCAACAGTTTGAGGGTGAATTGCTTCTATTTTAGGACAATTTATTTTCTTATTGAACGAGTAGTTTCAAACTATCTATTCAATTTCACGCAATCTCTCCACAATAGACTTTTACGGCGGCCAGCAACACAGAATTGTCCTCTGTGATTCTTTTATAAGATACTTTTTTATCAGCTCATGGCCTTAATCCGTTCCACCAAAGATTGCCTCCGCATATAGCGGACTGCAAAGGCAGAATATAAAACCAAAATCAAAAGAAGTGCTGCTGCAAAAGTTAGCAATTCCCAAATGGGGAACTGGTAAACCAATGGCCCGACGATATTAGCTTTTGTAATAAGCACCACCAGAAATGCCCCTATCAATCCGCCAAATAGCAGCATAATCACGAGTGTGACAACGATATAACATAGACATTCCATCGTCAGCATTTTAGAAAGCTGTCTACCCGACATTCCCACAGACTGCAATACTCCAAATTCCTGTTGGCGTGAAAGAAGATTCGTTATCAGGGTGTTTACCAGATTAACCAAAGCAAACAGGAACAAGAAGCAAAGAAGTCCATAAATCAGAATCATAACGCTTTGGAGGGCAACTTCAAATTCCTCTCCATAATCAGAGCGGGAAATTATATTCAGCCGGGGATCGTCCAACAAAGAAAAGAGTTCTTTCCGTAGACTATCGGTATCCTGTTCAGTAAAGACATTCCAAACGCGATCCATATTCTCTACATCAGGATAAAGCTGCTGTGCTAAGTCTACTGGCAAAGTAAACATGGCTATTCCTGTGGTTTTCGTAACCTTTTTGCTGTCGGCAATTCCCATAACTGTAAGTTCCGTAGGTTCTCCACCATAAGGTTGAAAAGTGATAATATCGCCAACTTTAGGCTGATAACCCGAAAGCATGGAAAGCATAGGATCATCCATAGAATCCGTGATGACTATGCCATGATTCTTAACTAATTCATCATAGTCGGATGTTCCATCCACCATCATCTTCTCTGGGATCAATTCCTCCATTTCTTCCCTTGTGAAAGTATGTAGCTCAAAGTCATCAGAAACACCATTCGGCAATGACAAAATAGCTGCGGAAGAAGTGCGGGGGATAATAGATTTTACGCCATCTACTGCAAGAACCTTTTCCCGTAGTTCCGGTGTCAGGGGATTTTCGCGGGAGATTTCTAAGAGTTCTTCCGGGGAGGCTTCCCACATGATTGTATAGTTGCAATCGTCATACATGGAACTGGCCGCCATATTGTTGACATTAACGGAACGGAGTACGGTTGCTGCACTGAACAAAAATACCCCTGTCAGACTAAGGGAAAGCAAAGTCAGCACTGCTTTTTTTGGATTTCGCTGAAAATTCATCATAGCCAAATACACAGGAGAAATATGTTTTCCTGATTTTCTGGAAGATTTTTTAGGCGCTTCTTTCTGATACCCACTGTCCCGGACTGCCTCAATAGGGGAAACTTTAGTCGCCAGACGAATCGGTGCGTGGGTAGAAAACATCACAATCAGTTCGGTAAATCCCGCTACACAAACGGCAAGCAACAAATTTTCTTTCCATTCCCAATATGATGGTCTTGCTATAAATCCCAACAGTGCGCCAATTATAAGACCAATCGGAATACTGCATATAGACAGCCAAAAACTTTCCCGTCGGATAATCCGCCGGAGTTGTCGAGGTGTCGTACCTAAAACTTTTAATCTTCCATATTCCCGGAGTTTTCCTCTGATAGAAATGAAGAAGATACTATAAATCACCAGACCGCAGGCGGTTAAAAAAATAATTGCAATAGGAATACAAACATAAACGCTGTTGCTATGAAATCCCTGCATATCAAAATAGTTTGAGCTGTAAAAAACACGGTTTTCTGGAATATTGTTTGCTGCTAAAAAGGAAGCAATATTCGTTTTTAGTTCGTTCATGTCTGAACGGTCAGCACCAACAAAGCGAAACCGAAATTCAAAAAGAGGCTCACCTTCTGCCTGCATCTCTAAAAAGGTGCGGGACACCATAACCGAAAATATCCGGGAAGTGTTTTCTCTTTGTAAGATACCCGAAACAATATAATCCTGTTCCCCGTTTCCTAAATCCAGTCGGATTGTTTGCCCAGTTTCTTGTGGCAATTCAAAATAATCCAGAAATGCCCGTTCTACTAAAATCTCGTTTTCTGCTTGCGGGAATGTCCCTATATAGGATGGCTTTTTCCCTAAAACCATCCAACCTTTGTCAGCGTATTCCACTGTAAGATTGCTGTCTTGGTAGCGAGTAGTACCAAAATTTTGAGATAATCCCCATTGTTCAATTTCAGATTGGACTGAAAGGCGGTCTATTTCTTCCGGTGTAGTCTCCATCACAACTGCTTGGTACTGTCCCCGGATGTTGTCTTTTAACTCTCTTTGTTTGGCAAAGACGGTAAAAAACATTCCTGATAAGAGCGCTGTGGTTAGAATGATGGTTAGAATCAAAAAAATATTCCGCCGTTTATCTGCCTGTAAGCTGCGTTTTGCCAACTTCTTTACAATGATACGGGTATCATTTTCAAATGGTAATGTCATAGCCATTCACTCCTTTCGCTGTCATCCTAACCCCCAAATGTTGCAGAAATATCCCAAAGGCTCAACAGTTTTAGGGTGAATTGCTTCAATTTTAGGACAATTCATTTTCGTGTGTCTTTTTTATAAAGCCGGATAGATATAAGCAAAACCATTGCTAACTGAATTACAACAAAAAACAGCGTCAGCCAAACGCTCTCATAATAAGAAATATCTGTCCAGAAGATCACCAGATCTACCAGAGCCACCACACCAGCCGACCATCTAATCTTTCTTGGAAAGAAGTGCCGGAGCAGCAAAACAACAACGACCGGCGGGATCAGCAAGCAAGCTGCATTGATGAGTAATGTCTTTGTGATTTCCATAAGGCCACCTCCAATTTCATGATGTTGCTGTCAGCATAAATCCCAAATGTTGCAGAATTGTCCTAAAATCCATTGTCCTCTAAAAATTTTTCAAAAAAGGCAGCCTGCCAAAACAGACTGCCTCAGAATTATTTTATGGGCAGGAACACGGAAAAAGTTGATCCTTCCCCAACTTTAGACTCGACGGTAATATAGCCGCCCTGCATGGTAATGATCTCACGGGCAAGGTATAAGCCGATTCCGACCCCATCTATATCATGCACCGCTTCATCCCGATAGAAGCGTTTGAAGATCGTGCCCTGAGAATGTTCCGGGATGCCTCTGCCTGTATCCGTCACATCTATCCTCAAATACATTTCCCAATCCCGTACCCTTACCTGGATGCTGCCACCGGCAGAGGTGTACTTTACCGCATTATCCAGAATGTTAAACAATGCTTCGGAAGTCCAGCGGCTGTCATGGGATATTGTCAAATCAGATGGGCAGTCCACCGACAGGCTGATCTCTTTTTGTTCCATCGGAGCCAAAACACCATTGATGGCGCTCACCAGCGTATCCCCGATCACAGCATCTTGTTTCTCCAGCGTAATGACCCCCGTTTCCAGACGGGAGGTTTTCACCATTCCCTGAATGAGAAAATCCAGTTTATCCAGCTGTGTGCCTGTGGCCTGCAAAAACTCCTTGCGCTTTTCTTCTGTCAATGGCCTTGTCAGCATCGTATCGTTGATCAGCTTCAAATTTGCGATGGGGGTTTTGGTCTGGTGGGAAATATCCGATACCAGGGATTGCAGTTCTTCCTTTTCTCCCTCTGCCATGTGTCTGGTTTTCTGCATCACATTATAGAGCCGTTCCAGACGATGGCTAATCCGAGACAGCAGTGTTTCCGCTTCATAGTCTACCTGGGGCCGGTCTGTACTGTCCATCATGTGATCCAATGTCTGGCACAAACCATCGGTGAACAGAGAAAGTTTCTTTTGAAAATAGTGCAGAAAAACCATGCCCCAAATGTAAAATGCAGCTGTCAAAATAATGCCGCAGATGACAACACGCACATCTTTCGTCAATAGAAAAAAATCAACAGCAGCAAAGCGGCAGTGAGCAGAGTCCCCGCCACAATTTTTCTCAAAAATGCCCTGACAGATAAATTTTGCAGCTTCATCGAGGCTCACCGCCGATCCACTGATAGCCCATTCCATAAGCTGTCTTAATATATTTCCGCTCATCTGTTTCGATTTTTTTGCGGATACGGCTGATGATCGTCGTTAGAGTATGCTCATCCACAAAGTCTCCATCAATGTCCCACAGCTTCTCTAAAATCTGCCGCTTGGTCAGAATAATCCGGGGGTTCTTTACGAACAGGAACAGGGTGCGGTATTCCTTCGGTGTAAAGTCCAGAGATTCTCCGGCAAGGGACGCACTTTGTTCGGAGAAGTCGATTTTCAGAAAGCCATCATCAAACAGATCATGTCGGGGTGTCCGCAGTTCCAGATTTGCAAAAACCGCCGCTACTTTTTTGCAAAGCACCGTCACAGAAAATGGTTTGGTCACATAATCCGCGCCGCCGACTTCATATCCCTTGAGCATATCGCTCTCCTTATCATTGGCTGTGATAAAGATGATATAGGTATGCTGACCGCGATTCCGGATTTCTTCGCACAGATCCAGTCCGCTGCCATCGGGCAGGTTAATGTCCAATAGTGCCACATCAAATTCATTTTCCCGCAGCTTTCTTACCGCGCTGTCAAAATTAAAAACAGAAATGACCTCATATCCATCAGAGGTCAGATTATATGCCAAGGTCCGATTCAAAAGCTGATCGTCCTCTACAATTAAAATCTTCTTCAAGACCCTCACTTCCTTTTCCCAATTTTCCAATCATACTGATATTCTAAACATTAAATGTTGCAGAAATGTCCTAATCAGATATTTTTCTTTTTAATTATAGGATAGCCTACTTTTCAGCACAAGGGCAAAAATGCGAATACATACAATAGTTTCAATGTTATGTTGTACAACAAAACGCCGCCGCAAACGATACGATTGCGGCGGTGCTGACTATGTATAAAATCTTTTTGTAGTTACATGGGTATGGTGCAGTTGAATTAAAAAACCCTCTATTCTGCTATACCCTGCGGAACTTCAAATTTGTATCCGCTCCCCAAAACAGTACGGATATAACCCGCTTTCGGCATATCCGGAGTCAGTTTTCTGCGGATCTGACCAATGACGCTGGCAACGGCTGTTCCGCAGTTTTCACCATCCTCACCCCATACTTCTTCATAAATCTGCCCGGCAGAAAATACCCAGGACGGGTGGTTTGCCAAGTATACCAATGTCGCAAATTCCCGATGGGTCATAGAAATCAACTCACCATTTCGATGTACCGTTCTCTCCTTCAGGCGGAGTTCCAATCCCGGAAAAACAAGAGTATTACAAGGGTGGAATGACACAATATGGTCAAATCCTGGCTCGGCTGCAATAATCTCCATAATTCTGTTAAGTATATATTCTTCATGGTCTGTTACCGACAATACAAAGATTTTTCCCATATGTCCCCCCTCGTATATCTAACATACATAATGACTTGTTTTTCTTTTTATCCGATAGAATATTATTCAATATTCAATTCAATACTTCCCGTGAAATCCTCACATTCAATGCCGATATAGTTTCCGCCTTCAGGGAGTGTAATTGTATCGCTATATGTTCCGGTTGTTTCAAGCAAAGTGACTGCTTCATCAGATCCAGAAATCCAAAATACTTTTGCAGTTCCCTCCGTAA
>ENA-OROK01002675-OROK01002675.1-human-gut-metagenome-genome-assembly--contig:-NODE-2675-length-15011-cov-6.234688_pt1 | contig 15011 bp, 9 predicted proteins | sample MGYA00242127_ERZ509046 | MGnify/ENA primary metagenome ERZ509046 (study PRJEB26280, sample SAMEA2338728) | human gut metagenome | biome: human gut; feature: human-associated habitat; material: faeces... | reverse complement strand
GGTCGTGCTGGAAAATGCTTTTGCCCACGGCACTGATCTCCGCAGCACGGACAGAGCGGGGAATGGTCTGGTCAAACACTTTGATCTTGCTGCCGTAAGCACCTCGAATCAGATTGTCGATCTGCTGCCCATAGTTGGTGCGGCTGTCGGTCATGGTCAGCAGAATGCCCTCAATTTTCAGTTTGGGGTTGATCTGCCGCCGGACTTTCTGCACCGTCTGCAAAAGCTGTTCCAAGCCTTTCGCAGACAGATACTGCGCCTGCACGGGAATCAGGGCAGCGTCTGCCGCCGCCAGTGCGTTGATGGTGAGCATCCCCAGCGAGGGCATACAGTCCAGCAGGATATAATCATACTCCCGCTTTGCCCCCTCCAACACCTGTTTCAGCATCTTTTCACGGTTCATGCTGTTCACCAGAGCCACTTCCAGCCCTGCCAGTTCGATGTTCGCCGGAATCAAATCAACGCCCTCTGCGTGGTGCAGAATGCCCTCACCGGGCTGGATGGGCTGATCGTTCATGGCTTTTGCCATCAGGGTGGAAAGGGTGGTAGGCAGTTCATCGGGCTGCTGCCAGCCCATGCTGATGGTCAAGCTGCCCTGTGAGTCGGTGTCCACCAGCAGGACTTTTTTGCCCTCCATTGCCAGCCCGATGCCTAGATTTTCACAGGTGGTGCTTTTCCCTACACCGCCTTTTTGATTGGTGACTGCGATAATCGTAGCTTTCTTTGCGATAACATCACCCCGCTTTCGGTGAACCGCGCGCAAAGTCGTGGTTCGTCTTGTTCTGATAGTAGAGGTTCATGGTAGTGGGCGCATTGTAGAGCATCGCCAGCAGATACTGCTTCATGTTCCGCACCGGGGCGATGTTTTCTGCCAGAGAATCTAGCACGAAACGGATGTGGTCAGCATTCAGCTTTTTCAGCCGACTGCGTACCACCTCGGCAGGTTTGTCATCTCCGGCAATCCGCAACATCTTGCGTTTGGTGGAACAGGTGTCCACAAGCAAATCCACGATCTGATAGATGGTGTCCTCATCGTCCGGGCAGAGCCGGAGCAGAAGTTCTACCTCTAACGCCTGATAAAAATAATCCTCAAGCTGTTCCCGGATTCCCACGGAATAGATAGGGTCAGGATCGTTCCACTCTGTTTTATTCTTATCAGTCTTATTTGCTTGCGGTTTTGGCTGCTCCAGAATTGCGCTTTCGGCAACACCAGAATTGCTGTTTGGGCAATTCTGTACTTGCGCTTTTGGCAGTCCAGACGAAAAGTCCTTGACGTAGATCAAGCTGGGTCTGCCCAGACCACGGCGTTTGCGCTCAATGAGGTCGAGCTGCTCCAGTTCCCGGAACAGCTTGACCGCCTTGTGCTCGGCGCAGCAAAGGGATTCCTGCACTTCCCGGACAGTGTAGATGATATACACCCGGCCTTGCTCGTCTAGCCAGCCGTTTTTTGCGGACAGGCTCATGCGGTCCAGCAGGATGCCGTACAGCGTCCGGGCATCGGTGGAGAGCTGCCGGAAGCGGCGGTCTTGGAACAGTGCCTTGGGGATACGGAAGTAGGAGAACAATTCGCCCGACTGCCCGTAGAAGTAGTCCAGCGTCATTTGGTGTGACCTCGGATTTTCAACTGTATGGGTGTGTTCATGTGGAAAACCTCCTCCCTGATTTCTGCAAAAGAAAAAGCTCACCTTCTTTTTGAAAGTGAGCCATGTAAAAAATAGATATTGCTTTTACGGCAGAAATGATGTACCCTTATGAAGAACGACACACACAGGGTGTTCAGGTTTTTATATGGGCATGGTAAAATGGTAACAGTAAGTGTCGAGTTTCGTACCCAAAAATTCTTGGGTACGGTTCTGGGTACAAAGAGCCATTTTAGACACTAAAAGACACCAAAAGTTACGTCAAAGTACACAAAGGTGTTTTTGCGAAACTATGAGATAGTCACAAGATTTCACAAGAAAAACGGGATTTCAAAATTAGTGACGTTCTCATAACCGCTTGGTCGCGGGTTCAAGTCCTGCCTGGCCCACCACAAAGCACGAAGGTTTCGGCCTTCGTGCTTTTCTTTTTGCCCCTCCGGGCTGCTGACGCAAAAGGAGGGCGGAGAGGGCCAAAAGAGGCCGCGCGCGCGTCTTTTTTTTGGCAAAAACGCTTGAAACACCTCTATTATAATGATAAACTTAAAAATATTGGAAATGTGAGGAGCATCCTATGATGAACAAAATCTCTCGCCGCTCTTTTTTGCAGGCCGCCGCCGGCGTGGCCGCTGCGGCAGCGCTGACCGCCTGCGGCGGCAAGACCGAGGCTGACAAGGGCAGCAGCCAGAACGGCAAGATCCAGATCACCTTTTACCTGTGGGACCGCTCCATGATGAAAGAGCTTACTCCGTGGCTGGAACAGAAGTTCCCGGAGTATGAGTTCAACTTCATTCAGGGCTTCAACACCATGGACTACTACCGCGACCTGCTGAACCGTGCGGAGCAGCTGCCGGACATCATCACCTGCCGCCGCTTCTCCCTGAACGATGCGGCTCCTCTGGCAGAGTACCTGATGGATCTGAGCACGACCGAGGTTGCAGGCACCTTCTATTCCAGCTACCTGAACAACAATCAGGAGCCGGACGGTGCGATCCGCTGGCTGCCCATGTGCGCCGAGGTGGACGGCACGGCTGCAAATGTCGATCTGTTTGCTCAGTACAATATCCCTCTGCCCACCAACTACGCCGAGTTCGTGGCGGCCATTGATGCCTTTGAGGCTGTCGGCATTAAGGGCTATCAGGCAGACTGGAGATATGACTACACCTGTCTGGAAACCATGCAGGGCTGTGCTATCCCGGAGCTGATGAGTCTGGAGGGCACCACATGGCGCATGAACTACGAGAGCGAGACCGAGGACGGCTCCACCGGTCTGGATGATGTGGTGTGGCCGAAGGTCTTTGAAAAATACGAGCAGTTCCTCAAGGATGTGCGGGTGCAGCCCGGTGACGATCGGTTGGAGTTGAACCCCATTGCCAAGCCTTTCTATGCGCGGCAGACCGCCATGATCCGCACCACGGCAGGCATAGCGGATGTAATGCTCGACCTGCACGGCTTTAACGCATCCATTCTGCCCTATTTCGGCGAGACCGCCAATGATAGCTGGCTGCTGACCTACCCCATGTGTCAGGCAGCAGTTTCCAACACGGTAGCACAGGACGAGGCAAAGCTGGCTGCTGTGCTGAAAGTCCTTGGGGCCGTGTACAGCGCAGAGGGGCAGAGCAAGCTGGCCGCTGGCGGCGCGGTGCTCTCTTATAACAAGGAGGTAAACATCACCTCCTCCACCTCTCTGGAACACGTTGCGGATGTCATCAGCGCAAATCATCTGTATATGCGTCTGGCCTCCACCGAGATCTTCCGCATTTCGGAAGATGTGGGCCACAAGATGATCACCGGCGAATACGATGCCAAGGCCGGATACGAGGCGTTCAACGAGCAGCTTGTCACCCCCAAAGCAGCCCCCGAAACCGAGATCCTGTTCACCCAGAATACCGCATACTCCATCGACATGACCGACCACGGCAGCGCTGCGGCTTCCTCGCTGATGACCGCCCTGCGCACCACCTATGATGCGTCTATCGCAATCGGCTACTCGCCGCTGGTGTCCACTTCCATCTACTGCGGCGATTACAGCAAGCAGCAGCTTTTGTGGGTGATGGCAGGAAACTACGCCGTTTCGCAGGGGGAATATACCGGTGCAGAGCTGCGGCAGATGATGGAGTGGCTGGTGAACGTAAAGGACAACGGTGCAAACCCCATCCGGCACCGGAATTATATGCCCGTGACCAGCGGCATGGAATACAAAGTGACCGAATACGAGCAGGGCAAGTTCCGTCTGGAAGAACTCACCGTCAATGGTGCGCCGCTGGACGATACGGCCACCTATACCGTATTTGTGGCGGGCACCGATGTGTGGATAGAGAACGAGGTCTACTGCAGCTGCCCCATGCCGGAAAACCTGAAGACCAAGCGAACGGAATATGCCATTGAAGGGGCAGACAGCCGCTCCTGCCTGAAGGATTCGCTGGCGGTCAGCAAGCAGTTCCCCGCCCCCTCCGAGTATCTGACCATTGTACAGGGAGAATAAGCTCTTGAAGAACGAAACTAAGATGCAACGCTCTGTAAAAAGCCGTATCCTCGCGGTCATAGCAATGCTGCTGCTCGGCATCAGCATTCTGACGAGCCTCGTTGTCTTTACGGATTTTATGGAGCACACCATCTACGAGGAAAGCACTGCACACCTTACCGAGATCTATCATCAGGCAAACCAGACCCTCTACAATAAGGTATCCTTCAACTGGGGCGTCATGCGGATGTGGGCGCCCTATCTGGAAAGTGCGCAAAGCGATGCCGATGTCTGCTCTTTCCTTTCACAGGCAAAGGGAGAATACCATTTTACAGACTTTTTCTTCGTTTCGCGGGATGGCTCCTATGTCACACTGGATGGTGAACGAGGCTATCTTGATCTGGGTCGGACGCTGTCGCAGCTGATTCTGGAGCAGCAGCCTATCGTGGCAAACTCGGTCGTGCCGGACAAGCCGGAGATCATGGTGTTTGCAGTCCCCACGGAAAAAGGCAGCTATCAGGGCTTTGATTACGAAGCCATTGCCATCACCTATAACAACAGGGATCTGGTGGACTCCCTGAAGATCTCTGCCTTTGAAGGGCACGGCAGCACCTTTGCGGTGCTGCCGGATGGCCGTGTGGTACTGGACAGCAGCAGCGCGGACATGAGCGGTGTGCACAATATCCTTGCCCTGCTCAAAAACTCGGCTGGTTTTACGGCAGAACAGGTCGATGCCCTGCAAGATTCTTTTGCTGCCGGGGAGGGCGGCAACCTTGAGTTTTCCATCAATGGCGTCGGCTATTACATGGTTTATGGTTCTGCCGCCTTCCAGAACTGGACGATCCTTGGCATTGCTCCCAAAAGCGTTGTGAACGCCAACATGAACCGGCTGCAATACACCACCATGGCCGTGATGAGCGGTATAACGGGTATGCTGGCTGTTGCCGCTCTGCTGCTGGTGGTGCAGAGCAACCGGCAAAAGCTGCGGAAAAAGGACCAGCAGCTGCTGGCACGCGAGGAGTTGTTCTCGAACCTTTCCCGCAATGTGGACGACGTGTTCCTGATGATCGACACCGAAACCAGCAAGTCGGAATACGTCAGCCCCAATGTCCAGCGCATTCTGGGTCTCTCCCCCGAGGCGGTGCAGGAGGATCTCCACGTTCTATACCCTGCCGGAGACGACAGCGGTGCATCGCGGCTGGAAAGTCTGATGCAGATGGAACAGGGCGTCCAGCAGGAATGGGAATGTGAATTTGTCAATCAGGAGACCGGTGAGCCTCGCTATCTCCATGTGACCGGCTTCCTCAATGATGTGCAGGGCGCAAGAAAGTGCATCGTGGATATGTCCGACCGCACGGGCGAGCACCAGACCACGCTGGCTGTGGAAGCCGCACTGGAAGTAGCCGAAAAGGCCAGCAAAGCCAAGACCGACTTCCTCTCCAATATGTCCCACGACATCCGCACCCCCATGAACGCCATCATCGGCATTACTACCCTGATGAAAAACGAGCTGCACCAGCCGGAAAGGCTGGCCGAACATCTGGGCAAGCTGGAAACTTCCGGTCGGCTGCTGCTGGGCATCATCAACGATATTCTGGACATGAGCCGCATCGAGAGCGGCAAGACCACCCTGAACATCGAAAAAATGAACATTTCCCAGCAGGTCAGCCAGCTGGACAGCATTATCCGGCAGCAGGCCAGCCAGCGCCGCCAGACCTTTACGGTGGAGACCCATATGCAGCACGAAAACGTGCTGGCCGACCCCAACCGTCTGAATCAGGTGCTGATGAACATCCTCTCCAATGCGGTCAAGTATACGCCCCAAGGCGGACACATCCGGTTGGCGGTGGACGAGCTTACCCATACCGAGCACTACGCCAAATACCGGTTCATCGTGCAGGATGACGGCATCGGCATGAGCGCGGCCTACCAGAAGACCCTCTTCGACCCCTTTACCCGGGAGGAGAAATCCGGCACCAACAAGGTGCAGGGCACGGGCCTCGGCATGGCCATCACCAAGAGCATCATAGACCTGATGGGCGGCACCATCCGGGTGGAGAGCGCCACCGGCAAGGGCACCCGCTTTGAGGTCGTGCTGGAATTTCCCATCGACGCCGAGGCGGACAAGGTGCAGACGGCGCCGGCCCTCCCGGAGGAGGCCGAGGCCGTCTCGCCCCTGTCCGGGATGAACTTTCTCTGCGCCGAGGACAACGCCATCAACGCCGAAATTCTGGAGCTGCTGCTGGAGACCAAGGGTGCGCGCTGCACCATCTGCTCCAACGGTCAGGAGATCGTGGACGCTTTCGCCAGCGTCAAGCCCGGCGAGTACGACATGATCCTGATGGACGTGCAGATGCCCGTCATGGATGGCCTCGAAGCCACCCGGCGCATCCGCAGCGGCGAAAATCCGCTGGGACGGACCATCCCCATCCTCGCCATGACCGCCAACGCATTCCTTGAGGATATGCAGAAGAGCCGGGACGCCGGGATGGACGAGCATCTCTCAAAGCCGGTGGACATCAACGCACTGGAGCAGACGGTAAAGCGCTTCCGCGTTACCCCCCCCGAAAATAAATAGTGGAATCGCACGGTTTCGCAGATGACCGACACTCACGACCTAGCAGGGCCGCCCATTTGCGGCCCAGCTCTTTTTTTGTGAGAGAGCAATCATGATGAATCAAAGTATTGGATGGTATTGCGTATGGAACAACAGCCAAATAAAATCCAGCCTATGTTGCTATCGGCACTTGCCCAATTGAGCACCTGCCTGATCGTCTGGAATTTTCATATTCCAAATCCAAATATCCTGCTTTTTGTTGTTCTTTCTGCTGTGCTCGTGAAATACGGCTATGCAGCAGGAATCGTAAGCGGCCTCATTGCATTCCTATACTCCGCGTTTTTCTTTTCTACCGACCACAGCTTTTTTCTTTACACCTCTTTGAACCTTCAAAAGCTCATCGTGATCGGCCTTGGTATCGCTGCGAACATTCTGCTGATCGGTCGCCTGCAATGGCAGTTCGAGCGCTCCAGCATGGAAGAGATGCAGGCCGAAGCCGAGGAAAAGCTTCAAGAAACAACAGAGAGCTACCGTGCAAAACTTTACTACGATGTCCTGACTGGCGCATACAACCGCCGCTACTATGAGGATATCGCATCCCGTATCGTCGGCCCCGCAGGCATCGCGCTGATGGATGTGGACGATTTCAAAATCTGCAACGACACCTATGGGCATTACGCCGGTGATATGGCGCTGAAAGCGGCAGCCGCCGCCCTCCGCTCCTGCATCCGGGATTCCGACCTGCTCATCCGCTACGGCGGGGACGAGTTCCTGCTGGTGCTGCCCGGCATTCCGAGCAACATCCTGCAAGCCAAGCTGGAGCAGATCAGAGCCGCCGTGCAGCAGGCTACTGTACACTGTACCCGGTTATTCGCATTTTCGCCTCTCACTGAGCATCGGCGGAACGATGCAGGCCATCACCGACCCGATGGAGAATGCGGTTCGCCGGGCAGACCGGCTGATGTATCAGGCAAAGTGCCGCAAGAATGCCGTCGTGGTAGAGGTTCCGGGGCATAGTCTTGCAGCACTGGAAAAACTTTTACAGAATAAGTCGCAGATCTTACTTGTGGATGACTCCGCAATGAACCGCATGCTGCTAAAGGAGATCCTGGGCGGCGATTACAGCATTCTTGAAGCAGAAAACGGACAAGAATGCCTGGAAAAAATGCAGGCGGAGGCCGGGAACATCGCACTGGTGCTGCTGGACATCAACATGCCGGTCATGGATGGCTTCGAGGTGCTCAAGGCCATGAACGCCAATCACACCATCGAGGATATCCCGGTCATCATGATCTCCAGCGATGACTCTAATGCTGTAATTCGGAAGTCCTATGAACTAGGCGCGAGTGATTATGTCAATCGACCTTTCGATGCACGCATCGTGTACCGCCGCGCGACCAACACCATCAAGCTGTATGCCAAGCAGCGGCGGCTGGTGAAGATGGTGTCCGACCAGATCCGCGCCCGCGAAAATAATACGGATACGCTGGTGGGTGTGCTGAGCCATATCGTAGAGTTCCGCAACGGCGAAAGCGGTGCTCATGTGCGGCATATCCGTATCATCACAGAAATGCTGCTCCACCGTCTATTGGAGATCAGCAACAACTACTCGATTTCTGCAGAACAGCAGGATCTGATTCCGCTGGCCTCTACCCTCCACGACATCGGCAAGATCGGCATCGACGAAAAGATCCTCAACAAGCCCGGCAGGCTGACCCCGGAGGAATTTGAGGTCATCAAGACCCACAGTATGCTGGGCGCGGAGATGCTGCAAAAGCTGGAAAATTTCGGCGAGGAGCCGCTGCTGCAGACCGCCTACGAGATCGCCCGCTGGCACCACGAGCGCTGGGATGGCCGGGGCTACCCGGATGGGCTGAAGGGCGACGACATCCCCATCAGCGCACAGCTGGTCGCGCTGGCCGACGTGTACGACGCCCTGACCAGCGAGCGCTGCTATAAAAAGGCTTTCTCCCACGAGAAAGCGGTGCAGATGATCCAGAACGGCGAATGCGGCGCGTTCAACCCGCTGCTGCTGCAATGCCTGACGGACACACAGGACGAACTGAACGAAAAACTGCATCCGCAGATGCAGGAAAAACAGGAGAAGGAATGAAACACAGAATCTCACGCCGTGCCTTTCTGCGCGGGTGCGGGCTGCTGGCGGCCTCTGCGGCCGCCGGGGGCCTGACCTCCTGCGGAGAGACGAAAGCGAAGGACGGCGGCCTCCCCCAGATCGTTGTGGGAAGCGACACCTATCCTCCCTATATTTATCTGAACAACGACGGCGTTCCCGCCGGGATCGATGTGGAGATCGCCACCGAAGCATTCCGCCGCATGGGGTATTCCACCCGGTTCGAGCCGATCGACTGGGAGCAGAAGACCACCCTCGTGGAGAGCGGTGCCATCGACTGCATCTGGGGCTGCTTTTCCATGGAGGGGCGCGAAGCGCTCTACCACTGGGCCGGGCCTTACATGGTGAGCCGTCAGGTGGTCGCCGTGAATGACGACAGCAGCATCCAGTCCCTCAGCGACCTTGCCGGAAAGAGCATCGCCGTCCAGAGCACCGGCAAGCCGGAGGAGCTTTTTCTCAGCGGCTCCGACCCCCGCCTCCCGCAGGGGGTCGATGTGTTCAGCATCGAAGACCGCAGCGTCCAGTATGCGCTGCTGGGCTGCGGCTACGTGGACGCCATCGCCTCCCATGAGACGACCATCCTGCAATATATGAAGGACAACTCCGTGGCGTTCCGCATCCTGTCCGAGCCGCTGCTCGTCACCGGGCTGGGCGTGGCCTTTGCAGCGAACGACAGCCGGGGGCTGGACAGCCAGCTGAACGATACCTTTGCGCAGCTGCGCGAAGACGGCACGCTGGAGCAGATCGTCGGCAAATATCTCGAAAACCCTTCGCAGTATCTGGAGGTGGACACCATTGGAACATAAAAATAAGCCCGCTCCGGCTGCGCGGATCTGGGCGCTCTATCTGATCGTCGGCGTGCTCTTCATGGCAGGCGTCGTCTTTTTCTCGAACTGGAAAGCGCTGTGCACAACGGAAGAGCGCTTTTGCCAGATCCTCAATTTTGTCAAATCGCAGTCCACCCGCTACGAAAAATACAACGATACCGTTGCAGCGAAGACCCTTCGCCGCACGGCGGTCTCGGTGCAGGAGCTGGCCGATGACCCCGCGCTGGACTTCTCCGACCCGCAGTGCCTGAAAAAGGAAGCCGAACGGCTCTGGCTCACCGGCATCTCCGTCCTTGACCCGGAGGGCACGCTCCTCTGCGAGTATACCGCGAACGGGGTCGGCTATGCCCGGTTTGGCGACCAGCTCAGGACCGATGCCGCTCTGGATGTCTTCCGCTACCCGCAGAAGACCTATATGAAGCGCGTCCTGCTGGAAGATGGGTCTGTCGTGGATGTGACGGCACACCGGGCAGGCAGCGGCGCGGCCATCCTGCTCACCTATCGGTACACCCCGGCGGCGCTTGTCGAAGGGACGGCGCTGTCGGTCCAGAGCATTCTGGATGGCTACCCGGAAGAGACCAGTGGTACCCTGTTCATCGTGCAGAACAATCAGGTCATCGCCTCCAACCGCCCGGAGCTGATCGGGCAGGACACCACGGACAGCCCGACGGTACAGGAGATCCGCAAAGTCGGGGTCGCGGAGATGCTGACCCACACCCGCGGCTGGGACGGCTCCGGCTCCTATTTCGGGATGTACAGCCACGGGCGTACCTTTGACCTCTATGCGTATACAGATGGCAGAACGATCTTCCGTGCGTCCGTCTCCACCATCCTGATGGCACTGGCCGGTTATATCCTGCTCGTGGTCGTCCTTCAAACGCTGCGCAGGCGCTCGGCACAGGAGATGGAGCAGCAGAAAAAGGAGCAGGAGAAGAAGTATCAGACCCAGCTGGAGGAGCAGAACCGCAAGCTGGAGATCGCGCTCCAGCACGAGGGGGCGGCAAACCGCGCCAAGCGGGAGTTCCTGTTCAACATGAGCCACGACATCCGCACCCCGATGAACGCCATCATCGGCTTCACCTCTCTGGCTGCGACCCACATCGACAACCGGGAGCAGGTGTTGGACTACCTGAAAAAGATCTCCACTTCCAGCCAGCACCTCCTCTCCCTCATCAACGATGTGCTGGATATGAGCCGCATCGAGAGCGGAAAAGTAAAGCTCGAGGAGCGCGCGGTGCATCTGCCGGATCTCGTCCACGATGTGCGCTCCATCATCCAGCCCAATGTCTCGGCCAAGCGGCTGTCGCTCTTCATCGACACCATGGATGTGGAGAACGAGGACATCATCACCGACCCGCTGCGGCTGAATCAGGTGTTGCTGAACATTCTGTCCAACGCCATCAAGTTCACCCCCACCGGCGGCATGATCAGCCTCCGCATCGCCCAGAAGAACGACGCGCCCACCGGGCATGCCCGCTATGAGTTCCGCATCAAGGACAATGGCATCGGCATGAGCGCGGAGTTCCAGAAGCACATCTTTGAGGAGTTCAGCCGGGAGGAAAGCTCCACCGTCAGCGGCATTCAGGGCACCGGCCTCGGAATGTCCATCACCAAGAACATCGTGGACCTGATGGGCGGCACCATCGCCATCGAGAGCGAGCTGGGCAAGGGCAGCGAGTTCATCGTGGACCTCTGCTTTGCACGCTGTGAGCAGAAGGTGGAGCAGCGGCAGCTCCCGCAGCTGGAAGGGCTGCGCGCACTGGTGGCGGACGACGACACCGACACCTGCCTGAGCGTCAGCACCATGCTGTCCAAGATCGGGATGCGGCCGGAGTGGACGATCTCCGGCAAGGAGGCGGTGATCCGCACCAAGTACGCGGTGGAGCGGGGCGATGAATTCAGCGTCTACATCATCGACTGGCTCATCCCCGATATGAACGGCATCGAGATCGTGCGTCAGATCCGCAAGGTGATCGGGCACAACTGCCCCATCATCATCCTGACCGCCTACGATTGGGCCGACATCGAGGAAGAAGCCCGCGCTGCTGGAGTGACCGCCTTCTGCGAGAAGCCGCTGTTCCTTTCCGAGCTGCGCAAGATCCTGTCTGAGCCGTTCTCTGCCGAGGTGTCTCCCCGCCTGCCGGAACCGAAGGCTTCCGCCTTTCAGGGGAAAAAGCTCCTGCTGGTGGAGGACAACGAGCTGAACCGCGAGATCGCAATGGAGTTTCTGACGGAAGCGGGCTTTGTGGTGGATTCTGCCGAGGACGGCGCGATCGCCGTCCAGAAGATGGAGCAGGCTGCGCCCGGCCAGTATGACCTGATCCTGATGGACATCCAGATGCCCAATATGGACGGCTACGAGGCGACGCGGCGGATCCGCGCCCTGCCGGATGCGAAAAAGGCCGGCATCCCCATCTTTGCCATGACGGCGAACGCCTTTGAGGAAGACCGCCAGAACGCGCTGAAGGCCGGCATGAACGGCCACATCGCAAAGCCGCTGGACGTCCCCCGCCTGCTGAGCATCCTTGCCGATGCACTGAAATGACCCTGCGCTCCGGGGCGCAAAAGCAGCCCTCCGCGCCCCGAAGCGCTACAAAAACCGCATAAAAATGGAAAAAGCCCGATGGTTTCAATGAACCATCGAGCTTTTTCTTGGCGGAGTAGGAGGGATTTGAACCCTCGCGCCGTTGTTTAGACGACCTACGCCCTTAGCAGGGGCGCCTCTTCGGCCTCTTGAGTACTACTCCAGAGCAAAGTGCGTTACACTTATTCAAAAAAATGGCGGAGAGAGTGGGATTCGAACCCACGGTACGTTGCCGTACGGCAGTTTTCAAGACTGCTTCCTTAAACCACTCGGACATCTCTCCTCGTGGGCACTCGCACACGCCGTACCGAATGCCTATTTAATTTACCAGATTTTCGCCGTTCTGTCAAGCCTTAATTTCAACTTTTTCAGACATTCCCGCAGACCCCCGCCCATCGACAACCTTTTTTTGGCGAAGCCCTCATTTTTCTCTTTACAAAAACATCTTTTTGTTGTACAATAGAGATACAAGATTTTAACCTCGGAGTAAAGGAGTGTACGACCATGTCGTTTTCAGAGCTTTTGAAGCAGTGCCGCAAGCAGAAGGGGATCAGTCAGGCGGAGCTGGCATCCAAACTGGGAGTGACCCAGCAGGCCGTCGGCAAGTGGGAAAGCGGCAAATCCTCCCCCGACCCCGCCACGGTGGCCCGCATCGCCGAGATCCTGAGCACCACGGCAGACTTTCTGCTGGGGCTTTACCGCCCGGTGTCCAACGCAGCCACCCCCGAGGAGCGCTTTTTCGGCAACTACGCCGAGAGCCTCATCCCGGTCATCGGCACCGTGAAGGCCGGGTACGGCGCGCTGGCCTTTGAGGAGGATTACGGGCAGGAGTATGCCCGCGTCAAGGACCCCTCCAACTATTTCTACCTCGTCGTCCGGGGCGACAGCATGGAGCCGCGCATTCAGGACGGCGACCTCGCCCTCGTCCACAAGCAGGACACGCTGGAAAACGGCGATCTGGGCGTGCTGGTCTACGGCGACGAGGGCGAAGGCACCCTCAAGCGGTATATCCAGCGGGGCAACTGCGTCGTGCTGCAGCCCTTCAACCCCGCCTACAACGAGCTGGTCATCAAGGGCGATGACCTGAACCGCCTGCACATCGCAGGCCGTGTGGTCGAGACGAAGGCCAAGTGGTGAGCCTCGCCCCTCTCCCCGGGCATTTCCGTGGGGGTAAGGGGGTTATATCCCCTTCGGGAGGTGGAGTTTTATGGAACAGTCGCTGATGGACAAGCTCACCATTCTGGCCGACAGTGCAAAATACGACGTCGCCTGCACGTCCAGCGGCGCGTCCCGTGCGGCGAGGGCCGGTACTCTCGGCAGCTGCTACGCGCCGGGCTGCTGCCACGCATTCACCGCAGACGGCCGCTGCGTCAGCCTGCTGAAGGTCCTGATGAGCAACTGCTGTGCTTTTGATTGCAGCTACTGCGTCAACCGGAAGTCCAACGACGTGCCCCGGGCCACCTTTTCGCCCCGGGAGCTGGCCGAGCTGACCATCGAGTTCTACCGCCGCAACTACATCGAGGGGCTTTTCCTGTCCAGCGCCGTGCTGGGCACCCCCGACTACACCACCGAGCGGATGCTCTCCGTCCTGCGGCTGCTGCGGAACGAATACCATTTCGGCGGCTATATCCATGCCAAGACCATCCCCGGCACAAGCCCGGAGCTGATCCGACAGATGGGCTTCCTCGCCGACCGCCTCAGCGTCAACGTCGAGCTGCCCAGCGAGCAGAGCCTCCATCTCCTCGCCCCCGACAAGGGCCGCCACTCCATCTTCCGGCCCATGAAGCAGATCTCGGTGGCGGGCGAGGAGAGCAAAAAGGAGCTGACCCTCTACCGCCACGCTCCCAAGTTCGCTCCTGCCGGCCAGAGCACCCAGATGATCGTCGGCGCATCGCCCGAGACAGACTACCACATTTTACAGCTCTCCGAGGGGATGTACCAGAAATACGGCCTCAAGCGGGTGTTCTACTCGGCCTACATCCCGGTGTCGGGCGACACCCGCCTGCCCGCACTGGACACAAAGCCGCCCCTGCTGCGGGAGCACCGGCTCTATCAGGCCGACTGGCTGCTCCGCTTCTACCAGTTCAGGGCCGACGAGATCCTAGACAAAGACAACCAGAGCTTCAACCCCTACCTCGACCCCAAGTGCAACTGGGCCGTCCAGCACTACGGGCTGTTCCCGGTGGACATCAACCGTGCCCCCTTCGAGATGCTGCTGCGGGTGCCGGGCATCGGCCCCAAGAGCGCCCGGCGCATCTGGCACGCCCGCAAACAGGCCGCGCTGGGGCTGGACGAGCTCAAGCGGATGGGCGTGGTGCTCAAGCGGGCGCAGTATTTCATCACCTGCCGGGGCTTTTCGGGGGCGCACCCGGGCCGGGGCAGCGCCGGACGGGAGCGCATCACCCGGGCACTCATCGACCCCAACGTCTTCAGTGCCGGGGCCGAGCAGCTGAGCCTCTTCGCCCCGCCGGCGGTGGACCGGCTCGTTGCGCAGGGCGTGCCGCCCCGGGCGGCCCAGCGGATGGTGCGGGAGGAGGCAGTGCAATGTCTGGCGAGAGCGTTGTGACCCCGCCGAAGGCCCGGAAGCTCCACGACGCCGATGTGGTCTACCTCTACGACGGCAGCTTCGAGGGCTTTCTGTGCTGCGTGTTCGAGAGCTTTGTCCAGCACGAGATCCCCTTTGCGGTCTGGACGCCCCAGCGGGAGACGGCCACCCTCTACCCTGTCCGGGACATCGAGACGGACTCCGCCAAGGCCCGGCGGGTCTTTTCCAGCCTTGGGAAAAAGCTGGGCCGGGAGACAGAGTACCTC
>ENA-OROK01002669-OROK01002669.1-human-gut-metagenome-genome-assembly--contig:-NODE-2669-length-15020-cov-10.893418_pt1 | contig 15020 bp, 10 predicted proteins | sample MGYA00242127_ERZ509046 | MGnify/ENA primary metagenome ERZ509046 (study PRJEB26280, sample SAMEA2338728) | human gut metagenome | biome: human gut; feature: human-associated habitat; material: faeces... | reverse complement strand
GGCAAAGCCCTGGTCTACCCAATCCCAGACACAGCCACCCTGGAGGATGGGATATTTTTCGATGATGTCCCAATACTCCTGGAAGTTGCCGAGGCTGTTGCCCATGGCATGGGCATACTCGCAAAGAATGAGGGGACGCGTCATCTCCTTGTTCCGGGCATACTTCTCCAGATAGGAAGGGGAAGCGTACATCGGGCAGTAGATGTCCGTATTCCATTCCAACAGTGCGCGTTCATACTGGATGGGACGGCTGTCGAGCGTCTTCAAGGTGTTGTAGGTGACGTAGAAATTCAATCCGTTTCCGGCTTCGTTGCCCAGCGACCAGATGATGACTGACGGATGGTTCTTGTCCCGTTCGTACATATTCATGGTACGGTCGAGGTGGGCATTCATGAAGAGCGGATTGTTTCCCAGCGTGCCGCCTACACGCAGGTCGTAACCCATGCCGTGACTTTCGATATTGGCTTCGTCGATGACGTAGATACCATATTCGTCACAGAGTTCGTAGAAACGTTCCTGCTGGGGATAGTGACAGGTGCGTACGGTATTGACATTGTATCTCTTCCAAAGCTCGAAGTCTTTCTTCATCAGTTCTTCGGAGACATAGTGACCGGTGTTCTCGTTGTGTTCGTGATAGTTCACGCCTTTCACGAGGATGGGTTGCCCGTTCACCAGCAATTGCTTGTCCTTGATTTCCACTGTGCGGAATCCTACTTTGCAGCTTGTCGCTTCAATCACATCCCCGTTAGGTCGCTTTAGGCTGATGACGAGGGTATAGAGGTTGGGCGTTTCGGCTGTCCATTGCAAAGGTTCCTGGATGGTTTTCTTAGTGAACTCCACTTCTGTCTGGTCACCGCTGACCTGAGTAGAGGACTGGGCTATCTGCTGGTCGTTCTTGTCCAGCAGGCGGTAACCAACGACAAATGGGGAATTTTGTCCGCTTTCATTGGTAAACTGCACCTTTACCTTGAGGATACCGTTCCGGTAGTTCTCATCCAAAGGAGACTCCACCTTGAAGTCCGTGAGATGGATTTGAGGCTGGGCATATAAGTAAATGTCCCGTTCGATACCACTGATGCGCCAGAAGTCCTGGCATTCCAGATAGTTGGCATCGGAAAAGCGGTGTATCTGAATGGCAATGACATTCTTCCCTTTCTTGGCAATGGCGCTGACGTTGAAACGCGCCGGAGTCTTTGCATCTTTACTCATGCCTACAAACTTGCCGTTGAGGTAGTAGAAGGCTGCCCCGCGTACGCCGTCGGCACTCAGGAAAATTTCCTTATCGTCCCAGTCTCCCGGAAGAGTGAACTCGCGGCGGTAGGTGCCGGTGGGATTCCATTCTTGGGGAACGTATGGAGGATTGGGCTTGTCCCAATAAGGAGGATAGCCCGAAGAACAGAATTCATAAGGCTGGTTCACATAGATGGGCGTACCGAATCCCTGCAACTCCCAGTTTCCGGGTACATTGATGTCCGGCCAGCGGCTGGCGTCCACACGGTCCATCATGAAGTCCGTGGGGCGGTCGGCGAAGGCCTCCACGTAATGGAATTTCCATTTCCCGTTGAGGGATAGGCGGTAGGTTCCGTTCTTGCGGTCATTGATGACGGCATCAGCCTCCGTGACGTAGGAGGTGAACGTGCTGCGGGCAGGCTCCCGGTTGATGCTTGTCAGCTTGGGGTTGGTAATCTCTTCGTAGCGATTGTTCTCCTGAGCAGTCAGGGCAAAGGGAAACGCTGCGAGGCAAGTGAGTAAAAAATACTTTTTATTCATAATTGCTTTTATTTCTTTGTGGTAGGTTCAGAGACCGGGAATACGAGCCCTTCACGCAACCACTTCTCCAGTTCTTCCGTCCATTGACGCTTGTAGGTGAAGTTGTCCCGGAATCCCCAGCCATGTCCGCCGGTGGGGTAGGCATGCAGGCTGGCAGGTACTTTATGGTTGCGCAGGGCAAGGAAGTAACCGATGCCGTTGATGGGCGGCACTGCGTCATCGTCCGAAGAAAGCATGATGAAAGCTTGCGGAGTGCGTGGGGACACTTGTCTTTCGAGGGAGTATTTTTGTTCCAGCTCCTGAGATGGATTTTCTCCGATAAGGTTCTTACGGGAACCTCCATGGGTAACGCCTTTCTGCATGGAAATCACCGGATAGAACAAGATCTGGAAGTCGGGACGGGTCTTGTCACTGCTGTATAGTGTGGCAAGCGAAGCTGCCAGATGGCCGCCGGCAGAAGCGCCCATGATGCCTACACGCTGAGGATTGACACCCCATTCGGCGGCATGTTCGCGTACCATGCGGATGGCTTGTTCGGCATCGGAAAGGGGCACTTCATGGTGCCCGTTGGGCATACGGTATTTCAGTACTGCATAGGTGATGCCTTGTGTGTTGAACCAGGGAGCCATGTCGTGTCCCTCGTGCTTCATGGCCAGCCCCCCGTAGCCGCCTCCCGGACACATGATGATGGCCATGCCGTTGGGGTGGGAGGCAGGATACACCGTAAGGGTAGGGGTGGTGACATCGGACACCCATTCGTTGTTATGGTTCTGTCCGGAATTGGTCAGTTCGTTGTTATTGGGGGCACCGTTGGGCCATAGGGGCAGCTCAACGGGCTTTTGTGCAGATAACATGGTCGCTGCAAATAGAAAAGATAAAAGTAGAATCTTTTTCATGTTCTTGGTATTTAAAAGTTATTTGGTTTTCATGGAAGCTTTGATGAGGTAGAATATCAGAATGGCATAAGCACCCAGCGCCAGCACTTCGGACCAGGTGTTCTGCAACCATGCATCGTTTACGAGGTTGATTCCTCCGAAACGCATGGCAGCACTTGCCACACCCATCAATGCACCGCCGGCAATGAAACCGGAGGCAAGCAGGGTACCTTTCTCCCCGCGTTCGGCATTGAGAGCGGCATCCTTGCTGCGGCTGGTCACGTACCAGTTGATGGCACCGCCCACTACCAACGGAACATTCAGTTCCAATGGGATGAACATACCCAATGCAAATGCCAGTGCGGGAATCTTGCAGAAATTGAGGATGACGGCCAGCACTGCACCGATACCGTAGAGCGGCCAGGGCGCACCCACACCGTTCATCAACGGTTCGATAACGGCCGCCATGGCATTGGCTTGCGGAGCGGCCAGCTGTCCGCTGGTGAAACCGTATGTCTTGTTCAGGATAATCATTACACCACCTACAGTAGCGGCAGAAACGATGGTTCCGAGGAACTTCCAGGTCTCCTGCTTGGCAGGCGTGCTACCCAGCCAGTAACCGATTTTCAAGTCTGTGATGAAGCCTCCCGCCATGGACAGTGCCGTACATACAACACCGCCCATCACCAGTGCCGCAACCATCCCTTCGGGACCTTTCAGCCCTACGGCTACCATGACTACGGATGCCAGGATTAATGTCATCAGCGTCATTCCGGATACGGGGTTTGTGCCCACAATCGCAATGGCATTGGCTGCCACGGTGGTGAACAGGAAAGCGATACCTGCAACAAGCAGGATAGCTACAATGGTATGTGTCAAGTTGCCCTGCATCACATCGAAGTAGAAGAAGAGAACAACTAGCAGCAGCGTGATGATGGAACCGATGGCGATAATCTTCATAGAGATGTCCCGCTGTGTGCGTTTCACACTGGCTTCCACGTTGGACTTACCTCCCATTTCCTTGGCAGCCAGTCCTACGGCACTCTTGATGATGCCCCAAGACTTGATAATGCCGATGATACCTGCCATGGCAATGCCACCGATACCGATGCTCTTGGCATAGTATTTGAAGATTTCTTCCGGAGCCATAGCGCCTATGGTTGCCGTGATTTCGGGGTTCCATTGGTTCAGTACGGAATCTCCCCAAATCATGGACATACCGGGGATGATAATCCACCATACGGCCAGTGAGCCGGCACAGATGATGGACGCGTATTTCAGTCCCACAATATAACCCAGACCGAGCACGGCAGCACCCGTATTAACCTTGAATACCAGCTTGGCTTTCTCGGCCAGCATTTCGCCGAAGCCGCATACGCGGGTAGTGAAATTCTCGTTCCACCAGCCGAAGGTTGCCACGATGAAGTCGTATAGACCTCCGATAATACCTGCCATGAGTAATGGTTTTGCCTGGCTGCCGCCCTTTTCACCGGAGACGAGCACTTGTGTGGTGGCTGTCGCCTCGGGGAAGGGATACTTGCCGTGCATGTCGCTCACGAAATATTTGCGGAAGGGGATAAGGAAAAGAATACCCAGCACACCTCCCAGCAGGGAACTGATAAAGACTTGTGCAAAGGTGACGGTGATTTCTTTCGGATAGGTCTCTTGGAGAATATAGAGTGCCGGAAGGGTGAAGATGGCACCTGCCACGATGACGCCCGAGCTGGCACCGATAGACTGGATAATGACGTTTTCGCCCAATGCGTTTTTGCGTTTGGCGGCACCCGATACGCCGACGGCAATGATGGCGATGGGGATGGCGGCTTCGAATACTTGCCCCACCTTCAGCCCCAGATAGGCGGCTGCGGCCGAAAAGAGGATGGCCATCAGAATACCCCATGTCACCGACCAGGCATTTACTTCTGAATACTTCTTATCCGGGCTCATCAGAGGGTTGTACACTTCTCCCGGTTTCAATTCACGGAACGCATTTTCCGGTAGTCCGGTAATAGGTTCTTCTTCTTGTTTCATAGGTTTTGTAGTTTTATGTTTTTCTTTAATAGACTTCAAAGAAAGCAAAAAAAAAGGAGATTTAAAAAAATCTCCTTAATTCTGTATGGTAAAATGCTTATTTGGCATCTTTAGCGGTCATGTCCCCTTCGATAAATAATCGCATGATTTCCGTTTTGGCATTGGTGCGCAGGGTAATGGATTTCTTGAAGTGTCCGGGGTATCTTCCGGTTCCATTATAAGTTACTTTCACTGTTCCAGTCTTTCCCGGTGCTATCGGTTCTTGTGAATATTCGGGAACGGTACATCCGCAGGAAGCTACAGCCTGATGGATGACAAGCGGAGCATCGCCTACGTTCGTAAACTTAAAGGTGTAGCTGACCACAGGACTGTTTTCGGAGAATGTGCCGAAGTTGTGGGTGGTCTGTTCGAATTTGATGTCTGCCTTTCCTTGTGCATAGGCATAACCGATGCTCATAACCAGCAGCATCATATAAAAAACGACTTTCTTCATGTTCTTATCTTTTTTATATTTCAACGGCGCAAAGGTAACCCATTTTCATTAAAATAATGCCTATGGCGTGCGAAATTGTATTAAATCGGGCTCAAAAGGTCTCTGTACGAATGATAAGCAGGGAAAAATAGGGGAAGCGGATGGTCGCTATCCGCTTGCTGTCATTGATATACTTCTCTTCCGGAGTGCCTACATTCTCAAAATAGTGATACCGGTATTCGGGATGCAGGCGGATGCAGCGGTGAATCTCATCGGTGCATCTGGACAGCTTCATGATGACAACCGCACTGTTTTCGCTTGTCAGTTTCTCTATCTCTTCTGTCGTAGTAATGCCGGGTATCACCGTCAGCCGCTCTTCCTGGCTGGCTACATGGAGCCCGCCCAGTGCGCCAGCGGCAATGAAGGCGGGGATACCGGGGATGTGCTTCACGGGGATGCCGTCTGCCTGCAGTTTGTCATATACATAATGTATGGAAGAGTAGAATCCGGCATCTCCTTCGGCAACGATACAGACCTTCTTTCCTTGTTGCCGGAGGGTGGAGCTCTCCATATAGACCTCGTCGTAGGCGCTCAGGGCTTTTTCGCGCTGTTTGCTCATGGGGAGTGGAAAGCGGTGCACCGTGTTTTCCGGAATGTCGAGTTGCAATAGGATGTCGGCTGCGCGTGAAACTCTGTTTCCATCTTTGGCCAGTGTCTCGGGACAGAATATACAGTCGGCTGTCTGCAGGGCTTTCAAGCCTTTTACGGTAATCAGTTCCGGTTCGCCGGGACCGAGAGATACAAATATGACGGGGAACATTTGCATGAAGACATTAAAGGTTAAAAATTAAAGAACAGCAAAACGGCTACAAAAGTGGGGAAATAATCAGTAGCAAACAAGATATTCGCTATCTTTGTTATTTACTAAAACAATCTGTTTTTTATGGATTATCAACTGAACACCCGCTTGAATGGCAACATAGCCATGACTTCCAGCTACCATGAGCGTGCGTCGCTGCAACGTGACAAGACTCTGTATAAATTCATTTGGGTACAGAGCGGTACGCTGACTCTGGAAATAGACCATATCCCCATGCGCCTGGAAAAGGATGAAATCGTGACCTTGACCCCGTTGCATCACCTGGAGGTAAAAGAGGTGGACGGTGAATACCTGACGTTTGTATTCAACAGCAATTTTTATTGCATCTATGGACATGACAACGAGGTCTCTTGCAATGGATTCCTTTTTTATGGCTCTTCCAAGGTGATGAAACTGGCACTTTCTGCCGGGCAGTCTTCCAACTTGCATGACATAGTCCGCATTTTCCGGCAGGAATCGGTCATCCATGACAATCTGCAGGAGGAGATGCTGCGCATTGTCTTGAAACGTTTCATCATTACCTGCACACGCATTGCGCGCCAGCGTTTCGGGGTGGGGCAGGAGAAGGAAAAGACGTTTGACATCATCCGGCAGTATTACGTATTAGTGGACCGGCATTTCAAGGAGAAGAAGCAAGTGCAGGATTATGCCGATATTCTTTGCCGTTCTCCCAAGACACTTTCCAATCTGTTCTCGACCTGCGGGTTACCTTCCCCTTTACGGGTGATTCATGACCGCATTGAGGCAGAAGCCATGAGATTGCTGCTGTATACCCACAAAAGCGCTAAGGAAATCAGCTCCATTCTGGGCTTCGAAGACTTGTCCGCGTTCAGCCGTTTTTTCAAGAAAATGACCGGCGAGAGTGTCTCGGACTACCGGAAAAGAGTGAAACGGGAAGAATTGCCAACTGTTGCGGAATAATTGCCATTTCGTACGTGGTGGAAAACAAGGAACTTTGCAAAAACAAAAATCAAGTCATATTACTGAAACCATTTAAAAAGTAGAACAAAGATGAAAACGAAATTGCAAAACTTGTTTATGGCTGCGTTGACGCTGGCCGCTTCCACTCAAAAGTTGGGTGTTAATTTGATTCGTGTAGCCATCCTGGTTATTTTCGTATGGATTGGTGGGTTGAAATTCTGGAATTATGAGGCTGAAGGGATTGTCCCTTTTGTGGCGAGCAGCCCGTTCATGAACTTCTTTTATACAAAGAGTGCCCCGGAGTACAAGGAGTATAAGCTGAAAGAGGGCGAGTTCAATGAGGCGAAACATCAGTGGCACGTGGAGAACAATACGTATGGTTTCTCTCACGGTCTGGGCATTCTGATTATGACCATCGGCATTCTGACATTTCTGGGGATATTCTCTCCGAAAATCGGACTGGCGGGAGCTGCACTGGCCATTGTCATGACAATAGGTACCCTCTCTTTCCTGGTGACAACCCCTGAAGTGTGGGTGCCCGACTTGGGAAGCGGGGAGCACGGCTTTCCATTGCTGACGGGGGCAGGGCGCTTGGTCATCAAGGATACGGCCATTCTTGCCGGTGCCATTGTCGTACTGTCTGACAGTGCAAAAAGAGTATTGAACCAATTAAGGAAATAGACGTATGAAACAGTATGATGCCATTATCATCGGATTCGGCAAGGGCGGAAAGACGCTGGCAGCCGAGTTGGCAAAACGGAAGCTGGACGTCGCCGTAGTGGAGCGTTCGGAAAAGATGTACGGAGGGACATGTATCAATATCGGTTGCATTCCCACAAAAACATTGGTGCATGCGGCAAAGCAGGCGGATAAAGACGCTTCTTGGGAGGTCAAGAAGGCATACTATCGTCAGTCCATTGCAAGGAAGGAAGAGGTCGTCTCTTTCCTGCGTCAGAAGAACTATCACAATCTGGCCGACAATCCTCATATAACGGTCTATACGGGTATCGGCTCCTTTGCAGGTCCGGATGTGGTGGAAGTTGGGATGGTGGAAGGGACATTACAATTGCAAGCTCCCCGGATATTCATCAATACGGGTGCCGAAACCGTCATTCCACCGATAGAGGGGATACAAGGTAACCCACGGGTATATACCAGCACCTCCATTATGGAACTGACTGAGCTGCCGGCACAGCTCGTCATTGTAGGTGGGGGATACATCGGACTAGAATTTGCTTCCATGTATGTTTCGTTCGGTTCGCAAGTCACGGTGCTCGAGGGCTCTTCCGAACTGATATCCCGGGAGGACCGGGACATTGCGGACAGTGTCCGGGAGGTATTGGAACAGAAAGGAATCGTTTTCAGGCTGAATGCACGCGTGCAGTCCGTGAAAGACTCTGACGTCATTTACCGGGATGCGGTCACGGGAGAGGAACATCAGTTACACGCAGATGCCATCCTGCTGGCTACCGGCCGGCGTCCGAATACGGCTGGCTTGAATCTGGCGGCGGCAGGTGTAGAGGTGAATGAGCGCGGTGCCATTGTGGTGGACGACTATTTGCAGACTACCAACCCCAAGATACATGCTATCGGTGATGTAAAGGGCGGTTTGCAGTTTACCTACATTTCTTTGGATGATTACCGCATTCTGCGCGAAGACCTTTTCGGGGCGGGAGAACGCAAGGTGTCCGACCGTGACCCGGTGAGCTATTCGGTATTCATCGACCCGCCGCTTTCACGCATCGGGCTGAGCGAAGCGGAAGCACGCAAGAAGGGATTGAATATAAAGGTCAACAAGCTGCCGGTAGCCGCCATTCCGCGTGCCAGGACTTTGGGCGATACGAACGGACTCTTCAAGGTGGTGGTGGACGCCGATACGGACAAGATAGTGGGATGTACGCTGTTTGGTCCGGAATCGAGCGAGGTCATCAACCTGGTGGCAATGGCTATGAAGACCGGGCAGGAATATACCTTCCTCCGTGATTTTGTCTTTACACATCCCAGCATGAGTGAAGCACTGAATGACTTGATGGGCTTTTAAAGATTATTTAGGCACAATATCCGTCAATTTGCAGGAAGAGCATTTGCGTATCTCCCCAAAAATGACGAATATTGTGCCCGAATTCTATAAACCCCAATAGTCATGACCCGGATATCTGCCATAGGCATTGCACTGCTGTGCATTTTATGCGTAACCTCTTGCGGCTTAAAATCAAGACAGACTACTACCGAATCTTCTTCCGAAACGGGCTATTCTCCGGTTACGACAGACACGGCAGCTACCATTGTACCGTGCTATGCCAAAGGCTATACGGTGAAATATCTTCCGCACCATGTCCGTCTGGTGGATATACACGACCCTCAAAAAGAAAGCAGCAGCACTTTCCACTATGCGCTGGTACCGAAAGGCATAAAGCCTGTCGGTATACCGAGCGACTATACGGTGATTGAAACGCCGGTAGAGCACGTTATGTGTATGACATCCCTGCAACTTTCCAACTTCATCCGTCTGGATGCCTGCGATTATGTGGTGGGCATCACCAGTACGCGCCATCTCTTCAACAAGGAGATGAACGACCGTTTGAAGTCCGGCGAGACCGTGAAGATTGGTATCGAAGGGAACTTTGATAATGAAGTGATAATGAGCATGAATCCGGATGTTATCTTTATCTCTCCTTTCAAGCGGGGCGGATATGATGCCATGCGGGAAATCGGTATTCCACTGGTTCCCCATTTGGGATATAAGGAGATGACCCCGTTGGGGCAGGCTGAATGGATAAAATTCATCGGCATGTTTATAGGCCAGGAAGTGGAGGCGAATGAAAAGTTTGCTGCGATAGAGAAGCGCTATAACGAATTGAAGGAGCTGGCTGCCAACGTGAAGAAGCGTCCGATGGTATTCAGCGGCGAGATACGGGGTGGCAACTGGTATGCAGTGGGAGGAAAGAGCTTTCTTGCCGAACTGTTCCGTGATGCCGGTGCGGATTATTTCTTGAAAGACGATCCCCGTTCGGGAGGTGTCACGCTGGATTTTGAAACCGTATATAGCCAGGCGGAGAGTGCCGACTATTGGCGCATTGTCAACAGCTATGACGGGACATTCACGTATGATGCCTTGAAGTCCCTCGACCCGCGTTATGCCGACTTCCGTGCGTTTCGTGAGAAGGGAGTGGTATACTGCAACATGCGTGAGAAACCCTTCTACGAAAGTATGCCCATGCAGCCCGAAATTGTATTGGAAGACTTGATACATGCTTTCCATCCCGATTTGTTGCCTGACTATAAACCGACTTACTACGAACTGCTGAAATGATAAAAAGACCCGTACTTCCGTTGATGTTGCTGACACTGGCATCTATCTTTCTTTTTTTCCTGCTGAACCTGCTTTTGGGGTCGGTTCACATTCCTCTGCGCTCCGTGTGGAACATATTGTGGGGAAATACGGATGAATCCGTTATTTGGCAGAATATTATCTGGAAGTCCCGCGTGCCCCAAGCGTTGGCGGCATTGGTGGCGGGAGCAGGGCTGTCAGTCAGCGGTCTGCAGATGCAGACGGTGTTCCGCAATCCGCTGGCAGGGCCTTCGGTATTGGGCATCAGTTCAGGTGCCAGCCTGGGTGTGGCTTGTGTGGTATTGCTGTCCGGGGCGATGGGCGGTGTGGCATTGAGCCGTTTGGGGTATATGGGCGAGGTTGCCTTGTCGGTTGCCGCCATTATCGGTGCGCTGGCTGTGATGGCGCTCATTGTCTATGTCTCCCAGAAGGTGAAGGGCAACGTGACGCTGCTGATAATCGGTGTGATGATAGGCTATGTGGCAAGTGCCGTCATCGGCGTATTGAAATATTTCAGTGTGGAGGAAGATATACGTGCATATGTCATTTGGGGATTGGGTAGCTTTGCCCGTGTTTCGGGCGACCAGATGGTGCTGTTTGTCTGTATCATGGCTGTGCTGCTTCCGTTGTCCTTCCTGCTGATAAAGACGATGAATCTGTTGCTGCTGGGCGATGGCTATGCACGCAATCTGGGACTGAACATCAAGCGGGCACGCCTGCTGGTTATCTCATGCTCCGGTGTGCTGGTGGCTATTGTAACGGCCTATTGCGGTCCGATTATGTTTATCGGATTGGCGGTTCCCCATCTGTGCCGTGCCATCTTCCACTCTTCGGACCATCGGGTGTTGATGCCTGCCACATTGCTGGTAGGCGCTTCCCTGGCATTGGTCTGCAATCTGATAGCCCGTATGCCCGGCTTTGAGGGAGCTTTGCCGGTCAACTCGGTGACGGCACTGGTAGGTGCGCCGGTAGTGGCTTCTGTACTTTTTAGAAAACGGAAAGGAGAATTGAATGAATAAGGAAACCATACATATAGAGAATCTTTCCATCGGTTACCCCGGTAAGGGGGATGTGAAAGTGGTGGCAGACGGCATTTGCGCCGGAATCAACAGTGGTGAGCTGACTTGCTTGTTGGGAGCTAATGGAGTGGGGAAGTCCACGCTGCTTCGTACGTTGTCTGCCTTCCAGCCAAAACTTGGAGGAAACATATTTATTGAAGGAAAAGAGATTGGGGACTATACCGACAAGCAGCTTTCGCGCGTCATTAGTGTGGTGCTGACGGAGAAGTGCGATATACGCAATATGTCCGTCGTAGAACTGATAGGTCTGGGGCGTAGCCCCTACACCGGTTTCTGGGGAACTCTTTCGAAAGAGGACAAGACTGTGGTGGACAAATCCATCGCCCTGGTAGGCATTCCCCACCTGGCGTACCGCATGGTGCATACGCTGAGTGACGGTGAACGGCAGAAGGTGATGATAGCCAAGGCGCTGGCCCAGGAAACTCCCGTCATCTATCTGGATGAACCGACAGCTTTCCTTGATTTTCCCAGTAAAGTAGAGATGATGCAACTGCTTCACCAGCTCAGCCGGCAAACGGACAAGACGATTTTCCTTTCTACTCACGACCTGGAACTGGCCCTGCAGATAGCGGACAAAATATGGCTGATGGACAAGGTGAACGGCGTAACTATCGGTACTCCCGAGGACCTTTCGCTGAACGGCAGTCTGAGCAACTTCTTTGCCCGTAAGGGTATTGCCTTTGATTTGGAAACGGGACTGTTCAGGGTAGCCAATGAATATACCTCCCAGATACGTTTGGCGGGTCACGGGCAGAAGTATGCCATGGTGCGCAAGGCGTTCCAAAGAAACGGGATTCTGGCAAACCGGAATGTTGAATCGGAGATTTATATCGAAACCGGAGATTTGAAGGGAGACGGCAGCTTCGTATTCCATCGACCGGGCAAGGAGCCGGTAACGGTGTACTCCATTGAGGAATTGCTGCAAATAGTCTTGTCATTCCATTCCCTATGATGCACCATTCTGCAAAGGATAATTATGTCCACTTAACGACGACTCCGGTCCCCCGGCTGATTACGTCATTGGCTGTGCCGACCATCATCAGCATGCTGGTGACGTCCTTCTACAACATGGCAGATACCTATTTTGTGGGTAAAATAAATACCCAGTCTACGGCTGCCGTAGGTATCGTGTTTTCTGTGATGTCCATTATCCAGGCTGTGGGATTCTTCTTCGGTCATGGTTCGGGGAACTACATCTCCCGTAAGTTGGGGGCGCAGGAAACGGAGAGTGCCGAGAAGATGGCATCCACCGGCTTCTTTTTTGCCTTGTTTATCGGAGCGGCTCTGGCTGTGCTGGGATTGTTGTTCCTTACACCGCTTTCCCTTGCTTTGGGGTCGACGCCTACTATTCTTCCGTATACGGAGCGCTATTTGGGAATCATTCTGCTGGGTACTCCTTTTATGACCGCCTCATTGGTGCTGAATAACCAAATACGTTTTCAAGGTAATGCGGCGTATGCCATGGTGGGGATTGTGAGTGGGGCGGTCATCAACGTGGTGCTCGACCCTATCCTGATTTTTGTATGCGATATGGGCATATCCGGTGCCGCACTTGCCACAGTAGTCAGCCAGATATGTAGTTTCATCCTTTTGCTATATATGGGGCGCAGAGGAGGAAATATACGTATACGTTACAGAAACTTTACGCCTACACTGGCTTTCATCAAGGAAATTATTGGGGGTGGAACTCCGTCACTCACCCGGCAGGGACTGGCAAGCGTGGCAACCATTTTGCTGAACGTGGCGGCCGGTGCATATGGTGACGCAGCTATTGCAGGGATGTCCATTGTGACGCGTATCTCTATGTTTATCAATGCTTTCCTGATTGGTTTCGGGCAAGGCTTCCAACCGGTATGCGGATTCAATTATGGTGCCGGGCTGTATGCCAGAGTGCGCCAAGGATTCTGGTTCTGTGTGAAGGTAGGCTTTTTCTTTTTGCTGGTTTGTGCGGTGGCAGGTATGGGATATGCCGAGGAGATTGTCTCCATCTTCCGCAAGGGAGACCCTGCTGTTGTAGCTACCGGTGCGGCAGCATTGCGCTGGCAGTTCATCACCTATCCGTTGGGTGCATGGATTGTGGTCAGCAACATGATGCTGCAGACTATCCGCAAGCCCGTACGCGCTACGATACTTTCCTCTGCCCGTCAAGGGCTGTTCTTCATTCCCCTCATCTTCATTCTTCCTTATTTCTTAGGACTGAAAGGGGTGGAAATGTGCCAGGCGGCGTCGGACATGCTGACCTTCTTCCTCGCCATTCCATTGACCTGCGGGGTGCTGGCGGAGATGAAGAGGAAGGAGGCGGAACAACTGCAACAGCGGCAATCTTGAAGTTTCTGCGTCCCTATTCAATTTTCACGGGAGCTATCGGTTGCCGCTTCACTTTATCGAGGGGAGCTGCATGGTACTCGATGCGCCCGAAGTCTATCTGTCTCAAATCAATGCTTCTGATTGTACTGTTGTACATGGTGCGATAGTAGATGATACCGTTTGTCATATCTGTGGCCGATGTCCATTGGGTGGCACTTGGAATATTGGCAGGAACCTGGCCGAGGGGAAACTCGATGCCTACGGGTATATCAAAGTTATTCAGTATCTGAAAACATTGGAGAACGGTTTCCTGTGCGGTATTCTGTGGTGGTGTAGAAGTCTGGTAGAAAGCGGCACGGATAAAGCGGGAAGGGGGAGTCACATCTCCCGGAATTCCCAAAAAGCCGCTTCCCGAACCGAAAGGGGCTATAGTCACATTGCCCAGCGATTTGCTTTCGGCACTGCCCGGGTAGAGGTTCACATAATTATTTAAGTTGGTCATCTGCCAGTCAAAGCCGGGGGAGTTTGTCAATACTCCCAGTTTGTTTTCATAGAAACGGGGCTGTCCGTCGATGAACTCCAATACCAGTTGGCGGCCGGTCTTGTCTGCAATCCGCCAATGTACGGTGGAGGCGCGCGGGTCAATGGCTATGACCGTCACATTTTCAATAGCCTCCTTTACCTCGTCCACAGTAGAAAAGCTTCCCAACAGCCATGATACCAATTGTAAATCGGCTATGCTCGACGCTTTTCGTGTGGGGTCGTACTCCTCATATTTGCCATATCCGGGAAAGTAGAACAGCCCGGCGGAGAGCCCGGCTTCATTCAGACCTTCGGCCACGAACTCCTTTTGCTCCACTGCCAGGCCTACGTAGCCATAGCGTGAGGTGAACTCCATGCCGGACAGACTGCCTCCGGGTGTCAGTGATTGTTGCGAATAACCGCGCGGTACGATGACGTACTGGCTGTTCAGCTCACTGCCTCCCCATTCGATGGTGCGAGCTACGACGTGCGCATTGTCTTTGGCCGTCAGGGTGATACCGGTACATGCCTCTGCTGTTTGAGGGGCGAAGGTGAGGGCTGTCATTGCTGCCAGCAGGATAGGAATTCTTTTTGCCATATTATTCAGTTTATATTGTTGAGTATCTGTTTGTATACTAAACAACTCTGTATGGCAAAATGTTCCCTTACCAGAACCGGTACCCCAGCGTAAAGAATGCGGCGAAGTTCTTGGGAAAATATCCTCCTTCTTCCGAATGACCTATCATCTGGTTTATCTGCTCATTGACTTTTACCAGTCCCACTTGTGTCTCTGCACCGATGATGAATCTTCTGTATTCAAAAGTAAGTCCCA
>ENA-OROK01002656-OROK01002656.1-human-gut-metagenome-genome-assembly--contig:-NODE-2656-length-15046-cov-4.967581_pt1 | contig 15046 bp, 7 predicted proteins | sample MGYA00242127_ERZ509046 | MGnify/ENA primary metagenome ERZ509046 (study PRJEB26280, sample SAMEA2338728) | human gut metagenome | biome: human gut; feature: human-associated habitat; material: faeces... | reverse complement strand
TCGACTTCGCCGGCGGCATCCGCCCCGCGATCGAAGGTGTGCGCCGATACCTCGCGGCCAAAGGCAAGACGATCCCCATCGAGTGCGAGGTCCGCACGCTGGAAGACATCGACGAGGTGTTCGCGGCGGGCGGCGTCGACCGCATCATGTTCGACAACTTCACCCCCGAAATGACCCGCCGGGCGGTCGAGAAGGTCGCCGGACGCTGCGAGACCGAATCGAGCGGCGGCATCACGCTCGACACGATGCGCGACTATGCCGAGTGCGGCGTCGACTTCATCTCGGTGGGCGCGCTGACGCACCAGATCAAGTCGCTCGACATGTCGCTGAAGGCCTGCGAATAGAGGATGAAACGCCTGCTCCATACGCCGCTGGCGCTGCTCGTGTGGCGCATCGCACTGCTCTACGCGGCGCTGATGCTCTGCCGCGCGGCGTTCTGGGTCTACAACGCCGCCCTGCTCGGTCCGCCGGAGTGGAGCGAACTGGGGCAGCTCGTGGCCGGGTCGCTGAAATTCGACACCGCGTCGGTCGTCTATGCCGACGGCGTGTTCATCCTGCTGTCGCTCCTGCCCCTGCACCTGCGCGAACGGCGCTGGTACCGGGGCATGCTGTTCTGGTATTACGTGATCGTCAACGCCGTGCTGATCGCAGCGGCGAACCTCGCCGACACGGTCTATTTCCGCTACACGCAGAAGCGTTTCACGGCCGACGAAATTTTCTTCGCCGACAACGACAACTCGTTGCAGCTGGCCGGAAAGTTCATGGCCGAAAACTGGTATCTCGTGCTGCTGTGGGCGGGACTCGTGGCGTTGCTGGCGTGGGGTTACCGCCGCCGGACGCACGAGGAGAGCGTTTTCAGCCGCGGCTGGGCCTACTATGCCGGCGGCACAGCCGTCTTCGCCCTCGCGGCGGGGCTGAGCGTCGCCGGGATGCGCGGCGGCATGACCCGCATGACCCGTCCGATCACGCTGTCGAACGCCATGCTCTACACGGCGGACAGCGGCAAGGCCAATCTGATTTTAAGCAACCCGTTCTGCATCCTGCGCACCATCGGCAGCGCGGGAAGCGTCAAATACAGGAAATATTTCACCCCGGAGGAATTGCCGCAGCGCTTCACGCCCGTGCACCGGCCCGCCGACAGCGCGGCGGTCGATCTCACGGGCCGCAACGTGATGATTTTCATCATGGAGAGCATGTCGGCCGAGCACTCCGCGTTCCTCCATCCGGAACTCTACGCCGACCTCCCGGAAAAAGGCTTCACGCCGTTCCTCGATTCACTGATGCGCAATGGCCTGACATTCAAACGGATGTACGCCAACGGCTCGCGTTCGATCCAGGCCATGCCCTCGGTGCTGGGAAGCATCCCCTCGTTCCGCACGCCGTTCGTACTGATGCCCCAATCGTTGGGCGAGAGCCGCCAGCTGCCCGCCATGCTGGCGGACAAAGGCTATGCGACGGCCTTCTTCTGCGGCTCGGAACGCGGCTCGATGGGCTTCGGGGCCTATGCCCGTTCGGCAGGCGTCGAGCGGCTCGTAAGCCGCGAGGACTACGAGGCGAAGCACGGAACAAGGGATTTCGACGGCTACTGGGGCATCTGGGACGAAGAGTTCCTGCAATTCACGGGCGAGGAGCTGACGGCGATGCCCGAACCTTTCTTCGCCGCGCTGTTCACCCTCTCGTCGCACCACCCGTTCGTCGTACCCGAAAAGTACGCCGCGACGCTGCCCGAGGGCTACACCCGGATTCACAAGGGCGTCGCCTACGACGACCGGGCGTTCCACCTCTTCTTCCAGCGTTTCGGCGGCGAGGAGTGGTTCCGCCGCACGATCTTCGTCTTCGTGGCCGACCACGTGTCGTCGGAGAAATTCGCGGAGGAGACGCGCTCCTACCCGGGCAACATGCACATCATCGGCTTCATCTACACCCCCGACGGCGCCCTGCGGGGCGAGGTCGGCGAGATCACGCAGCAACTGGACATCATGCCCACCCTGCTGGGACTCACTGGCAACCGGGAGCCTTATTTCGCATTCGGGCGCGACGTGCTGAACGAACCGCAACGGCCCCGCTGGTCGGTCAGCTACGACGGACGGTTCCGCGCGCTGACCGGCGAAGGCGCAATCGTGCTCGACGATTCGGACATGAATGTGCAGGAATGCCCGGCCACCCCGGCCGCCGACAGTCTGGCACAGAATTTCCGGGCGCTGGTCCAGCAGTATTACACCCATATCGAGAAAAAGAGCTATACGGCAAATGATTGAATTCAAACCCGTGCGCCTCGAAGACCGGGCGGTCATCGAGCGTTATACCATGCCCTCGGGCATCTGCAACTGCGACCTCGCCTTCGCCAACATGTACTGCTGGCAGGCGGTGTTCCACAGCGCGTGGGCCGAGATCGGCGGATTCCTGGTGATCCGCTTCCAGATCGACGGCGGCGAGCGCATCGGTTACATGCAGCCCGTAGGCGAAGGCGACTTCGGCCCGATCCTCCCCCTCCTGCGCGAAGACGCCCACGCCCACGGACAGCGGCTGCGGATCATCGGCCTGACGGACGAAGGCCGCGACACGATCCGCCGGATCGTTCCCTGCCATTTCGCGTTCGAGTCGGACCGCGCGCTGGAGGATTACGTCTACAACGCCGACGATCTTCGCAACCTTGCCGGACGCCGCTATCAGCCCAAGCGCAACCACATCAACCGCTTCACGGCCGAATATCCCGACTACTGCTACGAAGAGCTGACGCCCGACCGCTTCGGGGAGTGCATGGCCCTCGAGCGCGAATGGCGCAAGGCCCACGAAGGCCACACCTCGGAGCTGTGCGCCGAGCAGCGGGCCATGCAGCGGGCCTTCGAACATTTCGAAGAACTGGGGCTGATCGGCGGTTGCATCTACGTCGGCGACCGCCTCGCGGCCTTCACCTACGGCTCGGCGGTCAACGACCACACCTTCGACACCCATGTAGAGAAGGCCGACACGGAGTTCGACGGCGCTTTCACGATCATCAACAAACTCTTCGCGCAGCACCTCCCCGAACGTTTCACGCTGATCAACCGTGAGGAGGACCTCGGGCTGGACGGACTGCGGCAGGCCAAACTCTCCTACCACCCGGCGTTCCTCCAGCACAAATTCGCGGCGATCTGCATGCACCCCGACGAAGTGGCCTGCAAAGAGCTTTGGATGAAGGCCTTCGGCGACGACGAGCAGTTCGCCGACTCGTTCATCATGCGCTATTACTCCCGCCGCCGGATGCTGACGGCCGAGGCCGGAGGCCGCATGGCGGCGATGCTCCACCTCCTGCCGTTCCGGACGGAGCTGGGCCGCACGACCTATATTTATGGCGTAGCGACGGACCCGGCGTTCCGGGGACGCGGACTGGCTTCGCAGCTGATGCGCGAAGCGATGCGGCTCATCGCGGAGCGCGGCGACGATGCGGCGCTCCTCATCCCGACGCCCGGCAAGGAGTGGCTCCGGGAATTTTACGGACGCTTCGGGTTCGCTGGCGACGTTCCGGCGAGGTTCGTTTCCGCAGACCGCTTCGACTTCGGCACGGGCGACGCGGCCGCCGACCGGGCGATGGTCTGGCGGCGCGACTCCTCGGTTCCGCTCCCCGAACAGCTCACCGCCTCCTGGCATTCATAGCCTCCGGAACTCACCTCCGCGAGCGTCTTTTCGGCCTGCGCCGGAATCCGTCCGCCACACTGCCGCTCCCGGCGCAGGCGACAGCCCGCCCCGAGCGGCCGGGACCGGTTCCGACAACACCTCCGGTTCCGCCCGCCACTCTTCTCCGCCATGCCGTTTTCCGAGCTGCCGTCACCGAAAAACAGACGCCCAACAGTTTCGCTTCACAACCATTCTACGAATCAAGGGCAACGAAAAAGAGATGAAAGGGAAATGGCAAATCTACCAAACGAAACACGACTAAAAATTAAAATTTTTTATTTGCAAAAAAAATCATCCGATTTTGTTTTTTAATAAAATAAGTTTAATTTTGAAATGTATTCGAAACACAATCGAAACACAAACAAGTTATATTTGAAAAGTTTTTCAGACAGAAGCGACACGGTAAACAGATGGTTACCATATATATAATGGAAGATGCGAAGGCCGGCAGGGCCGCAAACGGAGACTTCGGGACGGAGTCCCCGACCGGGTCTTTCCGGGCCTTCGAGGTGTCCAAACAACCGGATTTACAAAACGCGGACAAATAAAAAAATTATAATCGAAGAACTTAAAATGAAAAACGTATTAAAGTATCTGTTACTGGCACTCATCGCCGTCTCGCAACTCTTCGCCTGCGGCGGCAGCGATGACGAAAAGACCCCCGCGGATAATTTCGACGTGCAATTCACGGTTCCGGGGTCGGTAGACGTCACCGAAGGCGGCGAGTGCACTTTCGCCGTAAGTGGGGGGGGGAAATCGCCCCTGACCACAGACACATTCATTCTTGAGTCGGACGCAGGCATCTCCTACGTCTGCCCCATCGTCAACACCTCTTCCGACAGTTTCACCGTACGCCTGGCCGACGGGTGTGAAACGGGTTACTACAAAGTCTTCGTCAAAAGAGACGCGCGCAAAAAATCGTTCGGAAGAATCTACATCAACATCGTCGAAGACATAGATTTCAAACCGGATGCAGGCACCACGGTCTACGGGATCGTGTCGTCGGCCGGCGTCGGCGTGGAGAACGTCGTGGTCTCCGACGGCGCGGAGGTGACCGTCACGAACGAGAAGGGCATCTACCAGCTCAAATCGGCCAAAAAGTGGGGATATGTCTTCATCTCCGTCCCGAGCGGCTACGAAGTTCCGTCCGTCGGGGTGCTCCCGCAGTTCCACCGCGCGCTCAAAAACAGCGCCGACGTCGTCGAACGGGCCGACTTCAAGCTCGAAAAGGTCGACGGACAGGACTCCTACAAGATCTTCATGCTGGGCGACATGCACCTCGCCAACCGAACGGGCGACCTGGGACAGTTCGCCCAGTTCACCTCCGACCTTACGGACTACATGACCCGCCACAAGGGCGAGAAGATGTATGCGCTCACCCTCGGGGACATGACCTGGGACCTCTACTGGTATTCGAACAGCTACTATTTCCCCCAGTACCTGAACACCGTCAACAGCCAGATCAAGAATCTGCAGATCTTCCACACCATGGGCAACCATGACAACGACTTCCAGACCAGGTCGGACTACGATGCGGCGGTCAAATATGTGGATCAGATCTGCCCGACCTACTATTCGTTCAACATCGGCAAGGTCCATTACGTCGTCATGGACGACATTGATTGCAGCAGCTACGACGGGAGCACTTCCCGCAACTATGTCAAGAGCCTCTCCGCCGAGCAGCTGGACTGGCTGGCGAAAGACCTGTCGTACGTGGCCAAGACGACCCCCGTCGTCGTTGCCATGCATGCGCAGGTGTTCTATCCGACCACATCGGGATTCAAGATCGACCACGATCAGGTCAACACCCTGCGGCTTTTCGACATCCTCGACGGATATACCGTCCGCTTCGTGACGGGGCATACCCACAAACTTTTCAACGTGACGCCCGACGCTCCGATCGTGGACGGGCATAACTTCCGGGAGTATAACTCCGGCTCGGTATGCGCTTCGTGGTGGTGGTCCGGCAACCTCACGCCCGGAATCCACATCGGAACCGACGGAACTCCGGGCGGCTACGGCATCTGGGATGTCACGGGAACCGATTTCCAATGTCTCTACAAATCGACCGGATGGCCCGAAGAGTACCAGTTCCGCAGCTACGACCTGAACAACGTGCATTTTTCGATGGCCGACGTTCCGCTGATGCCTCCCGACATCTCCGCTTCGGTCAAGAACGCCTATATGCAATATGTCAACGCCTATCCGCAGAACAACGACAACGAGGTGCTGATCAACATCTGGAACTGGAATTCGGACTGGACGTTGAGCGTCGTCGACGAAAACCGCAAGACGCTGCCCTACACCGAAGTCTGGGCCTACGACCCGCTCCATATCGCGGCGCTCTCGGTCAAGCGGTTCAACAACGCGGGACTCAAGTCGACCCCGTCGTTCATCACCGACAAGTTCACGCACTTCTTCAAGGTGAAGGCGGACGATGCGGACACCGACCTTGTGATCACCGTCAAGGACGAATTCGGAAACGAGTGGACCGAAAACATGCAGCGGCCGAAAGCATTCTCCACGGATGCCTACCGACGCAAGTGATTTTCGCTACATACCCAACCACAATCATCATTTACTAACCAACAAACACAGATCTTATGAGAGTATTAAGACCACTGGTTCTATCTCTTCTTCTGGTATTGGGAGGGGGAATAACAGCCCTTTCGGCCCAGAACAGGGAGGTGTCGGGAAAAGTCCTCGACGCCAATCAACAGCCGCTCGTGGGTGTAGCCGTTCTGGTCGATGGTACGACCAAAGGCGTCACAACCTCTGAAAACGGCACCTTCAAAATCCAGGTTCCGTCGGGAGAAGCCGTTCTCCAGGTCACCTGCCTGGGTTACCTGCCCCAGAAAGTGACGGTTCCCTCAAGCCGGAACAGCATCACGATCTACCTGCAGGAGGACGCCATCATGCTCGATGCAACCGTCGTAATCGGCTACGGCACGCAGAAAAAAGTCAACCTGACCGGCGCCGTTGCGACCGTAGGGAGCAAGGAGCTCGAAAACCGCGTCACCCATTCGCTGGGCAGCATGTTGCAGGGTTCCGTAGCGGGTCTCAACATCACCACCTCCTCGGGTAAACCCGGCAGCACGCCGGCGATCAACATCCGCGGCGTCAACTCGATCAACTCGGCCGACCCGCTCGTGCTGATCGACGGCGTGGTGGGCGACCTGAACCGCGTCAACCCCAACGACGTGGAGTCGATCTCGGTCATCAAGGACGCTTCGGCGGCAGCCGTCTACGGCGCCCGCGCAGCCTTCGGCGTCATCCTGGTCACCACCAAGAACGGCTCGGCCCAGGACGGCAAGGCGACGGTGCGTTACAGCGGCCGTTTCGGCTGGGAGGAGGCCACGACCTCGACCGACTACGAGAACCGCGGTTACTGGTCGGTCTATACGGTCAACAAGTTCTGGCAGGCCGACTCCGGAACGAACTATGTCAAATACAACGATCACGACATGCAGCAGCTGCTGGCGCGCGTGAACGACAGGACCGAGCATCCCGACCGTCCGTGGGTCGTCGAAGAGATCCGCAACGGCCGCAAACAGTGGGTCTACTACGGCAACTACGACTGGTGGGACATGCTCTTCCAGCAGCGTCGGCCCGTGCAGCAGCACAACATCTCGCTCAGCGGCGGCACGAAGGACATCAAATACCTCGTCTCGGGCGCCTATGACCGCCAGGAAGGTATTCAGCGCGCACATCCCGACGTGTATAACAAGTACAACCTGCGTGCGAAACTCGATTTTCGGATCAACCGGTGGGCAACGCTCTCGAACAACACGTCGTTCTTCTCGTCGAATTACAAGTCTCTGGGAGACGGCAGCGTAGACAACACCATCGCTTACAGCGCCCGCCACGCACTGGCCAACTTCCCCATGAAGAACCCCGACGGATCGTGGCTTTACAGCACGCCGTATCTCGATTACAAGATCGCCAACGGACGCCACATCCTGCTCAACGAGGGCACGCACCGCAACGTCGACCGCTCGAACGACTTCTCGAACACGACACGCCTGGTCATCACGCCGTTCAAGACGTTGAGCATCACGGGTGACTTCACCTACCGCCTCTACCAGAACCGCAATACGAGCCGCAGTTCCGCAATGAACTACCGCGAATACCCCGACGGGCCGCTGCTCGCCTACGACACGGGCGCCGGCATGAACCAGCTCGACGAAGTGGTTCAGACGCGCAACTACTATTCGGCCAACGTCTACGCCAACTACGACGAAACGTTCGGCGAGGCGCACCACGTGTCGGCAACCGCCGGATTCAACTACGAAACGTGGTCCAGCAAGAACGTCTCGGTGGCAGGCATCAACCTCTCCTCCATAAACCTCGACGACCTGAATCTGGCAACGGGCTCTCCCACGGAGGGCGCTTACGGCGGCGGCCAGAACGAATACGCCCTGGCAGGCTTCTTCGCCCGTATCAACTACGACTACAAAGGGCGCTACCTCTTCGAGGTGAGCGGACGCTACGACGGATCGTCGCGTTTCGCACCGGGCAACCGCTGGGGCCTGTTCCCCTCGGCATCGGCCGGATGGCGCATCTCCGAGGAGCCGTTCTTCGGCAACGCCAAAGACCTGGTGGACAACCTCAAGCTGCGCGCTTCGTTCGGCAGCCTGGGCAACCAGAACGTGTCGTCCTACTACACCTACATGCGCCTGATCACGAACAACGATTTCAGCAACTACACCTTCGACGGCAGCATAAAGGGCAAATACTCCTCGCTGGGCGCCCCCGTAGCCTCCGACCTGACCTGGGAAACCGCCCAGCAGTGGGACCTGGGTCTGGATCTCACCATGCTGAACAACCGGCTCAACTTCACCGGCGACGTCTACATCCGCGACACGAAGGACATGCTGACCGACGGAATGGCGCTGCCCGGCGTATACGGGGCCGATTCGCCCAGCATGAACTCCGCCGAACTGCGCACGAAGGGTTATGAACTCTCCGTCAGCTGGCGCGACCAGTTCAAACTCGCCGGCAAACCGTTCGAATACAGCGTCGGTTTCAACCTCAGCGACTACAAGAGCGTCATCACCAAATACGACAACAACCCGAACAAGTCATTGACCAACCTGACAAAGGGAGATTATTACGTCGGCATGGAGATCGGCGAAATCTGGGGCTTCAAGACCGACGGGTTCTTCAAGACCACCGAAGAGGCGCAGGCCTATGCCAAAGAGGTCGACCTGAGTTACAGCACGGGCCGTCTGACCGGCGGCTGGCAGGCCGGCGACCTGAAGTTCGTCGACCTCGACGGCAACGGCGTCTGGGGAGTCGGCAACGACACCGTCGACAAGCCGGGCGACCGGACGATCCTGGGCAACTCGCTCCCGACGCTCTCCTACGGCATCAACGCCTCGATCCGCTGGATGGGCTTCGACGCTTCGGTCTTCTTCCAGGGAACCGGCAACCACTACTGGTATCCCCACGGAGAAATGATGCCTTTCTGGGGCTGCTATTCCTATCCCTACCTCTCCTACCTCCCGACGGATTTCCTCGGCAAGGTATGGGCTGAGGACAATCCCAACTCCTATTTCCCGCGCGCAAGAGCCTATTCTTCATCGGGAGGTTATCTGAGCAAGGTCAACGACCGTTACCTGCAGAATATCCGCTACCTGCGCCTGAAAAACCTGACCGTCGGCTACACGATCCCCGCGACCCTCACCAAGAAGGCCGGCATCGACCAGATCCGCATCTATTTCTCGGGCGAGAACCTCTGCTACTGGTCGCCGCTCAAAAAGAACTCCAAGTACGTCGATCCCGAAGCGGCTATCAACCGTTCCGGCGTGAACAACAACGCCTACTATCCGTGGGCCAAGACGTTCATGTTCGGCATCGACATCACCTTCTAATAATTTCAAAATCCGAATACCATGAAGCGATTAATCATACTGGCAGCAACGCTGATTGCAGGATTATCGGCCTGCGACTCCCTGCTGGACAAAGAACCGTTGGATCGGGTGACGCAGTTCGACTATTTCAAGACGAGAAGCGATCTGGAACTCTTCTCCAACCCCTTTTACGACAACCTGCTGGACAAGACGCCCTACGATGAGCAGAACGACCTGCTCGTTCAGATGACCCTCTCCGATGTTCTCTACGGAGGCGACAAGCGCACCGTTCCGAACACCGGCGGCGGCTGGTCGTGGGGCAACCTGCGCCGCATAAACACCCTGCTGGAATATGTCGATCAATGCGAAGACAAGAAGGCTGTGACCGAGTATACGGCCCTGGCCAAATTCTTCCGCGCCGCCTTCTATTTCGACAAGGTGAAACGCTTCGGCGACGTACCCTGGTACGAGGTGCAGCTCGGCTCGGCAGACGAAGCGCTCTACAAACCGCGCGATTCACGCGAACTGATCATGACCAATATGATCAAGGATATCGACGAAGCCATCAACAGCGGCGGTCTTACGGAGGATATATCGACCTACCGCGTCAACAAATGGGCGGCGCTGGCGCTGAAAGCGCGGTTCTGCCTCTTCGAGGGAACCTACCGCAAATACCACGGCATCAACCTCGAAGGACATGACTACACCTATTATCTGGAGGAAGCCGCCAAGGCCGCCAAAACGATCATCGACGAAGGTCCCTACAAGCTCTACTCCACCAAAACTCCGGACAAGGACTACATGATGCTCTTCGCACAGGAGAATGCCAGCACCGAAGAGTATATCCTCGCCATCCGGAACAGCTACGAGGCCCAGGTCTACCACAATGCGACGGCCTACACGCTGCTGCCGACACAGGGCCGCCCGGGCTACACCCGCAAATTCATCAACATGTACCTGATGAAGGACGGCAAGGCATTCACCGACAAATTTAAGACAGAGTGGCAAACAATGCCTTTCACCGAGGAGGTGAAGGACCGCGACCCGCGCCTGGCGCAGTCGATCCGCACCCCGGGTTACAAACGCATCGGCGCCAAGCGGGTGCAGGGTCCCGATCTCGGCGTCACGATCACCGGCTACCAACCCATCAAATTCGTTCAGGACACGACGGCCTCGGGAGGACAGATCGACCGCAACGACCGTTCGACCTGCGACATGCCGGTTTTCCGCTATGCCGAAGTGCTGCTCAACTATGCCGAAGCCAAGGCCGAACTGGGAACGCTCACGCAGGATGATCTGAATATCACCGTCAACGAAATCCGAAGCCGGGTGGGAATGCGGGGCCTCGACAAGGACGAAGCCAACAAAAATATCGACTGGTATCTTTCGTCCGAGGAGTACGGCTATCCCAACGTAAAGGAACTCAACGGCCTCAACGAGGGTGTTATTCTGGAAATCCGCCGCGAACGGGCCGTCGAGCTGATCCAGGAGGGTTTCCGCCTTCAGGATCTGTATCGCTGGAAAGCCGGCTATTGCATCGACCAGGCCATTTCCGGCATGTATTTCCCGGGCCCCGGCGAATACAAGCTTGCGGGCAAAGAAACGGCCGATCTGATTCTCTATGCTGCAGGAAGCACCAAACCCCAGGGCGGCGAAGGAGTTTCGGTATACGAACTCGGTTCGGACATCATCCTCTCCGAGGGAAACAAAGGCTATGTCTACTATCACAAAACCGTAGAGAATCTGCGCACTCCGTTCAACGAGGAACGCGATTACCTCTACCCGATTCCCAGCGGCGAGCGTTCGCTCAACCCGAACCTCACGCAGAATCCGGGATGGAGCGACGGACTCGATTTTTAAGTCGGAAATAACCTAAAAAACAAGATTATGAGATTTGTAAAATATATGACAGCCCCGATCCTCATGGCGGCCCTGTGTTCCTTCTGGGGCTGCGACAAGGATGAGGACCACCTTTCCGAAGCTGTTCTGGCGAGCGCCAACACCTTGAATTTCGAAGCGGAAAGAGCGGCGGAAAAGATCATCACCATCTATGCCGACGCCGACTGGGTGACGGAAGTCCCCGACTGGGTGACGGTCACGCCCAACTCGGGAACCGGCGTCATGGACGTGACGGTTTCGGTGACCGACAACATGCGCGACGGCGCGGAGGACAACCCCCGCAAGGCCACCCTCGTCTTCAAGGGACGGACTCTTGCAAGCCGCGCACAGGTGCTCATCACGCAGAACGGAGACAAATACCGCGATGTGAAGGAGTACACGGCAGGTGAACTCGCCGCCCTGGCGGACGAAACGGTCATTTCCGTACCGTCGGCGATCGTCGTGGCAGTGACGACCAAAGGCTTCGTCATCAGCGACGACAAAAACACGGACAATATCTTCGTCTCGGACGCCACGACGGTTGCCGTCGGCGACAAGATTTCGCTCTTGGGCACCAAGTCGTCCGACTCGCAGAAACTCGCTACGGTAATCGACTGCGACGAGGTGACGGTTCTGTCCGGCGGAGCGGTGAACTACCCCGAACCGGAGGACATCAGCGCAAAGATCGACGACTACACCTCCTCCAAACGGGGCTACGTCACCGTCAAGGGCGTTTTCAACGGCAGCACCCTCACCGTTTCGGAGGATGCCAAGTACTCGGTCAGCGTCGTGGACGCCCCGTCGAGTCTGGGCCTTTCCGCCCTGACCGGCCATATCGTAACCGTCACCGGCTACTACGCCGGTTTGGCCGAGCCTGTACAGCGCATCATGGCCACCGATGTCGAGGACAACGGTCTGAACGAGATCGTCTATTTCCTGGAGAACTTCGAATGGCTCGAACCGTGGTCCGTAGCAAGCGGTGTCGGCCAAACGGTCGAGACGGATAACCTCGATGCAAAAGCGACAGCGCTTACCTCCATAACTGTCGATGGAGTGACTGCATTCGACGCTGTCGAAAAACTCGGTTACAAGTTTATCTACGACAAGAACAACAACAAACGCATCTACCTCCAGCAGAACTACCTCAAATTCGGCAAGACCGGCAATCACGCAGGTATCATTCTTCCTCCGATAGACGGGGTTCCCGAAGCAAAGGACAATGTGACACTCTCGTTCGACTGGTGCGGAATGCGCCAGGGGTCCGGCAAGATCGACCCCGTCAATCTGATCGTCATCTTCGAGAACGGCAGCGACAAAGTGCAGATCGACATACCCGAACTGGGATGGGAGGATGGTCACAAGCTCGAATGGGTTCGCGCCGAAGTCAGCCTGAAGGGCATTACGGTCAACAAGGATACGAAGATCACCATTACGCAGACGCAGTGGGAAGTCGGAACAGCCAACCGCTGGTTCCTCGACAATATCAAAATATCCGAACCGATCAAACTCTGATAACAGGAACCCTGTAAAACGAAATCAGCCGTTGACCCGTGAGTCAACGGCTGATTTTTTTTTTCAGCGGAGGCGCAAAAAAACCGAAGTTTTCGCTCCGTTCCTCCGGCTACCGGCCCGCTCGCCGCAGAAAACACTCGATCGTGTTCTCCATCAGGCAGCAGATCGTCATAGGCCCGACGCCGCCCGGCACGGGCGTGATCACCGAGGCCTTGGGTTCGATGGCCGCGAAATCGACGTCACCGCACAGTTTGCCCGTCTCCGGGTCGCGGTTCACCCCCACGTCGATCACCACGGCGCCCGGCGACACCATCTCCGCCGTGACGAACTTCGGCCGCCCGATGGCCACCACCAGAATCTCCGCCCCGCGCGTCACTTCGGCGAGGTTGCGCGTACGACTGTGGGCCATCGTCACCGTAGCGTTCGCGTCCAAGAGCAGTTTAGACACGGGAAGCCCCACGATATTGCTGCGGCCGATCACCACGGCGCGCTTGCCGGCGATCTCCACGCCTGCGGCCCGCAGCATCTTGAGAATGCCTTTCGGGGTGCAGGGGAGCGTGCAGGGCTGTTTCTGCCACAGCGCCGCAACGTTCAGGGGATGGAAGCCGTCGACATCCTTCTGTTTGTCGATGGCGGCGATCACCTTGTCCTCGTCGATATGTTTCGGAAGGGGCAGCTGGACCAGAATGCCGTCCACCTCGTCATCGAGGTTCAGGGCCGTGATGATGTCCAGCAGTTCGGCCTCGGAAACGGACTCGGGCTTTCGGATCGTGGTATTGCGGATGCCCACCTCGGCCGAAGCCTTGGCCTTACCCGTCACATAGCTCACGCTGCCGGGGTCCTCGCCCACGAGGATGACAACCAGATGGGGCACACGGCCATATTTCGCGGGGAAGGTCTTCACCTCGTCCGCCATTTCAAGTTTCAGTTTCGCTGAAAGTTCTTTTCCGCTGATTATTTTTGCCATATATCGCTCGTATTATCTTTCCAAATCGTCGAAAGCCCGGTGGCCGATGTCGGTGCGGTGGAACAGATTGTCGCAGTCGATGCGGGCCACGTCGGCCAACGCATTCCTCCGCGCTTCGGCCAGGTCCCTGCCCTTGCCCACCACAAACAGCACGCGGCCTCCGTTGGTGAGAATCCGCCCGCCGTCGGCCCGGGTCCCCATGTGATAAACAGCCCCTTCGACGCGGTCCAGGCCCTTGATCTCGTGTCCTTTTTCGTAGTCGCCCGGATAGCCCTTCGAGGCCAGCACGATGCCCAGCGCGGCGAAATCGTGCCACTCCAGCTGCGTATCGCGTCCCTCGGCCACGGCACAGAAGATGTCGACGATGTCGCTCTTCAGACGCGGCAGCACCACCTCGGTCTCGGGATCGCCGAAACGGGCGTTGAACTCGATGACCTCGATACCCCGCGCAGTCTTCATCAGTCCGCCGTAGAGCACGCCCTCGAAGGGACACCCCTCGGCGATCATCGCGTCGGCCACGGGCTGCATGATCTTCTCCAGGGCATAGCGTTCGTCCTCCGCCGTCACGAACGGCAGGGGCGAATAGGCGCCCATACCGCCCGTATTGGGCCCCTTGTCGCCGTCGAATGCCCGCTTGTGATCCTGCGCCAGCACCATCGGCCATACCTTATGCCCGGAGACGAAGCACATGAACGAAAATTCAGGCCCCGTGAGGAAATCCTCGACGACGACCTTGCCCGCGCCGAATTTGTCGTCGAGCAACATGTCCTTCAGGGCGGCATCGGCCTCCTCCATCGTCTCGGCGATCACCACGCCCTTGCCCGCGGCCAGACCGTCGGCCTTCTCGGTGGCTAGCGTGTCCTTGGTCGGGTCGAAGCCGGCCTGGATGGCGTAGTTGCCGTTCAGGGCTGCGATGTCGACATCCTTGATGACGGTCGGCACGACGGCGGCCTCAAGTTCCTTGAACTTCAGGTTTTTCGGATTGGAGGTGATGTCCTTCGGCGTGGCGTTGATGTCATTCGGATCCTTCAGCTTGATCAGGCCGGCATCCTGCAGCAGCAGAAGCGCGCGGGCCTCGTTGGTGGCGTCATTCGGCACGGCCACGGTGGCGCCGTCCTGAAGATCCTTCAGCTCCTTGGTCTTGCCCGGGTACAGGCCGAACGGCTCGTAGTGGACGTCG
>ENA-OROK01002638-OROK01002638.1-human-gut-metagenome-genome-assembly--contig:-NODE-2638-length-15093-cov-3.550472_pt1 | contig 15093 bp, 11 predicted proteins | sample MGYA00242127_ERZ509046 | MGnify/ENA primary metagenome ERZ509046 (study PRJEB26280, sample SAMEA2338728) | human gut metagenome | biome: human gut; feature: human-associated habitat; material: faeces... | reverse complement strand
CAACACTTATAAATTGAAAGTTGAAAATTAAAAAGAAATGAGGTTGTGACTTGGTTTGGGGATATTCACAACTCATTATTTATCACTCTTGGCATTTTTCTTCAGATCACGGGATAATCTCATGGCGCAGAAATTTGGTCCGCACATCGTGCAGTATTCTCCGTCAATGTGATGTCCCGCGCGGAAATATCCCTGTGCCCGTTCCGGATCGAGAGACAAGTCGAACTGATCTTTCCAGCGGAACTCGTAACGGGCTTTGCTCAAGGCATTGTCGCGTACCTGTGCTCCCGGATGCCCTTTGGCAAGGTCGGCAGCATGAGCGGCAATCTTATAAGTGATAACCCCTACACGTACGTCTTCTTTATCCGGCAGGGCAAGATGCTCTTTCGGAGTGACATAACAAAGCATAGCTGTACCTAACCAGCCGATTTGAGCAGCTCCGATGGCAGAGGTAATGTGATCGTAGCCAGGAGCGATATCCGTCACTAAAGGGCCGAGTGTATAAAATGGCGCATCATGGCATTTCTCGATCTGACGTTCCATGTTCTCCTTGATTTTATGCATCGGTACGTGTCCCGGACCTTCGATAAATGCCTGCACGTTCTTTTCCCATGCACGAAGTACCAGTTCTCCCATCGTGTCCAGTTCTGCAAACTGTGCTTCGTCGTTGGCATCATGGATAGAGCCCGGACGCAGTCCGTCTCCCAATGATACGGCAACGTCGTATTGAGCCAGAATATCACAGATATCGTCAAAGTGTTCATACAGGAAACTTTCCTGATCGTGCACCAGACACCATTTACTCATGATGCTTCCTCCACGGCTGACAATGCCGCACAGACGTTTATCGGCAAGATGAACATTATGACGGCGGATACCTGCATGAATCGTAAAATAATCTACTCCCTGTTCGCATTGTTCGATCAGTGTGTCCCGATAGATTTCCCAGTTAAGGTCTTCCACTACGCCATTCACTTTCTCAAGTGCCTGATAGATAGGCACAGTGCCTACCGGTACAGGGCAGTTGCGGATGATCCATTCACGTGTCTCATGAATATTTTCTCCTGTTGAAAGGTCCATCAGCGTATCACCTCCCCATTTGCAGCTCCATAAAGCTTTTTCCACTTCCTCGTCAATGCTGGAAGTGGTGGCAGAGTTTCCGATATTCGTATTGATTTTCACTAGGAAGTTACGGCCGATAATCATCGGTTCGGCTTCCGGATGATTGATGTTGGCAGGCAGCACTGCATGTCCTTCTGCTATTTCTTTACGGACAAATTCGGGAGTAATGTGAGTCTCGATTCCCAGTTCCTCACAGTTCATATTTTCGCGGATCGCCACATATTCCATTTCCGGAGTGATGATTCCTCGTTTGGCGTATGCCATCTGAGTGATGGCTTCTCCCTTTTTGGCACGATAGGGAAGGGCAATGTGTTCAAAGCGGAGATGATCCAGACTTTTGTCATCACGTCTCATTTGTCCGTATTCCGAAGTGATTTCGGGGAGTTGCTCTACGTCACCGCGTCCCACAATCCATTCTTCACGTAAGCGGGGAAGTCCTTTCTTAAGATCAATGCTCATTGACGGGTCACTGAACGGACCGCTGGTGTCATATACATATACTTCCGGATTCGGAGTAGCTATCTTTTCTTCTCCTTCGAAGCTGACACTGGGCACTTGTTCAACTTTCCGCATGGCTACACGGATGTTCGGATAGAGTTTACCCGGCAGATACACTTTCTGAGAACGGGGGAATTTTATTTTTTGTTCCATAGAATTTTATTATCATATCATTAAGAATAGTGAAACAAACACTACTCCCTACTTATTACCTATTACTTATCACCTATTACTTATTCCAAAAATGCAGTTAAAGGTGAACTTGCTTCTGCTATAAAGTTATCAGCCTGCAGACCCAGTCCTGCTTCGTATGCCCGTCTTCCGGCTTCGGTGGCGGCTTTGAAGGCCAACGCCATTTCTACCGGATTGCCTGCTACGGCGATAGCGGTATTTACCAGTACGGCAGAAGCACCCAGTTCCATTGCTTCGGCAGCGTGGCTCGGTGCACCGATTCCGGCATCTACGACAACGGGGATACCGGCCTGTTCGATAATAATCTGCAGGAATTCTTTGGTTTGCAGTCCTTTGTTAGTTCCGATGGGAGCACCCAGCGGCATTACGGTAGCGGCACCGGCTTCTTCCAGTCGTTTGCAGAGCACAGGGTCGGCCTGGCAATAGGGTAATACGATAAAGCCCAGTTTAACAAGCTGTTCTGTAGCCTTTAGGGTTTCGATAGAGTCGGGGAGCAGATAGCGCGGATCCGGATGGATTTCCAGTTTCAGCCAGTTGGTACCAAAAGCTTCACGTGCCATCTGTGCGGCGAAAACAGCTTCTTCCGCATCGCGTACTCCCGATGTGTTGGGTAGCAACTGGATATTCGGATGAATAATATGTTTCAGCATGTCGTCTTCTTTGTCATCCATGTCGATGCGCTTCATGGCTACGGTTACCATTTCAGTGCCCGATGCCAGAATGGCTTGTTCCATTACTTCATTGGAATTGAATTTTCCTGTACCCAGAAAAAGGCGGGAGTCGAACTCACGGCCTGCAATTACTAACTTTTCCACTTTTCAATAAGTTTATTTGATTATACGTTTCATGTTCAAAATCTTTCGTGTTTCCGCTGCCGGATCCTCCGCCCGAAGAATCGTTCCTGAAAGCGCGATTCCGTTCACTCCGGTTTCGAGTATGGCGGGTATATCCTCACGGGTGATTCCTCCGATGGCTACTACCGGAAGTTCGATATTCGCTTCCTTCATCTGAGATAAAATAGCGGTATAACCTTCCAGTCCCAGTACAGGACTCAGGTTTTTCTTTGTAGTGGTAAACCGGAAAGGACCGATGCCGAGGTAATCCGCTCCGGCACGGTAGTGCTGTACGACATCTTCGAATGTATTTGCCGTACCTCCGATAATAAATGCTTCTCCAAGTAATTGTCGTGCCTGATCTATCGGCATGTCTTTTTTGCCCAGATGCACTCCGTCCACTTCCAGCTTTTTGGCAAGTTCGACGTGGTCATCCAGAAGTAAGATCGCTTCTTTTTCTTTGCAGAGCGGCTTTAGTTGGAGGGCAACAGCTTCCACCTCTTCACACGGAGCTTCCTTCATGCGTAGCTGAATCCACTTACATCCTCCTTCAAGTGCCATGAGTGCCGATTCGAAATAAGTATACCGATCGGTCTGGTGGGTGATAAATTGTAGACTGACCATACTTTTACCCTCCACAAGCCGCTTTGATGACCACGAGGTTATCATTCTCCTGTAACGCGAATTTCTCCCATTCGGAACGTGGAATCATTTTGTTGTTTACGGCAATAGCGATGCCTTGTACCGGAAGTTCCAGTTGGGCAGCCAGTTGTGTAAGGGTAGAAGCAGGAGTCATTTCCACCTCTTTGTTGTTAACTTGTACTTTCATTGTCCTATCAGTATTAATAAGTTGAAAGTAAATACAAAGAGCGTGCTTATATAGAAAGGCGATAAGAAAGAAACACAATCCCTACGTCAGTGCTAACTGCCTCAGGTTCCTAGGGTATAATCTCAGCCCCTCTTTGGGGGCACCCCTTTGTCTTTACGGGAGCAAAGTAAGCGAAAAAGAAACAAAGATTCATCAAATTATCCGTTTTTTTTTCATTTTTCTTCCGATTCCCGCTTTTTGATGGGATGAGAAAAGACAAACCGTGCTCCGTTCTTATAATTCTTGTCAATCCAGATATCGCCTCCCATGCGTTGTATGGTCAGTTTGCAAATCGCCAGTCCCAAGCCTGTTCCCTGCACAAATTCGTTGAGCTTCTCAAAACGCTGGAATACCAGTTCCTGCTTGTCTTCGGGGATGCCCGCGCCTGTATCGGTCACAGAGAACAGCATACACTGGTCTTCTTCGTCTATTTCATAATCCAGCGTGATACTTCCGCCGTCGGGAGTAAACTTCAGGGCATTGTTCAGTAAGTTGATGATCACCTGCTGCAAACGTAGCGGATCGGTATAGAGCATATAAGGCTCTTTCGGCATCTGAAGCCTGACATCTATATCTCTTGTCCGGTTCTTTCTGGTCAGTGTGATCATGTTCTGGCAATGATTTACCAGTTCGCACCATTCATACTTGAACAGCAGTTTGCCTGATTCCAGACGTGATACATCCAGTACATCACTGATCAGTTGCAATAACAATTCGGAATTAGTCTGGATGATATCCGCATATTCCTTCTGCTCGTCCGTTGTTTCCACGGTATCGATCAGCAGGCTGGAAAAGCCGACAATGGCGTTCAGCGGTGTCCGTATTTCGTGGCTCATATTTGATACGAAGGCACTTTTCAGTTGATTGGCTTCTTCGGCACGCTCTTTGGCATGACGTAGTGCAATTTCCGATAATTCCAGTTTCTTTTTATCTTCCCTTAGTTGGGCTGTAGTCTTCTCAAGGTGATTCTTTAAGATTTTTGTCCGGTAATAATAATACAGTGAGATAAACAGTCCGCCTATCAGTACAAGGAAGGTAAACAGGATGAATTGCACTTCCGTCCGATATGCCTGAAAGAAAGGCACCTGTTGGTTGATGATAAGTGAATTGAAAGGTAGTTTCTTGTCCTGAAATCCCCATTCATGCAGTTTGTTGGCATCAAATTTGTATCTGTTGGGCAACAAATGAATGTGGCCGACATTGTTTTTCCCCTTGTCCAGAAATTGATAAGCCTGTTCTCCCATGCTTCTCCCTATTCCGTCGTATTGGGGGATATATCCTCCGATTGCCCAATAACCGATGGCGGTAGCAGTCAGGCTGAAAACAGGCAACTCTGGATTCGCTTTGGAGAAAGCATATACAGAGTTGTTCATATACGTTATGCCCCGATTGTCAATTCTCCAGATACCCAGTAGTGCAACCGAATTTTTGGGGACATCGCGTAGTTGTTTGGCGGCAGCATCAAGGGTGTGGATACGGCCGTCAATATAGGTCGTCGATATTTCCGGATAGCGTTTCATATTCTTTTTTACCCACGCTTGTTCGGCAAGTCCGTTGTAGGTGTTGTCCGAGATGAACACTAAATGCTCCATATCCGGATAAAAGCTTCGCATCATTTCTATGTCCTTATCGATATCATATTCATATGTGTTACAGTATATTATATTGTATTTGTTCATTCTTTCCGTTAAGTCGATACTCTGAGGTTCATAAGTCCGTATATCAATAGAGTCTTCCGGAATACGGATGCCGTTGCGCGATGCCATAGCGCAAAATACGGGCAGTTGTCTGTACTTCTCGTCTTCGAGGTGCAGGAAACTGCTCCACGCTTCGCCACCCAGCAGGATAACCAGCTTGGCGTTCGGATGTTTGTCCAGAATGTTGGTAAGTCTTTTTTTCCATTTTCTGGATTGATTGAGGTCGGTAACATTCATGTTTTCTACGATGGTGGAATACTTGCCACCCAGTTGGCGGTACGTTTCTACGAACGTGTTGATATTATCGTAGGTATATTTAGTATCGGAATTATAGGACGTCACGAAAAGAATCTCCTCTTCCGGTTCTTCCGGAATAGCCGCATTGCCTGTAAAGGAGAATAAAAGAAAGGAAATAACGTAGACAATGCGCCATTTTTTATTTTTTAGCTGAAGTGTCATAATTGTCTGTTTTGATTTTCGGCTATTGCAAAAATACAAATTATGCCTTTGAAATACAATAGATAGTTTAGTTTTTTATGCTAGAAAAAAGGCCGCTGTGAAATTCACAACGACCTTTTCAATAGTATAGTTTAGCTTAATTTTAATGAGTCCGGTTACATTCGTTTTTCTACCACATCCCAGTCGATGATGTTCCACAGGGCGTTTACGTGGTCGGCGCGGCGGTTCTGGTAGTCCAGGTAGTAGGAGTGTTCCCACACATCAAAACCCAGAAGTGGTTTCAGTCCGGCGCGTACAGGGTTACTGCCGTTTCCTTCTTTGGTGATATGCAGTTTACCGTTCTTGTCTACTGACAGCCAGGCCCATCCTGAACCGAACAATCCGACTGCTGCTGCATTGAATTCTTTCTTGAAGTTTTCAAAGCTGCCGAAATCACGTTTGATGGCTTCTCCCAGTTTGCCTGCCGGTTCCTTTTTCGAAGGTTTCGGAGCGAATTGGAGGAAATATAAATTGTGATTCAGCACTTGGCCGGCGTTGTTGAAGATAGCTCCATCGGGAGCGGTGGCAACGATTTCTTCTACCGTTTTGCCTTCATATTCTGTTCCGGGCACGAGGCTATTCAGATTATTTACATACGTTTGTAGATGTTTTCCGTAATGGAAATCTATTGTTTGCTGACTGATTACAGGTTCCAACGCATTGTTAGCGTAAGGAAGTTTAGGCATTTCGTAAGTCATGGTCATCATAATTAAAGACATTAATATAGTATTCATAATGTTACAAGTTTTAATTGGCTTGTTATACTATAATAACAGAAGCCCTTTGCAAAATGTTCACAGCATCTTACTTTATTTGTAAATGTACTGTATACGTTCCACTTCTTTCGGATGCTCACGGTCGGTCCGGCAGATCCATTGGCCCGTATTATCATATTCATAATAAGAATTGCTATCGATCTGGTTTCCGTATTTATCGTACAGGCAGGTCAGGCATCCCGATGTTTTCTGGTTATTGCCTAAAATCCGTTGGTAAACGATTTGTGTCAGATAACCGTATTTATCGTATTCATAAGCATCTTTTTGTGAAATAATCTGATCCGAAGAATTGGCAAAAAGCAGGTTTTGATGTTGGGATGAAATCAATCTGCCTTTATCATCATATTTGTTTGCGGTGTACGCCTGAAGTTCTCCATTCTTATTATACTCTTTGGTTTCGGTCAATAACCCCTGTTTATTATAGGAACTTATGATGACTCTTCCATCTGTATACTTGAGCGAATCGCTCTCGATACTTCCGTCAGTACCGATACGGCGTGTTCGTCGGTAGAGATCCGTTTTGGTTTTCGGATTCGTTTGCACTTCAAAGATGCAGTGACCTTGCGGATCGTATAATCTGTTCGTTTGTATTTCATTGCTTGGCTGACCGTTCTTTACGGTAAGCGACAATGTAGAAATGAGCTGCCCCTTATCATCATACGAATAAGTGGTCGAGGTATTTCCCGTACTGTCATTTTCCGTAGACTTAATCAATCGTCCTCCATTATAGTATTTCACGGAAGTAGGAGTGGATATGATTGTTTGCAGAATAAACGGTGTCCGTAGTGCATTGGCCTGGTCACGAAATTCCTTGTATCTGTGTGTGCAAAGAAAATCCTGCAGCATACTCAAAGATTCGGAATTGACAATGGCAGCTTTTAAAAGCTCAAAATCAGCTTTTTCACTAAGATATTCAAGGTCGTCCAGATGAGTACGTGCTGTGGAAGTCAGGTAAGGTGATTGCTTATACTCGTCAATAATCTGCCGGATGGCTGTTGCGTTTCCTTTCTCCCGGAGGCTGTCGATTCCTTGAAACAGAAAATCATCGTATAACGCGCGAACTTCCGGAAGGAATGGACGCGTGTCTTTATCCGTGAAGAATTTCTGCATGTTGGCGTTATCAAAAAATGCCTTGAAATTCGCTGATGTCGGATTACTCTTTACAATCTGGTAAAGCCGTTTGTTTTCCGCAGTGTTGATTTGAGAGATAAATTTGCCGTTCGGATATTCCGTGATGTACGTTTGATAAATATTCAGCGTAGGTGTTTTCAGCATACCTTCCAGTAAAGCCATTTCACGGATGTCCCGCACCTTTTGCAAGATGGCAGAATCTCCCGGATAACCGCTTGACTGGATACTGTCCATCAACGTCTTGCTAAAAGGAATTTGATCTTTCGAAGCATCCAGAATGGAGATAACGGCCAGTTCTGCTTTGTTTTGTACGTTGGAAAGTTGTATTTTCTCTTCTTCACAGATATTGGGAAAATAAGCTTTCGTTGCCCTTTCGTAGCATCCGAAATAGTTGGTGGCAGCCTGTTCGCTTTGCTCGTTCCACAATCCGTTGAGCACATCCAATAATGCCAGTTCCTCGGCATAATAGGTTTGTGTCTCGTCATCTATCTTATCACGGTTTTTCTGCCATTTGTCGGCGTCATTATCGTTCAGATACCTTAGCAGCTTTTCCAGGCGGCTCTGCTTTTGTGCCATTGCCTGTGGAATGCAGGCGACCAGAAACAAACTCAAAATAATCGATAAAAATATACTTCTTTTCATTGCTTTTTGGTGTTAGGTTAAAATAGTTAGTGATGAAAATTCATAAAAATACCTTCATTCTCGAATGAATATTATACTTTTGTATTGAGAACAAATTTGAATGCCAAGGGTTTGTTAAAAATCCACATTGTTTTTATAATGCTGTTATGAATACCAATTATATAGATGAATTGAACGAGAGTCAGTGTGCTGCAGTGACTTATAATGACGGTCCTTCGCTGGTGATAGCCGGTGCAGGTTCGGGGAAGACGCGCGTATTGACTTATAAAATCGCTTACTTGCTGGAACAGGAGAACGGCTACAATCCGTGGAATATCCTTGCACTGACCTTTACGAATAAGGCGGCGCGCGAGATGAAAGAGCGTATTGCCCGTCAGGTAGGTATGGAACGGGCACGTTATTTGTGGATGGGGACTTTCCATTCCATCTTCTCACGGATTCTTCGTGCCGAAGCAACATTTATAGGGTTCACTTCCCAGTTCACCATCTATGATACGGCTGATAGTAAGAGCCTGCTTCGTTCCATAATCAAAGAGATGGGGTTGGACGAGAAAACTTATAAACCGGGAGTGGTACAAGCGCGTATCTCCAATGCCAAGAATCATCTGGTCACTCCCACGGGGTATGCTGCCAATAAAGAGGCTTACGAAGGAGATATGGCTGCCAAGATGCCTGCTATCCGTGATATCTATACTCGTTATTGGGACAGATGCCGTCAGGCGGGAGCGATGGATTTTGATGATTTATTGGTATATACCTATATTCTGTTTCGTGACTTTCCAGAAGTGCTGGCACGTTATCGCGATCAGTTCCGTTATGTATTGGTGGACGAGTATCAGGATACGAATTATGCGCAGCATAGCATTGTTCTGCAACTGACTAAAGAAAATCAACGGGTCTGTGTAGTGGGAGACGATGCGCAAAGTATCTATTCTTTCCGTGGGGCGGATATTGACAATATTCTCTATTTTACAAAAATCTACCCCAATACGAAAGTTTTTAAACTGGAGCAGAATTATCGTTCCACACAAACCATTGTTTGTGCTGCCAATAGCTTGATTGAGAAGAATGAACGCCAGATACGGAAAGCCGTGTTTTCGGAGAAAGAAAAGGGGGAACCTATCGGCGTATTTCAGGCGTATAGCGATGTGGAAGAGGGAGATATTGTAGCTAATAAGATTGCAGAGCTACGACGGGAGTATCGCTACGGATATGCTGATTTTGCCATCCTGTATCGTACGAATGCACAAAGCCGTATTTTTGAAGAGGCTCTTCGGAAACGGAGTATACCTTATAAGATTTACGGAGGACTTTCGTTCTACCAGCGAAAAGAGATAAAAGATGTGATTGCTTATTTCCGTTTGGTAGTGAATCCGAATGATGAAGAAGCATTCAAGCGAATCATTAATTATCCGGCTCGTGGTATTGGAGATACGACAGTCGGGAAGATTATATCGGCGGCTACCGATCATGGCGTAAGTCTTTGGGCGGCACTCTGCGAACCATTGAGTTACGGACTGGATATAAATAAAGGAACGCATGCAAAACTGCAAGGCTTTCGTGAATTGATAGAAGGTTTCATTGTCGATCAGGCAGATAAGAACGCTTATGAAATAGGAACGAATATCATCCGTCAGTCCGGCATTATCAACGATGTCTGTCAGGACACATCCCCCGAGAACCTAAGCCGTAAGGAAAATATAGAAGAGTTGGTGAATGGAATGAATGACTTCTGCGCTTTGCGGCAGGAGGAGGGTAACCCGAATGTGTCTCTTACCGATTTCCTTTCGGAGATTGCATTGCTTACCGATCAGGATTCCGACAAGGCGGATGATGGGGAAAAGATAACGTTGATGACAGTTCATTCGGCTAAAGGATTGGAGTTTAAGAATGTATTTGTGGTCGGTCTGGAAGAAAACCTGTTTCCCAGTGGGATGGTAGGAGATTCTCCCCGGGCACTGGAAGAAGAACGTCGTTTGTTCTATGTAGCTATTACTCGTGCGGAGGAACATTGTTATCTGTCTTTTGCCAAAACCCGTTTCCGTTATGGAAAGATGGAATTTGGAAGCCCCAGTCGTTTCTTGCGTGATATCGATGTTCATTACTTGCAACTGCCGCATGAGGCAGGAGTGAGCCGTGCTGTCGATGAAGGTGCAGGACGTTTCCGTAGAGAGATTGAAGGAGGATTCACCCGTTCAGCTTCTCCGTCGCGTGCCCCTTTCGGAAGTACATCTTCCGAACAGCGTGAACGTCCGAAAGCACAGATCATTGCTCCCAGCGTACCGAGGAATTTGAAGAAAGTTAGTACTGTTAGCCCAAGTAGCGGTGCACAGGCAACCTCTTTCACTTCAGCATCGGTAGCAGGAGTACAGGCCGGACAGATGATGGAGCACGAACGTTTCGGATTGGGTGAAGTGATTAAAGTAGAAGGAACGGGAGACAATGCGAAAGCAACTATTCATTTTAAAAATGCGGGAGACAAACAACTATTATTACGTTTCGCTCGTTTTAAAGTGGTAGAATAAATAATAACACTAAATAGAGAGACTCATGAAGAAACAACTAACAGTAATTTTGCTTTCCGCTTTGATTTTGAGTGGATGTGCGTCGGGGCGTATGGGAAATCCGGGAGCTATCATGGCAGGTGCTTCTATCGGAGGTAGTCTGGGAAGTTCGATAGGCGGACTTATCGGAGATAATAATCGTGGCTGGGGGGGCGGTTACCGTGGTTCTGCTATTGGGAATATTGTGGGAACCATTGCCGGTGCGGCTATTGGAAACGCGTTGACGGCGCCGAGACAAGAGCAAATAGAGGAAGATGCGTATATTCCTGAAGTGAGGGAAGTCCGTGTGCAAAAATATAAGAAGCAGCTGGTGCAGCAGCCTATTTCTCAACTGAAGTTGCGCAAGATCCGTTTTATAGATGATAATCGCAGTCATGTGATTGATGCGGGAGAAAATAGCAAGATAATTTTTGAGATTATGAATGAAGGGAGAAATCCTGTTTATAATGTAGTTCCTGTGGTAGAAACGGTGGGGAAGGTGAAGCATCTCGGCATTTCTCCTTCTGTGATGGTGGAGGAAATTCTTCCGGGTGAAGGCATCCGTTATACCGCTTCCATTCACGCAGGTGAAAAATTGAAAGACGGTGAAGTGACATTCCGTGTCGCAGTGGCGGACGAGAATGGAGTGATTTGTGATTCGCAAGAATTTACCCTGCCTACACAGCGCGGAAACTAGAAATAACAGCCCGAATATCCGGTTTAAACATAGTGACGGTATATGCCTGGAATAGTGACGCTATCCTAAGCATATACCGTCACTATGTTGGTGGGATAGCGTCACTCTTTTCGGAGTATCTTTTTCTTTTCATAAGCAGTGCTGACTCACTTTTTCTGCAATAATATTATTTCTGTCATGATGTATAATTATTAGGGCATCTATTAGTATCATGAAATCGTAATATTATTATCTTTGTTGGTAAATGATAAAAACCTGAAAAACAGGAGGAAAAAGATAATGAATAAATTTTATTTTATCTTATTGTTGTGTTTGTTTTCATCCTGTAGGATAAACAAGACAAACCATGTAGAAACATGCAAAACTGAAAATGACAGTACAGAACAGTTCTATGACCAGTCGGAGGGTATGGAAATATTGGATACACTGGGTAAGGTTTATGGTAATGAACCTCATATAGCCGGGTTGTCTTTGGAAACTCCCAACTGCCCCGACTTTATTGAAGGTATCTATTTTGATAAAGCTACTCTTGTTTTTCAGGTCACAGGAGATACAGTCAAAGCACGGCAGATATTGGAAAAGGCTTCCGGAAGTAAGAATTTCAGGCTGGACTTATGGGTGGTAGTAATTACTCGCAAACCCAGTTGCTCGCTATCCAGAAGGAGTTAAATAAGAAAATGGAAGAGTCGGGATATGAGAATATAAAAAGGAATGTAACGGGATATGGTGTAGGATTGCGACATATAGAAATCCGTCTGATTGTGAATACTCCCGAAAAACAAAAAGAATTCCGGGAGAAGATTATGGACTCGCCTGCTTTTCAATTTAGTGGTGTGACAGAGCCGATTATCAATCAAAAAGTGGGTGTGAACCATATAAACGGTATTTATATCCGTCCCGAATATCCGGTTTATTCTACAGCTGCAGAACAGGTAACATTCATTCTCAATAACTACAGCGGTGGAACAATAGAATGTGGAGAACGTTATTATGTTACTTTTGAAGATGAAAAGGGGATCTGGCGGGAATTGCCTATGAATACCGCTTTTGTTAGCATAGCTTATGTTATACAGGATAAGAGAGAACGGGAGATGAGGGCTTCGCTTTATCCGGATGTGCATCCGAATAAAGCCGGACGTTACCGTTATTTTTACGAGGTGACCATCAACAGGAAACCTGTCTTGATGATGGCTGAATTTAGATTGTCGGACAATGAGAAGGAATGGAAAGAGGCAAAAAGAACGCCTTTACCCGAAGGATTGTTGACAATGAAGCAGGACAACACTCATCAGACGGTTGGGGAACAGGTGGAAGAACTGGTTTATGATATGGTGGAGGTTATGCCGGAATTTCCAGGAGGTGTACGCGCTATGCTTGATTTCATTAAGAAGAATATTCAGTATCCGGAAATAGCTCGCAAAAATGGCATACAGGGGAGGGTGATTGTAGGAGTTGTGGTTGATAAGAATGGCTCTGTAACCAATCTGACTATCCTCAAAAGCATTGATCCTTATTTGGATAAAGAAGCTATCCGTGTTATCAGGCTTATGCCGAAGTGGAAACCGGGGACACAGATGGATAAACCGGTGAAGGTTAAATATGCTATTCCCGTAAGTTTTAAACTTGCCGATTAAAGATAACAAATTCCGGAGATAAAACTAGGTTGGAGAAGTTGCTTTCATACCGAAATAAGACTATACCTAAAACCATACCTAAAGCTATGCTTTAGCATCTGTAAAGCGTAGCTTTATCTAATCTAAAGCTACGCTTTTCATAGTCTTACCAATTATTTCCGGCGTTACTGCTATTGACCAGCATCTCTACCCGCTGTCTGTATGTATTTGCTCCTTCAGCGATATTCTTTCCCGCATCCGCTGTTCCCATTCCATAAACAACGATAGGAGTCTGCCACACCATACCTGAATGGATAGCACTGCCCTGATAAGGGCGTAAAAGTTCGTCCATAGTGAAACCATTCCTTCCTCCGCTGCGGTAAGCATCGAATTCGGACCCGGTAGTTGTTACCACTGTCAGCGGTTTACCGGCGACTGCCGGAGTCTTGGATAGGAAAGTAAAGACTTCATCCTGCCATTTCTTTAGTAATGACGGTGCAGACATCCAATAGAAAGGAAACTGATAGATCACAGCAGAGGCATCAGAGATGATTTTACTCCATTCGTCTACATTGAAAGCGATGTCAGGCGATAATTCGTAAAGGTTGAATACGGCTACTCCTTCAATGTCACCAACGGCATCAATTAATGCCTTGTTTGCTTGAGATCCTTTCATGTTTGGATGTGCCAGCAGGATCACTACTTTTCTTAAATCTTTATTCATATTCAATCAGGTATTTAGGATGATATAACTACTTATAGATTATAAAGGTGTAAAAATAAGAAAAAGTTCGCGAAAACCAATATCTTAATTAAAAATAAAACAATCCCTCTTTGCTTTTGAATTTGTATTTTTGCATCCACGTTCGTAAGGCGTTATTTTAGATAATAATTTATATATGATAGATTTTAATCAGTTCCCTTCTCCTTGTTACATCATGGAAGAAGAGCTTTTAAGAAAGAACCTGTGTTTGATAAAAAGCGTGGCCGACAGGGCGGGAGTGGAGATTATTCTTGCTTTCAAGTCATTTGCCATGTGGCGCTCTTTCCCCATATTCCGTGAATATATAGATCATTCTACGGCAAGTTCGGTGTATGAAGCCCGTTTGGCACTGGAAGAATTCGGCAGTAAGGCACATACATATTCTCCTGCTTATACGGAACAGGATTTCCCGGAAATCATGCGTTGCAGCAGTCATATCACATTCAACTCAATGCAGCAGTTTGAACGCTTCTATCCGATGGTGGTTGCAGAAGGAAGTGGCATCTCTTGTGGTATCCGCGTAAATCCTGAATATTCGGAAGTGGAAACCGAACTTTATAATCCATGTGCACCCGGCACACGTTTTGGGATAACAGCCGATTTGTTGCCCGAAGCATTACCGCAAGGTATTGAAGGCTTTCATTGTCATTGTCACTGTGAATCTTCTTCTTATGAGCTGGAACGTACATTGGAACATCTTGAAGCTAAATTTGCCCATTGGTTTCCACAGATTAAATGGTTGAATCTGGGTGGTGGACACCTGATGACTCGTAAGGATTATGATACCGAACATTTGATAAGACTGTTGCAAGGATTAAAAGCACGCTATCCTCATTTGCGCATTATCCTGGAGCCCGGTTCGGCCTTTACCTGGCAGACGGGAGTGCTGACTTCCGAAGTGGTGGATATTGTGGAAAGTCGTGGTATCAAGACGGCTATTTTGAATGTTAGTTTCACTTGCCACATGCCGGATTGTCTGGAAATGCCATATCAACCTGCCGTGCGTGGCGCAGAGATGGGAAATGAGGGAAAATACATCTATCGTCTTGGAGGAAATTCCTGTTTGAGCGGTGACTATATGGGACTGTGGAGTTTCAATCATGAGTTGCAAATCGGAGAGCGTATCGTGTTTGAGGATATGATTCACTATACGATGGTGAAAACGAATATGTTTAACGGAATTCATCATCCCGCCATTGCCATTTGGACAAAAGAGGGGA
>ENA-OROK01002603-OROK01002603.1-human-gut-metagenome-genome-assembly--contig:-NODE-2603-length-15234-cov-2.365110_pt1 | contig 15234 bp, 16 predicted proteins | sample MGYA00242127_ERZ509046 | MGnify/ENA primary metagenome ERZ509046 (study PRJEB26280, sample SAMEA2338728) | human gut metagenome | biome: human gut; feature: human-associated habitat; material: faeces... | reverse complement strand
GTACTTTAGTCATCGTTATTCAATCCTCCGTGTTGCTTATTGAGTTAATCATTTGATTTTAATCGTCGTATTTATCCGACGACAGTATAATACCATAATAATTCTGCTTTGTCAATAGTATTCCGCAAAATATTTTTAGCGGTTATAAATTTCTATTAAATTTTTAGTGCCGCAAAAGATGTATTAAAGTTTCATATTGCAATCGCCGTGCCTTGTGATATAATATTGTATTATAATATAAAAGCTCAGAAGAAGGAAAAAATACATGAAACTCGGTATCGTCGGACTCCCCAACGTAGGCAAAAGTACGCTTTTCAACGCGCTCACAAAGGCAGGCGCGGAGGCGGCAAACTACGCTTTCTGCACCATCGACCCGAACGTCGGTGTCGTTGCCGTGCCCGACAAGCGCCTTGACGCGCTTGCGGAAATATACCATCCCGAAAAATACACCCCCGCGACGATCGAATTCGTCGATATAGCGGGACTCGTCAAAGGTGCATCGCAGGGCGAAGGACTCGGCAACAAGTTCCTTTCGCACATCCGCGAAGTCGACGCGATACTTCACGTCGTGCGCTGCTTTGAAAACCCGGATGTCATCCATGTCGAAAACAGCGTCGATCCCGTCCGCGATGTAGACACGATAAACACGGAGCTGATTCTCGCCGATGTCGAGGTGCTTGAACGCCGCATCGACCGTGTGAAAAAGCAGATGAAGGGCGACAGCAGCCTTGCCCGCGAGCTTGAAGTTCTTGAAAAGGTGAATTCCGCACTCAATGAAGGCAAATGCGCCCGCGAGGTGGAGCTTGAACCGGATGAGGCTGCATTCCTGAAAGACGCGACGCTCCTCACAGCCAAGCCCGTCATATACGTCGCAAACGTCGCCGAGGACGACCTGAAGCGTCCCGCACGTGAAAACAAATACTACGCCGCGCTTGAAGACCGTGCAAAAGCCGAAGGCGCGGGCATAATCGCCGTTTCCGCGCAGATCGAAGCCGAGCTTGCCGAGCTTGCCGACGACGAACGCGAAATGTACCTTGCCGATATGTTCGAAGGCATGGGTCTTGAAGACACCGGTCTTTCAAAGCTCATCCGCGAATCATACAGCCTGCTGGGACTCATTTCATTCCTCACCGCCGGACCCAAGGAGGTCAGGGCATGGACGATAAAGAAAGGCACAAAAGCGCCCGGCGCCGCAGGAAAGATCCACACCGATTTCGAACGCGGCTTCATCCGTGCCGAGGTGGTTTCATTTGACGATCTCATTGCAAAGGGCAGCTTCAACGCCGCAAAGGAAGCCGGGCTCGTAAGAAGCGAAGGCAAGGAATACGTTATGAAAGACGGCGACGTCGTACTGTTCAGATTCAACGTCTGATAACGGGAGCATGAATTTATGAAAGACGGATTTGTAAAAGTTGCGGTCGGCACACCGAAGATACGTGTCGCCGACTGCGTATATAACGCCGAAGCCATTAGCTCAATGATACGTGAAGCGGAGCAAAACGGAGCGAAAATGCTTGCCCTGCCCGAGCTTTGCGTAACCGGCTACACCTGCGGCGACCTGTTCTGCAGCGATTCGCTGCTTGACGCAGCCGAAGACGCGCTCGTCACCGCAGCCGAAAACACGGGTGACCTGCTTGCCCTTGTCGGCGCACCGGTACGCTTCGGCAACAGGCTCTATTCCTGCGCCGTTGCCATGAACCGGGGAAAAATCATCGCGGTGGTGCCGAAAATATTCATACCGAACTACTGCGAATTCTACGAAGCACGTCATTTCTCGTCCGGCGAAGGCATAGACGGCGAAGTCACGATAGGCGGCGAAACAGTGCCTTTCGGCGCAAAGACCGTGTTTGAATGCCGTGCTATGCCGTCGTTCGCCGTCGGCGTCGAGATCTGTGAGGATCTCTGGTCATATCTTCCGCCGTCAACAAACCTTGCGGCAGCCGGCGCAACAGTCATCGCAAACCTTTCGGCATCCGACGAGATTGCCTCAAAGGCGGATTTCCGCCGCCGTCTCGTGGAAATGCAGTCGTCCCGCCTCATGTGCTGCTATGCATACGCAGACGCCGGCGAGGGCGAATCGACGACCGACCTTGTTTTCGCAGGTCACGACCTGATCGCCGAAAACGGCACCCTGCTGGCCGAGACAGCACCCTTTGCGGGCGGCATTGCCGAGACCGAGATCGACTGCCAGCGCATGGAAGCCGAGCGTGCCCGCCGATGTTCTGTACTGCACCCGTGAGAGCCGCCGCATAACGCCGTTCCCGCCGCGCCCCGAGGGATACAGACGCATCATGTTTGAAGTAACAAAGGTTGAGACCGTGCTGACGCGCACCTACCGCAAAACGCCGTTTGTTCCTGGCGACCCCGCAAGGCGCAGCAGAAGATGTGAAGAAATAATAACCATACAGGCACTCGGGCTCAAAAAACGCGTGGAGCACACAAACGCGAAAAGCCTTGTCATAGGGCTGTCGGGCGGGCTCGATTCGACTCTTGCCCTCCTCATTTCCGTCCGCGTCATGGATATGCTTGACCGTCCGCGCACCGACGTTCTCGGTGTGACAATGCCCTGCTTCGGCACAACGAAGCGCACCCGCAGCAATGCGGAGCTGCTTGCCGAAAGGCTGGGCATCTCCTTCCGCACGGTGGATATAACCGCCGCCGTGACACAGCATTTCGCCGATATTTCGCACGATATGGAAAATCACAATGTCGTTTTCGAAAACGGTCAGGCGCGTGAGCGCACACAGGTCATAATGGATATCGCAAACGAAAACGGCGGACTCGTCGTCGGCACGGGCGATCTTTCGGAAAGCGCACTCGGCTGGTCTACTTATAACGGCGACCATATGTCGATGTACGGCGTGAACGCCTCCATCCCCAAGACACTCGTGCGTTATCTTGTCGGCTATTTCGCCGACGAGACCGACGACCCCGCACTCGCTTCCACCCTCCGCGACATACTCGCCACCCCCGTAAGTCCCGAGCTTTTACCGCCTGATGAAAACGGTAATATCAAGCAAAAAACCGAGGATAAGCTCGGTCCGTACGAGGTTCACGATTTCTATCTTTACTACTTCCTGCGTTTCGGCACTAAACCGCAAAAGCTACTGTTTATGGCATCTCGGGCTTTTTCGGGTAAGTATTCAGAGGAGCAGCTCAAAGAGTGGCTCAGGCTTTTTATAAAAAGATTTTTCATAAGCCAGTTTAAGCGCTCGTGCTTGCCGGACGGCCCTAAGGTGGGCTCTGTAAGCCTTTCGCCGCGCGGAGATTTCCGTATGCCGTCGGATGCCGAATTTACCGAATGGCTTAAATTCTGAAGAATATAACCGTAAAATAAAATGGCTGTAAAAACCGAGGTTTTTGCAGCCATTTATGTATTTATTGTGTTACTGTATCCTTTTTTATTCCGAAAATCAGTCTCAGAAAACCTCCGAGCAACTTTGAGCTTTTAAAAACAATAACCTTCAAAACAGACTCCTCCTTAACAACAGTTTCTGCAAAGCGTTATCCCGCTGCAAACAAGAGCGAGAGCGAGTACAACTACGAGCCATTGTGCCGGCAGAATAAAAGCAACTGCCAAGGCTATCCCCAAGGTCACAAACACGGCTCCGATACCGATACGTCGTTTTCTTATCATGCCGACACCGCCTTATCTTTTTTTACTACGCTAATACACTATATGCTGCGAAATAAAAAAGTGTTAAGACTTTGTTTGCGATGAAGGCAATAATTAAAGGTAAAGGCTTATTTCACCGCTTTTCAGCACCGTCATCGAATTCCCGCTCTTTACGATAAGCCCTCCGTCTTTGTCAATGTCGAGAGCCGTGCCGTAAAATTCGGTATTGTTCTTCGTATATTTAATGTCTTTTCCTAAAACGAGAGAATATTTTTTATATCTACCGATAAAACTGTTTCGTTCCTCATCATACTTTAGTAATTTTTTAACTATAAGCGAAATTAACTCGTTTTTAATCGGTAAATCGTATTCCAAAAAACCTACCTTTTCCTTGAGTGAGTCCGGCAGGGTGGCGGTTTTCAGATTGATTCCTATGCCTATTATTATGTTGCTTACGGTACCGGTTTCAAAGTCGGATACCGCTTCCGTCAGTATTCCGCACAGCTTTTTGCCGTCGAGATATATGTCGTTTACCCATTTGATTTTTGTATCGGTTCCCGTGAGCTCCTTAATTGCTTCAACTACGCAGACGGCAGCATATGACGTTATACCGACGGCTGACGTCAAATCGCTTTTAGGAGAGGTGACGAGCGAAAAATATAATCCTGTACCCTTAGGCGAGTAAAAATTGCGTCCGTTTCTGCCGCGACCGAGAGTTTGCTCCTCCGAAATGATGAGCAACGGCTTGTCGGTTTTCCCATTTGCCGTTTCTCTCTTTGCTTCATTGTTGGTGGAGTCTAAGCTCTCAAATATTTTTATGTCCGTATTTTCGCCGCAAAGTCTTTCAATGGTGCTTTGCGAGAGAATATCGCAGGACTCCGACAAACAGTACCCCTTATTTGTGGAAGATGTAATTTTATATCCGTCGTTTTTAAGTGAGTTTATTGCTTTCCATACGGCGTTTCTCGATACACCGAGCTTTTCGGCAAGATATTGTCCGGAAATATCTTCTCCTCTGTGTGCTTCAAGCTCCGAGCGTATGTCATTCTTTACAGACATAGTTTTTTCCTTTCAAGAAATAATCTGCATATATGGTATTGTATAAAACGCGTTTTGTCAAATTGCCTTATGAAATTTTTAAAAAGCGGACAGCAACTTTGAATGTCGCTGTCCGCTTTTATATGGATTTAGGTGTTTACCCGTTATTTAGGCAATACTGCCTTTTTCTTTTTGCCGACGATGATAAATAAGGTCAGCGCGCCGCCGTAGCTGCCGAGCACATAGTTTTGTGCGTTTACCGACAGATTGCCCGATGCCGTGCGTGCGATTATATTGACAAACAAAAATTCAGCACCTAAAAACGTAAAGGTGAAAAGGCTCATGAGCACAACCGCCCTTGCGTAGAGAATTTTATTTTCCCCGCACAAGACCTTGCTCTGTCTGATTTTTTTCGAAATCTCAGCCATATTAAATGTCCTCTTTGCTTATCGGTCGTGATTTTTTCGGCTTAAGCAAATAAAAATCATATTGTGCAGGGATTACCCCTGCTTAAGCTTCACCGTTATTGTCGTTTTTTATTTTCTCTTTTTCCGCATTGTCCGAGCCTTTTTCTGGCGAACTGTTTTCTTCGTCCGGCGTTTTGTCTGCGGTCGAATTGTCTTCGGGTAAGTCGGGCTTTATGGCTTGTCGGCGGAGCCGCGCAGCCACTTATTGAGGCATCATTCGGATTTGCAGCCGAACTTACGTCAAAAGCGGCGGCGTTTTCGTTTAACAACAACCATTTATCCTGTTTGTTCTTTTTATAAAACAGAACTTTGCGGCGTTTCATTATTATGAGCAGCGTTGCTATGATAATAGTAATAATTGAGATTATTGCGCCGTTTCTGAGTCCGTAGGAATAATAGCGGAAGTAAATTTCGTGTTCTCCCGGTTCGGCGTAAAAGCCCATAAGGCTGTCGGAAATCTTCACCATATCATCGGCTTTTACCTTAACTCCGTCAACATATACCTCCCAGTTTGTGTCGTAGGGAATAGAGGTATAGACCATTTCGCCGTCATTTACGGTTATGTCTCCGAATATCTCGGTGTCGTTATAGGAGGTTATTTTAAGCTCGCCGCTTCCCGAGAGCTTTTCATATCCTTCCTTGAATTTGTCCATATCAAGTGAGTAAACATAGAACGAAATGGTTCCGCTGTCCGCTGCCGAGTTCTTTATCGGTACGTCCACATAAACGGTTTCTTCGGGTGTGCGTTCGCCGAGGTCGATTATATATCCGTCGTCTGTGTCAAACGTCTTTGAAAAACCGTCAGCCGTGATTGTCGCGTTGTCGCTTGAAGCGGATTTAACGTATACATACATATTTGCATTGGTTTGCGGTACTATCTCCGCCGTAAAGCTCGCCGAAGCGCCGGAAGTGTTTTTGCTGTATGCAAGTAGGCCAACGGACAGCTGCATATCCGAGAATGTGCTAAGGTTGCTGTAGGTTACGTTGCTTATATCGACTTGCTTTAAAACATCGGAAACACCTGTCGCTTTTTCAAACCAGTTGTTCTGAGCTTCGAACGGATTTAAGGCGTCCTTGCTTGACCATGACGCAACATCTTTGTTTACGGCAAAGGCTAAGGGCAGAGCGTAATTGTTTTTGTATGCGGTGAACTTTCCGTTTTGCATAATGCTTGAATAAAGCTCGTCATTTAAATAATATCCGCAGTTATCAACGAGGTATTTAAGACCGAACATCGCGTTATATACAGGTGTTTGCGGATTATATGTGTAGCTGTTGATATAATTTCCGAACATACCGAGCTCTTGCTGCATATTTGATACGCTCTCATATGCCATCGACGAGAATACCGAAACGCCGTTGTAATCGTACCAACACGGATCCATCCTCGTGCGGAGATTTGTCAGCTCCATACGATAAAAGCCGTTACCGTCATAGTCGTCAAGCTCTTTCTTCAATGTTCTGAAATCGTCATAATCGCTTGTGTAATTGGTCTTGTTCTGATTCATTGAATAGTGATTTGTGTTACCGAGAGCTATTTCTGACGTGACGGTGCACAAAAGCAGTATCGAAACCGCCGACGCCTGGTATTTTTTATCCTTGAGCAGCCTCAGAATAAGAACATAACCGACGCCGAATATTATGCTGAGACCGAGCGACATATCGCCGATATTTTTAGATGTGATTTTTTCAACAAGAACAAGGAACAACGCAAATCCGAGGCCGGTAGCCAATATTTCTTTGCCTGAAAAGTCCTTTATGTGTATGAGAGCCTTGTACGCCATAACGAGCAGCACAAACGAGTACATAAATGAAAATCTGTACGGCAGATCGTTGGGGAAATGGAAGCCGTGCCATACGAAATTGAGATAATTCATATTAAAGCTTAAATAAAGCACGCCCAAAAGGCAGACGTATGAAATCTTTTCGCGTGTTTTGATTTTTTTGCAGAACAAAAACAGCGGAACCAAAAGCAGAGTAAGCACGCCGCAGTAAACATTCGGCAAAACGTCGGTGCCGCTGCTTCTGATTGTAGGCTCGGAGCTTGCAAGATGATTCGCGAGAAAATCAAACGTGCTGAAATATTTTTTGTATTCTGCGGGAGAGCCGCTTGAGGTTGCGGAGCTGTCGGTGAGAATCGTTATAAGGGGTATAACCACAAAAGCCGCAAGCAGTACGGCGACTATTGAGTAAAAGGCAAATTTAACTCCCGAACTCCAAAAAAGCGAATTTGAAAGCCTTTTTGCAAGAGGTGCTTTTTTGCTCAAGGCTCTGTTAAATTTCTGCTCGATTGAGTAATTTGCAAAATAGTAGGTGAGAAAATACAAAACGGCAAAAATGCATATCATATATGCCATGTAGTAGTTTGCAAAGAACATCAGGGCGAGCGAAATGCAGTAAAGAGTTGGCTTGCCCTTGTTAATTATTTTTTCGATTCCGAGCAAAATTATGGGGAAAAGAACCATGGCGTCAAGCCACATAAGATTCCAGTAGTAAGCAACAAAATAGCCGCAGAAAGCATATAAAATACCGAATGCCGCCGTTGTCGGGTCGTGCCTTCCGAGTGATTTTTTTATATAGTAGGTAAACGAGCCTGCCGAGAGCATGGCTTTTACCGCTATCATAGCCGCTATGGCTTCGGGAATGTTCTTATGACCGAAAAAGAGAATGAGTAATGTAACGGGACTCGAAAGATAGTTGTAGAAATTGCCGAGGAAGCTGCTTCCGAGACCCGAATTCCACGAGTATATAAGCGATTCTCCGCTTGTGAGCCTGTCATACAGCTCTGCGAACAGCGGGCCGTATTGATGATAAAGGTCCATTCTGAGGATTGTCATATCGCCGTACGGAATAAGGCTGAAGCAGAAGTAAACAAGCTGCATTACGGCAAAGGCAATCAATGCCGATATCAAAATGTATTTGTTGTTTTTCAGAAAGAGTGAAAATTTGGTTTCTTTTTTCTTTTTGACCTTAGTTTTGCTCATTTCGGTTGTTCCTTTGTTTAATTATTTGGTGTCTTGTGTATCATAGGTAAATTTTTACCTCAGTATATCACATTGCTTTGTCTGTTTCAAGAATTTAGTTCTACTTGCGGACAAGTAACATATATATAAACGAGGTGAAAAACAATGGAAAGCGAAAAAGATTTTCTCAGCGATATTTTTTACTATTTGCCGCCGCGTATAAGAGCGTTTTTTCTGAAATTGCCGCCGAATATCTGCGATGAAATAACCGAGATACGCCTCAGAGCGGATAAGCCCGTGTCGATAGTCACGAGAAACGGGTGCGCGTTTATAACTTCGGGCGGAAGAATAAGCTTTATCTGTTCGGATAATCTCCCCGTTATAACGGGAAGTGAAATTTCGGATATGGTTACCAAAATGTGCGGATATTCCGTGTACAGCCACCAAAGCGACCTTGTAAACGGTTTTATAACGCTTAAAGGCGGCTGCCGCGTCGGCATTTGCGGAACCGCTGTTATACAAAACGGAGCCGTTACGGCAATACGCGAGCTAACCTCCGTAAATATCAGAGTGGCGCGTGAAATCAAAGGCTGCTCCGACGATATATCGGACAGACTTTTTTTAAACGAACCGCGCAGCATTATTGTTGCCGGCGCGCCGATGTCGGGTAAAACAACGGTTTTAAAAGACCTTGTACGTAAGTTTTCCGACGGATTTATCGGAAGCTTTTATAAATGTGCCGTTATTGATGAACGCGGCGAGCTCTCGTGCCTTAAAAGCTCGGAGTGCTTTAATGCCGATATTCTCTCTTTTTATCCGAAGCCGTACGGAATAATGACCGCGGTGAGGACTTTGTCCCCCGACATTATATTCTGTGACGAGCTTGGAAGCGAAAGCGAGGCAAACGAGGTGTTAAACGGTATTGCCTGTGGAGTTAAATTTATCGTTACCGCGCACGCCTCAAGCCTTAATGAGCTTTATTTACGGCACGGTACGAAGAAGCTTTTGGAGAGCGGACTTATCGATGCCGCTGTGTTTTTGGATACAGGGAAGAATATAGGAAAGATAAAGGAAATATTTTACTTCGGAGCGGAAGATTATGAAAACTGTGGGCCTTGTGATGATATTTGCGGCACTGAGCCTTGCGGGGATAAACAAGGCGATGACAATAACGGCGAGCGACAGGGAGGCGTATTCGGTAATCTCAATGCTCAAATACATAAGGACGCTGATATCGTATGTATCGACTCCCGCCGACAAAATATTAGACAGCCTTCTTGAGTCGGAATACAAGGATATGTTTTTTATAAAGGACGCAAGAGAGCGTTTTCGCCGGGGAGACAGCTTTTCCTCAGCGTGGAAAAACGCGATTGATAAAAACAAATCCGATACGTGCTTACCGCAGGACTGTATTGAAAAGCTTAAGGCTTTTTCCGACACCTTCGGCTCGGCAGACAAACAGAGCGAGCTCGAAAATTGCGATACATTTATCTCTTATTTTGAACTCAGGCAAAAGGAGCTTCACGAAAGAGCTGCGAGTGCGCCGCGCGTTTACGGTTCTCTCGGTGTGCTTTTCGGTGCGCTTGCCGTGATAGTGCTCTTTTAAAACGGAGGAAGTATGGAAGTTGATTTTATTTTTAAAATTGCCGCCATCGGAATAATCGTGGCTGTGCTCTATCAGGTGTTGTCGCGCTCGGGACGCGAGGAATACGCAACGCTGACGGTTATTGCGGGTATAGCCGTAATAGTGATGATGCTGCTGCCGGGTATAGGGGAGCTTCGCAGCATCATAGAATCAACCTTTGATATATGATTAAGCTGATACTTATAATTCTGACCGGTGTTTTGTCGATAGTTATCATAAAGCAGTTAAGGCCGGAGTATTCGTTTTTACTTCGCATAGCTGTGCTTTTGACAGTACTGTTTTCGGCTGTTGCGGCGTTTTCCGTGCTATCGGATAAAATCGGCGAAAGTATCGGAGATGCGGAAATAAATACCGAAGGCTTAAAGCTTATGGTAAAAACAGCCGGTGTATCGGTGGTTACCGAAATAGCCTCGGCCGTATGCCGTGACGCTTCGGAAACGGCTCTTGCAAAGACAGCGGAGCTTATAGGAAAAATAACAATAGCGGGTATGATTTTGCCTGTGATCGGAGAAATAATCAAATTATGTGTAAGCCTTTGCGGAAAGTGAAAAAAACGGTTACAACACTTGCATTTTTAATGCTCGTAATATTTTTGCTTCCGATTGCCGCGAGTGCCGCCGATACGGGTGATGAAAAAATCATTTCCGATGACTTTGCCGTGGAAATAAGCGACGAGACAAGCAAAATTCTTGAGTCAATGGGCATTGAAAACATAGATTATGACTCGCTTATAAGCGCTTCGCCGAGAAAAATAATAACCTGCATTATAGATATTGCAAAGGGTAAGCTGAAAGAACCCGTAAAGACGCTCGGTATTGTACTGTCAATAGCGGTTGTCGCGGCAGTAGTCGGCAGCTTCGCCCCATCAAAAACCGCAGAAAAATATTCGGTCGGTACGGTATGCTCTTTTCTGATAGTTTCTGCTTTGACGGTGCCTCTTGCGAGCACCCTTTCGTCTGCGGCATCGTCGATTGCGCTGACGGCTGATTTTATGAAGGGTTATATTCCCGTTTTTGCCGGGACGGTAGCCGCGAGCGGAATGACTCTTACCTCGGCTTCCTACAGTGCACTTGAGCTTGCGGCGGCAGAGGCGGTATCACAACTTTCATCAATGTTTTTCGTCCCGTTAACCGGGCTCATTATGATGGTTACGCTTTTGTCATCCGTTTCGGACAATGTAAATTCTGCGAAAATAATATCACTTCTGAAAAAGATTATTTCGATTGTTCTCGGTGTTTTATCAACCGTATTTGTGGGGCTGGTCACAATAAAGGGCGCTCTTGCTTCCTCCGCCGACAGCGTAAGCGTAAAGGGAATAAAGCTGCTTGCCGGAAACACCATACCCATAGTCGGCGGAGCAATAGGCGACGCTTATACCTCGGTTCTCGGCAGTCTTAATCTTATCAAAGGTACCGTAGGAGCATTCGGTATATTTGCGATAGCGGCTGTCAACATTCCCGTAATAACCGAGATGCTGCTGTGGATGATAGCCGTAAATATATGCTCCGCGTTATGCGGATTGCTCGGCGAAGAAAATGCGGCAAAAGTGCTCGACGGCGTTTCGGGTGTTTTATCTCTGACTAACACAATAACCGTCTTTTCCGCTGTTGTTTTTATACTGTCTACGGGCATAATTTTATCATTGAGGTCGTAAAATGAGCAATATAAAACTTTGGCTTTTATCTGTATGTGTTTTTTCGGTAATTATGTCCCTGTTCCGCATTTTACTGCCTCGGGGCAATGTCAAAAAGACCGCAGGTACCGCGTTGTCTTTAATATTTTTACTGTTTATAATAAGCTCGGCAGCTAAAAACGGGGAGGAGGCTTTTTCACAATCCGATTTCTCCGTTTTCGGCGACGAGACAGAGGAAACTGCCGCCGACAATATGTCGGCTTATGAAATCGCCGTCGAAAAAAGTCTTGCCGAAGCACTTTCTTCCCGTGAAATCGAGTATGAGAAGATAACCTTCGATATGAATAAAACGGCAGACGACATCATAGAGATTAGTAACGTGTGTTTGTCCGTGCCGTATAATTCGCCGTCGGACGATGAGATTATATCCGCGGTAACGGATTATACCGGTTTTTCACGGGAAATAATAAGAATAATAAGGGATGAACAATGAAAAAGCTGCCAAAGCTCTCCGAGAAACTGAAAAAGGATAAAAAGCTGCTTTTGACAGTCGCAGCGGGAATTCTCGGTATAGTGTTTATAGTCATATCTGAGTTTATCCCGAAAAGCTCGTATAAGAAAGCGGAAACAGGCGAGCAAAATAAGAATTCCGTATCGTCATATGAGGAAACGCTTGAAAAACGTCTCGAAAGCATTATTTCCTCGGTTGACGGAGCGGGCAGGGTACAGGTTATGGTAACGCTTGATACCTCGGAGCAGACCCAGTATGCAAAAGATGAAAAGGAAAATTCCAAAAGCGGCGATAAAACATCCGAAAAATCCTATGAGAAAAAGTTTGTTCTGACAGATGACGACGGCGGAGTGGTGCTGAAAACCACAGAGCCGGAAGTTAGAGGCGTTATAGTTGTGTGCGACGGCGGCGACAATGCCGCGGTAAAAAACGGCATAACTTCCGCCGTAAGAGCGGCTCTCTCGGTGGACTCAAATAAGATAACAGTATTAAAAATGAAAAATTCGGAGGCAAAATGATGAGCGCAACAATAAAAAGAAAGCATCTTGTACTTACGGGACTTGTAATAGCCCTCGGAACTGCTATGTTCGTAAACTGGTATTACACAAAGCCCGAGGCGAAAAGCGTAAGTAAGGCGGCGGATGAGACAACAACGGTCAGCGCAAATCTCGGAGACGCCATGTATGTCAACGGAACCGCGGCGGCCGCTGAGAGCGATTGGCTTTCGGAGGCGAAGCTCAAGAGAACGTCTGCGCACGACGAAGCCAAATCGGCACTTGAGGATGTAATTAACAGCTCCGATGCCGACTCGGACAGCAAGCAAAAGGCTTCGGAAGGACTCGAAAAGCTTACAAAAAACATAACCGACGAGAGCGATATAGAAAATCTGATAACCGCAAAGCTCGGCGGAAAATGCCTTGTATCTCTCGGTGAGTCCGCGTCAGTTACGGTTGAAAAGGGCTATCTTACCGACGAAGCTTTGACGCAGATTGTGGATATCGTAACCGCAAAGTCGGGGCTGCCGTCTTCAAAGGTTACCGTTGTTGAGGCAAAATAGGACGTACGTGTACATATTTTAATTGATTATTGTGATTGTTTGTGTTATACTTAAACCAAATAATCGATTGAAATATATTTGTTTCAATGTCGAAAGGTGGGTAACCACATGAGTTATAACGACAATCGTGACAGCGGCGGAGTAGTTATTTCAAATGACGTAATTGCATCTATTGCCGCAAACGCCGTAAAGGACGTTGACGGCTTCGGGAGCTTTTCGAGCCGCCCCGCGGATTTATTGTCACAGGCACATTTTTCGGAATCGCCTCGCGCGGTTAAGGTGTGGAGCCTTGACAACGATATTAAAGTTCAGCTTTTTATAAATATCAAAAGCGGATTTAATATTCAATCTGTATGCACCGCCGTTCAGCAAAGCGTCAAAAATGCCGTTCAGAGTATGACCGGCAAGGTTGTAAGCAAGGTGAATGTTTGCGTACAAGGCGTTGATTACTGCGAACCTAACGAATTGAAAAACTGACGTTTTCCGGTTCTTTGCTGTATTCGGCGGTAAAGAGCCGGTTTTGTTTTATTAAATTATCGGGAGCGGACAAGCTATGACAAGAACCGAAGAACGCGAGCAGGCGTTCGTACTTATTTTTGAAAAAGAATTTAATATGGATACTTCTATGGATGACATAATCTCATATGCCGCCGAGGCCGATGTGTTTTCCGAATCGGCTTTTGCCTCTTCTCTTGCAAAGGCGGTATTTGAAAATATCGACGCCGTTGACGCCGTTATAGATAAGTATTCCATAGGCTGGAAAAAATCAAGACTTCCCAAAACAACTCTTGCTATACTTCGTCTTGCCATATGCGAGATGATGTTTGTTGACTCTATCCCCGAGAGCGTATCTATAAACGAGGCCGTTGAGCTTGCCAAAAAGTACGCTACGGCGGAGGATGCGTCATTTGTAAACGGCATTTTGGGAAGCTACTCGAGAGACAATAAAAATGAGTGATTTTCTCGGAATAGATACGAGTAATTATACTACCTCGGCGGCAATTTACGAAAGCCCTCATAATGTGCTGCTTCAGGAAAAAATGCTGCTGCCGGTAAAAAAGGGTGAAAAGGGAATACGTCAGAGCGACGCAGTTTTCCACCATACGGTGCAGCTTCCCGAAATAATCGATAAGCTATTTAAAAAGACGGGGAAAAGGGACATTTCCGCTGTGGGCGTTTCTTATGCTCCGAGGCGATTGGAAGGCTCATATATGCCGTGCTTTTTAACGGGGATTTCAGCCGCAACGGCTGTGTCAAGAGCTCTGTCGGTTCCGCTTTACCGCTTTTCTCATCAAGAGGGGCATATAGCTGCGGCTCTTTATTCCGCCGGCAGGCTTGAGCTTTTAAATGAGCCGTTTATTGCGTTTCACGTATCCGGAGGCACCACGGAAGCCGTTTTGGTAAATCCCGATAATGAGCACATTATAAACGCCGAAATAGTGGCGAGCTCTTCCGACTTAAAGGCCGGTCAGGCAATAGACCGTGTCGGGGTTATGCTCTCGCTGAATTTCCCTGCGGGACCGGAGCTTGAAAAACTGTCGGAAAAAAGCAATGCGGTATTTAAAATAAGACCGTCAATGAAAAATACCGATTGTTCGCTTTCCGGAGTCGAAAATAAGTGCAAAAAAATGTTGACCGAAAACTACGAAAAATCCGATATTGCACTTTTTTGCATAGACAGCGTTATTGCCGCGCTTGACGGTATGTACAAGGCTCTTATGCCGAAGTACGGAGCTTTACCGGTTGTTTTTTCGGGCGGTGTCACTTCAAACAAGAGAATTAAAAATTATTTTCATGATAAATACAACGCGATTTTCGCCGAGCCGGCATTTTCGGCAGATAACGCGGCAGGCACGGCGGGTTTTTCTTCCATTATGTATGATCGGAGAAAATAATGCAGAATACATTGGTGCTGAGCGTATCACAGCTCAACAGATACATCAAGATGAATTTCGACGCCGATGAAAATCTCGCAAATATTTTTATAAGCGGCGAAATATCCAATTTTACAAATCACTATCGCACGGGTCACCTTTATTTTACGTTAAAAGACGATTCGGCCGCGGTAAGGGCTGTTATGTTTAATTCCTCCGCAAAAAGGCTCAAATTTATGCCTGAGGACGGAATGAAAGTTATCGCTCGAGGCAGAGTGAGTGTCTATGAGGCTTCAGGGCAGTATCAGCTGTATGTTGACGATATGCAGCCCGACGGTGTCGGTGCTCTCAACCTTGCGTATGAGCAGCTTAAAGATAAGCTTCAAAAGGAAGGGCTTTTTTCCGAGCTTCACAAAAAGCCGCTGCCGCC
>ENA-OROK01002601-OROK01002601.1-human-gut-metagenome-genome-assembly--contig:-NODE-2601-length-15244-cov-4.183554_pt1 | contig 15244 bp, 10 predicted proteins | sample MGYA00242127_ERZ509046 | MGnify/ENA primary metagenome ERZ509046 (study PRJEB26280, sample SAMEA2338728) | human gut metagenome | biome: human gut; feature: human-associated habitat; material: faeces... | reverse complement strand
GAAAGCGCCTCCGTTTCCGGCTTAAAATAATATTACGAGGAGGAAAAAATGAAAACCCTAACCAAGAGAATCATACTTCTCTTACTGGCACTGATCATGTCGCTTTCCGTATTCGGCATGGTCGCATGCGGCGGAGCATTCGCATGTCCCCGCGTTCGTTCGACCCTTCGTTACCGGGCGAAGTTTTCTATTGTCGCCGCGCGGGTCATGGGGGCAGTTTGTCCGTCCGGTTGGGCTATGACGGGTTCTTCTGCACTATTGCAGGCTGTAAATGTAAATGTGTATGCCGCTGCTGCGACAACATACACGTTATCATTGTCTTTTTCATGGCTGTTGTTTGTTTCGGATGAAAAACCGCGCACCACTTCCGCGGTGCGCGGACACTTTAATCACAACCTATTTCTTCTCATTTCGCGTAAAACATTAATTGCCATAGTCTTTCGAGTAGGTCTTTCCGGTGTGCGAAACGGTTTCCCCGAAAGCCTGGGCTGCTGCGTTCAACGACGAAAGGCGATAGGGCGACATGGGCAGGTTGAAGAACGCGACACCGCGTGCATTGGCGTTCTTGGCCGCCGTCGTATAGGACTTGATCTGGTTGTCCGAAAGCGGACCGGTCAGGTCTACGAACAAGGGCAGATATTGACCTTTTGCGAACGACGAATTGAACCCGTAGCCGTTCAGCATGCCCTGGCAGCCCCAATCGAGGTGACTGATAGCAGTGGATGAGAGCGTACCTGTGTTACCCCAATCGAATACGCTGATCGACTTGTTGGTCTTGCCTGCCAGCGCGATAATCATGTTGCTGTACGAAGTGCTGTTAGCATAGGGATAGCCGCGGGTTCCGTACTCCGCCCACTCGTCGTCAAAATCGTAGCCGTCTACGATATTGTCGTAGGCAACCAGATCATCCGTGTAAGTACCGATTTGTGCTGCGGTAGGTTGGCGAATCCGGCACCGGTGTGGTCGCCGAGGTTGCCCATGATGACCTTGATACCTTTTGCCTGGAGCGGCGCGATGTACTTGGCGGGATTTGCGAGGATTGCGGCGTTGTTCGGGTTGTTGTAGTTGTGGACATTGCCCGATGCGTCGCCGCGGATGTTGGATGCAAAGAGAATGACGTGCGTAAAGAACGGAGTGCCGTCCGACAGGAGATATTCTCCTGCGTTGAGCGGATTGACGTCGTTTACTTCGACGTAAACAACGCGGTAGAAGTTGCCGAGCGTTGCCGCGCGGGTCATCGGGCCGGCCTGATCGGTCGGGTCGTTTGCGATGGGTTCCTCGGCCTGCTGGCACGAGGTCATCAACAATGCGGATGCAGCGAACAAGGTGCAGGCTGCGAATAAGAATTGTCTTTTCATAAGGCTAATTTTGGTTAAAAGGTTGAGGTTTGAGAATTATAGGTTGTAGTTAAAGTGGTTTTTTACCAGTCTTTTCTGAAGTTCCCGTAATTGTTAAAATCCAAATTTACGTTTATCATTAGTATCATTCCGTCGTATTCCCAATCCCAATCGCTAACTGCATCTGCCACTATATTGAAAGCACTTTTTGGGCCTTCTTCATATCCTGCCGAGTTTGTCGGCATATCCCAGAATGCGAATACGTTACCCGATTGGGTTTCGCGGTAGAGGGATTTAATAAGGGGAGTTAAAATGGGGTTTAGTTGTGCGCTTTCCTGCGTATTGTGCGTTTTCAGCAGCGCGCCGCCGTATTTGGATTGCTCCAGCCCGGCGATGGGTTTGAGTTCCGCGCCGTCGGCATAGGCATCTACGACCTTATCGAAAATTCCCGACCAGGCATAGTCGATGTATTTTCCGGCTTCGATGCCGTCGTGTGCCGTAGCGAGCAGGTCGGTGCTCTCCGCGTCGCAGGCCACGGTGACGAGTTTGTCGTCGCCCAATGCTTCCTTTGTCGCCTTTATCAGTTTGGCGTAGGATGCGGGATTTACACCGGGCATACCGTCTTTGCCGTAGGACGCTTCGATGTCGAAGTAGTTTACGCCGTCCAACTTATATGTTTCCACCACATATTTAAGCTGGAAAACAAAATCAGTGATCTGCTCGTCGGTCATATTACAGAATCCAAGTCCCGTATTTCCGCCTGTGATGCAAATAAGCACCTTACGACTGCTTTTCTGCAAGGGCATAAGGTATTTGTCGCGGTTGCTCAAGACATATTGCAGATCCGATCCGATGTCGAGCATGGCCCGCCGTGTCGTCTTGTCGAATTTTAGCGCCGCCGGGCGGAGTACTTCGATGTCGATCCACGTTTTTGATATTAAATTGAAATCCTCGTCAAATGTTTCCGCATAAAATTTGGTTCCCATCAGCGGGTTCATTTCCTCGGTATTGACATATCCCACGATTTTGAAAGCATAGGCATCGAGCTGCGTTTCGGGTACGATCTCCCCGACCAGGATCCGGTAGTAGATTACCTGGTCTTTTTCGGACGGGGACATGTCGTTATTGGCAACGGTCGCCCGCAGGGGCAGCAGATAGGCGCCTTTTTCGACCCCTTCGCGGCTCAACGTGACGGTAAGAGCAGGAGAGGTTTTCTCTCCTCTCTTGACCGTCAGCGTTTTGCCTCCTTCGAAAGTCACATTTTCCAACGGAAACAGCGTCAGTTTTGCGTCACCTTGTTTGTCTTTGTTGTATTCGTCCACAAGCGTTGCGTCCGCATCGACCGTAACCGTCACGTCTGCGGCTGCGGGCTGGGTCAGTTGGTAGAACACGGCGTCTGTGGTCGTCTGTTCTTCGCTGAGTTTGAGTGCCGAAATCTGATCGGGCGTTTTTTCCCGGCGCAGCACTCCGCCGACATTTGCAAGGTCGTCCTTGCCGGGAATATCCCCGGCCGTGCGGGTAAAGTCCTCGGCGTCGCACGCGGCCATCGCTGCGAGCGTAAGGCAAAGTGCCGAAGTGCGCAGCAGACCTGTTATTTTATTCATGTTTTTCATAGTTCAAGATTTACGGTTTATTCTTGCTTGTTGAGCTGCGGAATTTCCACCGAGGTATTCCATTTCAGATCGGTATGCGCTACGGCATCGTTTCCGTACTGCGACCAGTCTTTGATGATGTTTCCCGACCCCTCGTTGAATTTCCAATAAGCGCGTAATTCGGGCTTCTCGGCCGGGTTTTCCACGTCGTACATGTCGCGCCAGATGTCGGCCTGCGTACGTGCGACGGACCATATGCGCACCTCTGAAATATCGCCGCAGAGCTGGCGGAAAGCGTCGTAGCTGTACCCGATGAAGAACTGCCGGGCGTCCGTTTCCGGATCGGGGTCTATGGCCCGCAGTCCGAGGTTTATGACCTTTACGGTCGGCGCTACCTGCGTCTGGCTCTGGAGTTGTCCGTTTACGTAGATGCAGGCGATACCGGTTTCCAGGTCGTATGTGAAAGCGACATGATACCACTCCTCGAGCGACAGAAGTTTACCCTTGTTCTTTTCGGGGAATTTGCCCAGGCTTACGCCCGATCCGTCTACCTGGAGCTGGTCGGCATAGAAATTCGTGTCGCCGATACGCAGCAGCAGGTGTTGTTCCACACCCATGATCGTAGAGAGCTTTTCTTCGATGTAGGACGAGGTGGGACCTGCATAGTGGAAGTCGTGGACGCGGACGATGGCTTCATAGGTCACGGCTGTCAACCCGTTTACGCAGTCGGCGGTTCCGGCTTTGTCGAACGCGGGCACGTCTATCCAGTTGTCGGTGAGTACGGCTGCGGTCGTGATGGCCGAAGAACGGCGCACAAGATAATAGACGGTTTGGGAACCGGAGAGGGTCGAAAGTCCTCCCCCCGCAGAAACGATAGTTACCGGAAGCAACTGTGTTGCATCTATATCGAGCTGGTCGAGGTTCTTAAAATGGATGGTCAGAGGTTCCGATACGGATTTCCCGGCTTCTACGGTTGCCGTCCGTTCGGGGAACTCGTAGTAACTTTCATCGAGTACCGCATATTTCGTGTCGTGTTTGGCGTTGTAGGTGGCCGCGAGCGACGGGTCGATGCCAAATGTCACCTCGATATTCTCTTTTGCCGGGGAGATCAGCACGGCGGAGAGTTCGCGGTCGAGCTGCGTAACGGTCTTTTTAAAAGTTACGTTGTTGTCGCTCGACGTTTCGGCTACGTCGATGTATGCTGCGTTGTCGAACGGGTAACGGTTTTCATAATCCGATTCACACCCGGCCAGCAGGATAAAGGCAGCCGATACAAAATACAGATATGTTCTTCTCAATTTCATAAGGCGCATTATTTAGGGTTTGCCGGATTCAGCAGGCCGATGGCATGCTTGGTCTGTTTGTAATTTATGTAAGCGTCGTAGTAATCGTCCCCGATGTTGTAAATACCCAGCCCGGCTAACGGCCCCATTGTAATTACGCTTTTGGCGGCTTCGGCGATTGCGGGTTGCTGCACAAGGTTTTCATCCGTGAGTTTCCCGCCCGGCTCGGCCGTGATGATGATTTTTTCGAGCGCAATGCCGGCATAATCGGTCGCGTATGCAAGCTGGCTGCGGATATTGAACGTATTGACGGCATCCGTAGTCGTGAGTACGAAATAGGTGATGGCGTCGTGGCTCTCCTTTGCGATAAAGAGCGGGTTACCCTCCGCCATGAGGATTTTGCCGGTCAGGGACGACAGTTTGCTGACAATCGTTGCTGCGGCTTGGGTCGCCGCGGCATCCATAGAGCCCCCGTAACGTACCGTTACGCCGTCGAACTTATACCGGTTTACGTCCTCGATCACCTTGTCGAGATAGGTTCCCAGCGCTGCGGCGTCCGTAGATTCCGCGAGTGTGTTGTAATCTACGGTATAGAGTATTTTCGTGCCCTTGGCCTGCGCCTGGGGTATATCCTCGATGTCGTATTCGGTCAGGTTGCCGGCGTTTTCAAGTGCCACGATGTCGAGTGAATCGGGCAGTGAGCGCAGAAATGCCTTTTCCGAACCCGGTACGGCCGGGGCATTTGCCAGGCTTGCGTATACGATGTAGTGTTCGCTTGCCTTATACGCTTTGAGGGCTGCCAGATATGCGGCGTACTGCGCCGGATCTTGCTGGTCGGGTTTTATGATCTGCTGGTCTATCGGCTCGATGTCCGTGTCGCAGGCTGTGAAACAATAGGCCGCGGGAATGAGCAGCGCCAGAATCAGGTATTTTATAGTCTGTTTCATAGCTTCGGATTAATTTAAGGGTTTGCAGTCCCACCATGTGCGCGTGCCGCCGTTGTCGGGGCCGCCGAGCGAAGTTATCGCCGCTTCGACATTTGTGCGGTTCTCGGAATATTCCTCGGACGGGTAGGGAAGTCTGCGCATGCCGTACTTGGAGTTCACCGTTCCGCCGGATTTATTGTCTTTGGCCGGCATCAGTTTCGGATAGCCCGTGCGCCGGTATTCCGCCCACGCTTCATTTCCGAGCGGGAAAATCGCAATCCATTTCTGGGTGATGATGCGTTCGAGGTTTTCTTCGAACTGTGCATCTTCTTTCCATTTGATCGTGATGCGGCTTTGCGGTAATGCGGTGTTGTTTTCGATAACGCCGAGAGGGTCGGTGTATGCTTCGGGGACGTTCGCTTCGTCGGCGATGTAATCCTCCGCACCGGCTACGCCGCGTTCCTCGAATGAAAGCCGTATGCCTTGTTCATAGAAATTCTGTGCCGATACCGCACTTCCCCAGCGCAGTTCATATTCGGAGCGCAGGAACGCGATTTCCGCGGCGTTCATCCATAAGATAGGGTCGGTGTCGGTAATGAGCATCGAGGAGCATGCCGTTACGGCCTTGGACTTGTTGGCCGGTGTCGTGCCGATGCGCAGGCCGTAATAGCCTTTCACGGCGGCATCGCCCTCTCCGACGGTTCCCTGTGTGAACATCTTTGTCCGGCGCGGGTCTTTGTAGCCGTTCATGTAGCAGAGGATGTCGGCTCCGATGGCGTGATCCTGCCAACTGTTCCAAAGCAATGCCGTGCGGTTGAGTTCGGGCTGAAGCTTCGCGTTGTCGGCATTCTCGGTGATGACCCCGGCGGCGATGGCTTCCGCGGCTTTGGCCTTTGCGGTCTGCTCGTCGATATAGGAAAGGCGCATCGCCATACGCAGTTTAAGCGAATTGGCGTATTTGATCCACTTTTTAAGGTCGCCGTTGTAAACCTGGTCGTATTCGCCGAAGGCTTCCGTACTCAAATCCCGGTTGCGCTCCAGCGCTTCCAGCGCGGCGTCCAGTTCTTTGAACATCTGCGTATATGCTTCCTGTTGCGTGTCATAGGGGACGGTCAGGCGTTCTTTTTTGTCCTCTACGATCTTGGAGTAGGGTATCGAGCCGTAAGCGTCGGCCAGGCGGTTCATAATCGCCACGCGCAGGACGTTGGCCAGGGCTACCGCCACTTCGTCGTCGGTTTTGTTGATGATGCCGCGGTAGGCGGGGTAAGTTTCGGTGATGACATCCACGAACGGCGCTTTGAGCCAGTCGGCGGTGGGATTGAACGTTGAGAATTTCGTTTCCCAGCTGTCTACCGTCGCTTCGACATAGCCGCCGTAGCTGCCGCCTTCGAGTGCTTCGACAAATTGGTATAGGTGTTCTTCCGAGGGGATCACCATATTTTGCAGTTTGGTGAGTTTCGACCCCACGAGGTAGTTGTCGCGTTCCAGTTCGTCGTCTGTCGCTTCGTTCGGATTACGGTTGTAATCTTCGAAGTTGTCAAGGCATCCCGTCGATGCGCTTACTACTGCGATAAGAGCAACGGCACGAATTATTGTCTTTATTTTGTTCATAGCCGTTAGAATTTAATGTTAATATTGAATCCCAGGTTACGTGTCGAGGGCATCATGAAATAGTCCATTCCCTGATAGAAATTGTTTGTCGATGCCACGGCTTCGGGGTCGAACGGCGCTTTACAATACATCATCCACAAGTTGCGGCCTACGAACGATACGGTGATCGAACATATGTTGTGCAGCCATTTGCGGGGAATCGTGTACCCCAGCGAAAGTTCCTGGAGCCGGACGTTGGTTGCCGAGTAGGTGTAATACTGGGGTATTCCGCCCTGCGACGCTATGGCCGTATACCAGGTTTCCGGGTTTACCAGGCTGCGGCCGTTTACCAAAGCACCTCCGGCATCGCGCGCGGCAGCCGTTGCTTCGGACACGCCGAATAGATCCATGTTGGCTTGCGTGAGTGAATTGACGATGCCGCCGATGCGTGCCGTCACGAGGAATCCGAGGTTCAGGTTTTTCCACGATACGCTGTTGCGCCATGCGAGGTTATAGTCCGGGAATACGGAACCGAGTTTCATGTCGGGCAGGTTGTCCTCTACGACGACGTTGCCACCCTCGTCGATCTCGATGTTGCCTTTGTCGTCGCGCCGCAGGTCGGTCGTGGAATAAAGGTCGCCCATCGAACCGCCCTCTTTGAGAATAAATTTCGCACGCCCCAGTTTACTGATCTGGAGTCTGTTCATGGTGATCGTTTCCTCGGTGATCGGGTTGTACCACTCCTTGCAAAGTTCGATGATCTTGTTTTTGTTCCAGGAGAAAGTAAACTGCGAGTTCCAATTCCAGTTTTTCCATTGGTGGTCGTATCCCAGGCTTGCCTCGACACCCGTATTGCGCACGTGTCCGGTCTGAATATAGATATCCGAGTAGCCGGACGATGCGGACAGATTCGGATTGAAAGTCTGGTTATAGGTGTCGGCGCGATACCACGATGCCGAGAGTGTGAATCCATGCAGGAACCGGGCGTCGAAACCTAATTCCCAGGTTTTCGTCCGCTCCGGGTAAAGCTGCCCGATAGGGTAGTTCGATTTGTCGTCCCAGCCGGAAATGGTGTCGTCGTAAGGGTGTGTGGCGATTGTCAGTTCCCGCGGAAAGGGGTTTGCTACCGAAGCCCACGAAGCACGGATTTTCAGGTAGTTGAACTTCTCCGGGAAATTGAATGTACTGCTGGGCAGCCACGATACGCCGACCGAGGGGTAGAAAAACGACTTTTGGGGTGAGTTGGCAAGCTGCGACGCCCAGTCGTTACGTCCGGTCGTCGTTACGAACAGTTGCGACTTCCAGCCCAGTTCCAGGGAGTAGAAAAACGACTGCGTTTGTTCGTGCCAGCCGGTTTTCGGCGTTTTCTTCTGGCTCTTGTCGAGGTTCACGACATTGAAGATGTTGGGAGCGCCGGCAATGGGGCCATATACCGAGAGTTCGTCGAAGCGGTTGTCTTTGATCGACGCGCCGATATGTGCGTCGAGCGAGAATTTCTCTTTGAACGTCTTGCTGAGGTTGAGCATTACGTCGCCGTAGGTCTGTCGTTCTTCGCCGCGGGTTTCGGTATATTTACCTTTTTTGCTGTTCTCCAGCAGCGTGGGGTTCGATGTGGCGTACAGTTTTTCCGTATATAAACTGTTGGTGTTATCGACGCGGATACGTCCTGCGACATTCATCCAGTCGGTGATTTTATAGGTAATGCCGCCTGTGAACATATAGCGCTTACGGCTGTTTTCGCGGGGGTTGCGGTAGGCGATCCAATAGGGATTCTGCATGCGCAGGTCGCCGCCCTCGCCCTGCGGCCAGAACTGTTCATAGATTTTGCGTGCGGGGTTCCAGCGCTCGAATGCCTTTACGAGCGAAAAATCATCGCCGCGGGGAAAGAGATAAGCCGATACGAGCGGGTTTGAGTACACGCCCTGGTTTATCATGTTGCGGTCTTTCTGGATGATGTAGCTGCCGCTTACGTCCAGTGTCAAACGGTCGTTCAGCAGGTTCGACGTGTTGCGGAATGTAAAGTTATAACGATTATACTTGTTGTTGGGGATCAGTCCTTTGGAGTTTACCGCTGCGGTCGAGAAATAGATTTGGTTTTTCTCCGTACCCCCGGACAGTGTTACGGAGTTCGTCAGGATGTGACCTGTTTGCAGGAAATCTTCGGGCGAGTAGTTGTAACGTGCCGCCTGGTTGAGCGGTGCGCCCCAGCTGTGGATCGTCGAACCGCTGGCTTTGCCTTTACGCCCCGTGCCGTAGCGGGTCTGGAAATCCGGCAGGCGCAGCGGGTTCATAAATTCCGTGTTACTCGAAACCTGTATCTGTGTTGCTCCGGCCTTACCTTTCTTGGTGGTAATGAGCATTGCACCGTTCGCGGCGTCGGAACCGTACAATGCCGCGGCTGCGGCTCCGGTCATAACGGATATGGATTCGATGTCGTCGGGGTTCATGTCGGCGATGGATTCCGTTGTGCCGCGTGATCCGAATTCCATGCTGCCATCGCTGGTGAAGTTGTGCATGGGAATACCGTCGATTACATAAAGTACGTTCGAGGTCTGCATAATCGACTTCATACCGCGCATAATGACTTTGGCCGAACCGCCCACACCGGACGAACTGGTGTTGATAACGGCTCCGGCGACTTTACCTGCGAGGCTGTTTACGAAGTTTGCGGATTTCACGGTCGTCACGGCTTCGGACTTCACTTGCTGCACGGTGTAGGCCAGCGCCTTTTCCGAGCGTTTGATACCCAGGGCCGTGATCACCACGTCTTCAATCTGCTCGGCTGCTTCGTTGAGTGTTATGGTAAAAAAGGTTTGTGTGCCGATTTTTACTGTTACGGGGTCGTAGCCGATGAAATTGATATACAATTCGGCGGTTTCCACAGGTGCGGGGACTTGGAGCGAGAAAGCGCCGTCAAGTCCGGAACTTTCGCCGATGGTCGTTCCCTTTACGACCACCGATGCCCCGACAACGGGTGTCCCTTTGGTGTCGCGCACGACACCGCTGACCTTTGTGGAACCGTTGTTTGCGGTTTTCTTGTCCGGGGCTGCGGAAAGATAAATGTTCTGCTGGTAGATTTTGTACTCGGTATCCGTTCCGGCGACCATTGCCTGCAAAGCGGTATCGAGCGGTTTATCGGCGACATTGATACTGATGGTTCTGTTAATGTCTACGCCTTTATTTACGATGAAGAAATAGCTGGTCTGTTTTTCTATTTCATTCATAACCTGCTCCATGCGAACATTGTCCATCTGCAATGTTACTTTCGCGGTCTGGGCATACGCTCCCCATGCGGAGAACGTGGAGCAAATCATGAATAGAAAAGTAAACCAGCATTTAATTTGCTGAATAAATTTATTATTCATAGATTTGTAGATTAGTGGTTGTTAGATTGGTTCAAATTCTATTAGCCGCTATGCCTGCGGGTGGTTGCTACACCTGCGGGCTTTTTTTGCGACTTTGAAAATTCATAGTCTTATCTCATAGGCATTGTCGGTTTTTGTTAGATAATCTCGTCATAGTTATTTTATGTGGATTACATTGTTTTCGTCTTTCTCATATTGGAACGGGGTTATTTTCTGCAAGGCCCTTAGCGCATAGTCCAGCCCCATATTGACGGGGATTTTTCCGCGGATAACGTCGATCTGCGGAAGTTCGGCCGTTTGGATCTGGATTTTCACACCGTATGTTTTCTCCATTTTGGCGATGATGTCGGCAAACGGGTGTCCAACGAGATTCAGAATACCCTCCGTCCATAAATAGTCGTCCGTATTCTCAATCCTGGTCAATACCAGACGCTTCCCGTTTAGGCATACCTTTTCGTTCGGGTCTAATATAATCTGGTCGCCGCTTGCCAGTTTGTTGGTTACTTTGACTTTTCCCCTCAATAATGCAGTCGTGAAGTCGTGTGTCAGTTCGTCTGCCGTTACGTTGAATTTCGTACCCAGCACTTCCACGTCGCAGGCGAAAGTTTCCACGATGAAGGGATGGGCGGCATCATGCTCTACGTTGAACATGGCCTCGCCGGAGAGTTTCACACGGCGATTCCTATTGAACCGTATCGGATATTCCAGTTTTGCCCCGCTGTTCAGGCAAACGCTGGTTCCGTCCTGGAGTGTAATGTCTATACGTTGTCCTGCCGGTGCGGCAACGGACAGATATTGTTTTGCGGTATCTTCGATAATGACGGTTCTGGAAGCGTACCAACTGCCAGCGACCAATAGTAATACTGCGGCAGCCTGGGTACAGATACGAATAAAGCGCTGGCGATACCATTTCAGGCGTCTGGTCGGCAGCTGCAGATGGGGGTGGTGCGGATAAGGGACATTTGCGATAAGTGCGTCCTGCATAGACCATAATGCATTTAGTTCTTTCTGGTTGTTGGGGTCGGCATCGAGCCAGTCTACAATCGTTTTTTCTTCCTGCTCGGAAGTTTGGCCGTTTATGTACTTATATAATAATTCTTTGTCCATTTTTTTACATAGTGTGGCGAGTGCATTATGAATTTGGGCAGCCCGCAGCGAATCCATAATTTTTCCCTTGGTAATTTTTCCCGATAACGAAATTATGCTTTGTCTGTTTACAACTATATGGTGCGTGGGCGCACGACATTTACATCGAAAAAGTGCGTTTTTCGTTAAATAAATTTTCTTAAAAAAATGGTAATTTTTTTAATTATCGTATAACGCTGGAATACAGGACGATAATTAAAATGATGAGATAGTCGTTCAGTGCGATTCGCATGATGGCCAAAGCCCGTTGGATATTGGCTGTGACGTTGCGCACATTGATTCCTGTAATTTCGGCGATTTCTTGGTAAGTCTTGCCCTCGAAGCGGTTGTAAAGGAAGATTTGCCGCATGGGTTCGGGCATTTTGTTGATCTGGCTTTCGATGATGGATTTTATTTCTGCCGTAAAGGATGCTTCGGGGTTGGTACTTTCCAAAACGGTGATTTTGGCTTTGATGCTGCGGTAAGCCGTCGTATGTATTTGTTGCTGGATTTTGAGTCTGTTTTTCTGGTTGCGCAGCCATTCAAGACAGCCATGTTTCACGGATCCTAAAATATATGCCTGGATAGTCGTAGTAATATTCAGCTTGTCCTTGTTTTCCCAAAAATAAAGGAAGCTGTCGGTAACGATGTCCTCCGCGGCCATATTGTTGCGGATGTATGACCGGGCGATAATGATAAAACGAGGCTTATACTCGGAGTATAATCGTTCGAAATTTTCGAGCGTGATATGTTTATCCAGTTCTGACATGCATGTAGATTGATTCAAAGGTAAACTTTTTTATCAAAATTCAAAAATTTATAGAATGTCTGTTGATATTGGGCGATGTGAAATACCGGGCTTATTCTTTCATGCGGAACGAACCGGAAAAAAGGATGAGGTCAAATCATATCGTTATGGACAATTTCGGTCAGACGCGGTAATTGCAGATCGAGTCCGAAAGTGAAACATAAAAAAAGCAGATGAATGAGTAAGGCATCAAGGGAGATTATAAAACATTATAAGAAGAAGTGTGCGAGGAAAAAATCAATATAATTCAGGCAAGTTCGTGTTAATGAGATTGAAATGATCTCGCAGGCTTTTTATTACTCTCGTGCAAGACAGCAAACAAAAAAAAGACAACTGATTGATCATCAATTGTCTTTTTCTTTTAGTTGTGCCCAGGACAAGACTCGAACTTGCACGAACGTAATTGTTCACTACCCCCTCAAAGTAGCGTGTCTACCAATTTCACCACCTGGGCATTGTACGTATCCTTTCGGATTTCGGGTGTGCAAATATAGGGCATAAATTTTAATCCGCCAAATTTTTTCTCCATGTAATATGGATTATTCTTCCGGCAGCGGCGTCGTGGCGACGCAAACCGCCGTGCTCTACCTGCCGCGGGGGCGGTGTCGATGTCTGCGCAGGTGCCTGTGCTTGGTGGTAAAGGCGGCGGAAGCGGTTGGGGCGGAGACCTTAGCGGGTTCATTTGCCAGGCCGATACGGCGGCGGAGCTGTGGCCGAGGTCGTGGCGGAACCGCCGGGCGTGTGTTACGTGCGCCGGTGCCAGGTTAAGAAAAGAGGGGCTGTCTAACAAGTCCCGAAAATCGAAAATCACCCCTGTCAGAATAAACTCCGGCAGGGGTGAAATCGTTAAAATTGGACTTGTTAGACAGCCCCCTCGATTTAGGACGGTCTTCCGTTACTCCTCCGAAGCCGGCAGGAATACGATCATGCCGCTCGGGCGGTTCGATAAGTCGGGCAATGTGATGTCCGTTGCCGGACGTACACCCGGCGCGGTGCTGCGCGTGCCCGATACGCTTACCGATTTCTGTCCCGTGATCTGGCTCAGGGCCGCTGCCAGCATCGGCTCGCTCCGGTCGCCGTAATCTTTCAATTCCCCGTCCCATTCCTCGCACCGCCAGTCCGTTCTTGTCGACGGTCACCTGCTTGGCGTTGTAGCCCTGGAACGATATCGGGGCCAGTTCGTAGCTGTAATTGCCTACGGTGAATTTGCTGACCTCCATGCCGACGTTCTTGCCGTTGGTCTTTTCGCCGATGAGCTTCACCGTGAAGCCGTCCAACCCGCGCAGCGTATTGATGACGGCTTCGCTCGACGAGGCCGTGTTGCCCGTGACGAGCACGTACAGCCGGGTCATGTTCAGCGCATAATTCCGCAGGTCGACGCCATAATAGTCGCCGTAATAGAATTCGTCGAAGAATTTTTTGGACGCCGAGTCGTATTCCTTGCCGGTCTCCTTCGCCGTTTTTTCGACCGTGGCCATGCGGCTGTCGTTGTACCGGTAATATTCGTAGACCTTGCCCTGGCAGGCCGCGCCGGCGATGCAGGTGGAAAGCATGTTCGACGTGATGACGTGCCCGCCGCCGTTGTTGCGCAGGTCGAGCACCATGTCGGTAATGTTCCCGTCCTTGAGTTTCTTGACGGCCGCGAGCAGTTCGTCGTCATAGGCCGCGTCGAAACTGTCGTAGACCAGGTAGCCGATCCTATGCGCACCGGAGGCGATCACTTCGCTGTGGATTACCGGATTGGGGTATATTTCGCGTGCCGTGAGCGATACGGGCTGCGCTCCCTGCTTGTTTTCGGTGAGCTTGACCGTGCTTGCGCCTCCCGGGGCTATTAACGTGCCGTAGACCGAATTCAGGTTTGCGGCCGTGATGGCCGCGCCGTTGTACTGGGCGAAGAACGTGCCCCGCCGGAACCCTGCTTCCGATGCCGGGGAGTCCGGGTAGACCGACGTGACGACCAGCCCGTACTCTCCCGTAGGTTGGTTGTTGCCGTCCACAAACCTCACGCCCATCAGGCCCGCGATGCCGAAGCCGTACTCCTTCTTCTTTGCGACCCCGTGGTTGACCTCGGGCTTCGTCCCGTCGACGGCCTTTGTGAGGGGCGTCCGCAGCAGGTAGGAGTAAACCGAGTAGCTGCCGTTGCTCTGCCGTTTTTTGTCGAGGTCGTTGGTCGTCATCTCCAGCAGCGTGCGTTTCAGGAAATTGTCGCTGGAACTGATGTAATCCAGCGAGAGGTCGCGCGACATTTGCCGGTATTCGCCGTTCCACAGGTAGTAATACTCCAGGATCTTGTCTACCTGTTTGTTGAGCTCGGTGTCTGCGCCCGTGCCGCCGCTGCTGCTTCCGAGCTGGGTGATGGCGAACTGTGCCGCCCTCGCGTAGCCGCTCACCTGTACGGTGATGTTCGCGCTGCGCGTGCTGCCGGTCTCGTTGGCTTCGACGGTGATGTTGAGCTGCCGGTCGCTGCCCTTGTCGCCCGACGAGGTGAGTATCTTGCACCATTCCGGCTTGTCGCTCTGCGCCACCCAGTTGGCGGAGGCCTTGAACGTGTATTTCTTGGTCGTGCGGTCGGCGCCCACCGTCTCCGATGCTTTCCACGACGAGCCGGTTATGCCTGTCGTGTCGTTGTTCTTCGTGTCGTCATCGCCGCAGGATACTGCCGCCATGCCGAACAGGAGGACGGCGAACCATGTGTAAAGGATTGTTTTCATAGAGGCTGATTTTGTTATGCGGGCTAAATATAGTGTTTTTTTCGTGAACCGCTTCTATTTGCGGCGGCTGAAATCCATTTCGCCGAACAGGTATCCCGCCCCGCCGATGCGGTCGATGACGAACAGCACGTAGCGGACGTCTACGGCGATGTTGCGGCAGATCGTTTCGTCGAACGCCACGTCGCTCATCGTCGAGCGCCATGTGCGGTCGAAATTCAGCCCCACCAGTTCGCCCCGGCCGTTGATGATCGGCGAACCGGAGTTGCCGCCCGTCGTGTGGTTGGTGGCCAGGAAGCAGACGGGTACCGTCCTGCGGCCGTCGATCGTCGTCGCCCAGCGTCCGTAGTCCTTCGTGGCATAGAGCTCGCGCAGCGCCTGCGGGATGTCGTAGTCGTAAATCTCGGGGTTGTCCTTGGCGATGATGCCGTCGAGGGTGGTCTGGGGCTTGTGGTATTCGCTGTCGGCATATTCGTAGCCCCCGACATGGCCGTAGGCCACGCGCAGCGT
>ENA-OROK01002590-OROK01002590.1-human-gut-metagenome-genome-assembly--contig:-NODE-2590-length-15287-cov-4.640691_pt1 | contig 15287 bp, 14 predicted proteins | sample MGYA00242127_ERZ509046 | MGnify/ENA primary metagenome ERZ509046 (study PRJEB26280, sample SAMEA2338728) | human gut metagenome | biome: human gut; feature: human-associated habitat; material: faeces... | reverse complement strand
CGTTTTACTAATCTACTGTAATAATTTTACCTGCACGGTTAATAGGCTTTATCGATAAGCCATTAATAATTAATCATATATCTGTCAATTTCCCACTGACTGACATAGGTGCGATAAGATTCCCATTCCTCACGCTTGCCGCCGATATAGTTATTAAACACATGCTCGCCGAGCGTTTCTTTAATAAACGGGTCATCCTCTGCCGCTTTAATTGCCTCCTCAAGAGTGCCGGGGAGACAGTCAATGCCTTTCTCTTTAAGTTGTGCATCGCTGAGTTCATAAACATTATTGTCATATGACGGTGCAGGTTTCAAACCTTTTTTAATTCCGTCAAGACCCGCAGCAAGGCAAAGTGCCATTTCAAGATACGGGTTGCAAGATGGGTCTGCACTGCGAAGTTCAACTCTTGTGCCCTTACCTCTGGAAGCAGGAATACGAACAAGAGTGGAACGGTTGGAAGTTGACCAAACCATATATGTAGGTGCCTCGTAACCCGGAACAAGTCTCTTGTACGAATTAACGGTAGGATTTGAAAATACACACATACCTTTAACATGAGCCAAAACGCCTGCGATAAAGTTATATGCCTTTTCGCTCAGACCGAGTTCGCCGTTCGGGTCGTCAAAGATATTCTTGCCTGTTTTAAGGTCATAAAGCGACATATTTGTATGCATACCCGAACCGCAGATTCCCTCAACCGGTTTCGGCATAAAGGTTGCGTGCAAACCGTGCTTTGTCGCATATGTTTTAACAACATGCTTAAAAGTCATAACTCTGTCAGCAGAAGTCATAACATCGCCAAACTGGAAATCAATTTCGTGCTGTCCCTGAGCAACCTCGTGGTGAGATGCCTCGATAGTATAGCCCATTTCCTCGAGCGCAAGACAAATATCACGCCTGCAATTCTCGCCGTGGTCAATTGGATTAAGGTCAAAATATCCTGCCTCATCACCCGTTTCAAGGGTCGGCTGACCGTTTTCGTCCAGCTTAAAGAGGAAAAATTCACACTCGGGTCCAACATTAAAACCGTAGCCCATTTCTGCCGCTTGGTCAATAACCTTTTGCAAAACATTTCTCGGGTCGCCCTCAAACGGAGTAACATTATCGGTTTTATACACCGAGCATATAAGTCTGCCCGTCTGAGCATTTAGATGCTTTCTCCACGGAAATGTAGCCCAAGTGTCATAATCGGGATGAAGATACATATCCGACTCATCGATTCTTACAAATCCGTCAATGGACGAGCCGTCAAACATACATTCATTGTCAAGTGCCTTTTCAAGCTGAGATAATGTAATAGCAACATTTTTCATAATTCCGAATAAATCGGTAAACTGAAGCCTGATGAACTCAACGCCGTTTTCTCTTGCCTGTTTAAGGATTTCTTCCTTGGTATATTTACTCATAACAAAGTCCCTCTCATTTTTATTATGATATTTATTAGGGTACAAAAAGGCGCTCCGAAAATCGGAACGCCTATGTTCACCTCTGCTATTATATTCTATTTTTAATATATTGTCAATAGACCTTTTATTTAATCAAATCTCCTCATTTGTTAAAAATCATTTCACTATATTCCAATATGACTAGTCCACTCATCGCCCCTATGAATTTCTCTTTGCAAAGTTATATCTTTATTTTGAGCGTGAACATCTAAGTTAACGCCCAAAGATTTTGAAATAAATTTATTCATTTCATATTCATTTATATAGTTATCGGAGTTTTCGGGAATGTAATAATAAATCGTTTTTATATAATCATACTTAACATAATCTAAAAGAAAATTTTTAATATCTTCTTGTGCTATCGGATTACTATAACCTATATTATTAATTTTATAATAATTCAATAAATTTTTCGTATCAAAGTAACACCCTTTAATACTCGAATCGGCATTTGCTTGCAGCCACTCCGTGCTCCATTTTTCCAAATCCTCCAACTGATAATCATCATACCAACCGTTATCGTTTTTTCTTACAACAAAATTTCTGCCGTTGTAGCTGAACTCATATGAAAAATCTATCCAATAATAATCATTAAAAATAAACAATGCGTCAACATAAGTATAATGTCCTCCCTCATAGTCCTCAACCTTAAACTCGCTCATTTTTGCATCGTACTTTTGACTTAGATAATATTTAGCTTGCAAGGTTCTTACCGCCGGTACCGACAAACACGCCAGCACGCCTATAATCAAAATAAGAAAAACAATCAATAGTTTTTTCTTTTTCGTTTTCATATGTATAACTCCTAATTATTTAACCGTATTCCAACTATCCCAATTATCATATTTATATTTGAAAATTTCTCTTGATAATGTTTTTTCGGTATATGTTACTGAACATCTACTTTCAAGATTTAATATATTTTCTGCTTTTTTAGTCAATTCATCATTTTCTGCATAAAAGACTTTTCCATTAACATCGTAGTAATAAATCCAAATGCAATCATCATCTTGTTTATAATTAGACAAAAAACTCTTAGCATCCTCTTTTTCTATTACAAAATTATATTTTTTATTCGTATGCAAATAATAATTTCTTATATCACTTGTATTAAATTCAAATCCTACAATTCTCTCATCAACATTTTCCTTTAGCCATTCGGTACACCAATTTTGAATATCCTCCATTTGATAATCATCACAGAAATTGTTTTTGTTTCTGTTAACAACGAAATTTCTGCCATTGTACTTATATTCAAAAGAAAAATCCACCCAAACTGGTTTTTGAAAAAATATCTCGTACTCCTTAAGTTCAATATGTGCTTGGTTATAATCCACCATTTCAAATTCGTCGGGCTTGGCGTCATATTTATGGCAAAGGTATGACACCGCCTTAGTCTGCACCAAAGGAGCATAGAATTTATCTGCGATTTTATATCCAACCCCTGCAATCACTGCCACCGACAGCACAACAATCAATACAATTATCCCATTTTTCTTTTTCATCACAAAACAATTCCCTTCCGATATAACTTGTCATTTGCAATTTTTGTATCATAATAATAACTTGCGAAACTCTCCCAACTATTCCTTGAAAACTCTAAATCGGATGTCGTCAAATAGACGCCTTTATTTTCAATATCTTTATTAATAAACTCAAACTTTTTCAAAACTTGAGAATTGATATTATCAAAATTATCATTGGTATATTTGAAGCCGTTTTTTGAATAGGTATAATATTGCTCAAGACTGTCAACTTTATAATAAATCACAAAAGAATCATTGTCATTTATCAAGAAATCCTTTATGTTTTCTTTTGTTACAATATCATGTAATTTTCCACAATTAATTTTGATACCGACAACATTAGAGTCAACTGTTTTTAGATAATCAACCGACCACTCGAAAACATCTTCTAATTGATAATCATCACAAAATCCGTATTCTGTTTTTGACACACCAAAGGTTCTTTTATTATATCTCAATTTCCATGTTTCAGATGTAGTGTACCAATCAAACGGAACGCCTAAAGATGTATCATCATGAAACTTTGACGGTTCGTAATCGAGTAGAATTATATCTTTTTTGTCAAAATCATATTTATCAACCAAATATTCAACAACCTCTGCTCTATGACATTGAACATAAATAATATGTGTAATATTAAATAACAAAAAAATCGTAGCAATTACTGTTACTATTGTTAAAATGATTCTTTTACCTTTTTTCATATCATTTAATCCATTTCGTTATATTCTGATAACCAATAAATGAACTTATTCCTTTCTTTAGATATTTTGGATGTATCCGTTCCAATAACATATTGAATGTGTGAATTTGGAAGTTTTTCTTTAACCTCATCAAGTAAGTTGTTTTTATCTGTTTGTGACAGCGTATCAAAATAAGTGCTTTCAACCATTAAATCTACATCATGATAAGTAAAACGATTAATACCACTATAAGTGTTTTTATCGTTTAGAAAATCTTTTATATTTTTTTCGTTAATTGTAACGTTACCGGCTATTCGGGCTTGATAATTTATAATATTTACTGAACTTAATTTAATTCCCACAATATTATTATCTATATTTTGCTTAAACCATTCGGTAGCTACACTTTCTATTTCATCCAGTTGATAATCATCATAATATTTACCGTCAATTCTATTAACAAAAAAAGTTTTATCGTTATATTGAATTTCCCACTTATAGGGTGACCAATATGTATTAAGCGGCAAAAAAGAGGTGTCGTTTCCGAACTTTTTCATTTCATAATCCAAAACAGTTATTTGATTATATGACATGTTATATTTATCTTGTAAATAGTTAATTGCACCTTTAGTCATAACTGTTTTTATGGCAAAATATCCACCGAATACAAAACCGAATACAAGAATAAAAACTATAAGAATAATTGTAAATGCTTCCTTTTTCTTTTTCATGTTACAATACCCCCTATATTACTACTATATCACAAATCTAATTAGAATAAAAGCACAAAAGTGAATACTAAAACGAAAAGAAAACGGACAGCAGAAAAAGCCATATTGATACGAAAAATATCCGAACACATCAATTTCTGCAAAGATACCGTATTCAAATAAAACCGACTCCGCTTAAAATGCGAAATCGGTTTGTTACTTGAAATTTAATTTTCTGCCGTCGCAGTCCGTTTTTGTACCGTCTGCACAATTAGAGACTGTTCATTTTGCTGCTATAATTATATTACTTTTCTTTTTTCTCAAGAGTATTTTCCGAGCCACGGAAAACAACAAATTTATCATAAAGAAACTCTGTAATCATATTACAAGCCATGGTACAGCCGAGAACTATGTACTCGATTTTTCCGACATCGGCGAATTTAGCGGTAAAATAGTTACCTGCGATAACCGTAACGGGAGTGAACACGCAATAAAACGCAAACACCTTAAGCATTGCCACAGGAACATTTGCGGCAGACTTAAATGTAAACTTACGGTTAAATGTAAAATTCCAAAGTACGGACAAGATAAGTGCAATAAGGTACATGGGACCGTACTGATTATTCATAATCTTTGCAAAGGTATCATTTGTTTCGAGCGCATGCTGAATAAACGGCAGTTTAATAATCACCGTATTCATCAGCGTAAAGCTGACAGCCTCAATTATACCTGCCGAAGCGGAAAACATAGCAAATTTCAAAAACTGAAAAAATCCCGCAATGCCCTTTTTCTTTTCTGCCTTTATTTCTTCGCTCATAAAAATTCCTCTTTTTCTTTACTGATTTTATATTATACCATTAATAATATAAAATCAAGTCACTGTTGATAAAAGGAACAAATTTTGGTATAATAAGTAATCGGATGAGAAGATATGGGGATGATTATCTTATGAATTGGGCTGAAATAAAAACAAACGACATAGCAAACGGCGAGGGCGTTCGCACCTCATTATTTGTTTCGGGGTGTCGCCACCACTGTAAAAATTGCTTTAACAGTATAACATGGGACTTCGGCTACGGAAATTTATTCACCGAAGAAACTATGGAGGAAATATTCGACAGCGTTGACCATGACTGGATTAACGGAATAACACTGCTCGGCGGAGAACCGTTTGAGCCTGAAAACCAAAAGGTGCTCGTTCCGTTTCTCGTTATGTTTCGTGAAAAATTCCCTAACAAAAATGTTTGGTGCTACACCGGTTTTACCTTTGAGGAAATACTAGGAACAACCGAGCCGAAAAGCAGAGCCGCAACCGACATAAGTAAGGAAATGCTCTCGCTCATAGATGTTTTGGTAGACGGACCGTTTATAGAAGATTTGCACTCTATCACGCTCAAATTCCGTGGCTCGTCAAACCAAAGAATCATAGATATTAAAAAAACAGCCGAGCAAAAAAAGATAGTGCTGTATCTCGAGTGACAGAGATTGACAAAATTAATATTTTGAGACATAACAAAAACCCGAAGCCGTGGCTTCGGGTTTTATCTGTTTGCTTTAGGTTAATTAGCCAAGTTCTGAGAAGTACTTGATTGTTCTAACCATCTGAGAAGTATAAGAGTTCTCGTTATCATACCAAGAAACAACCTGAACCTCATAAGTATCGTCAGAAACCTTGAGAACCATTGTCTGAGTTGAATCGAAGAGTGAACCGTATCTCATACCAACGATATCGGAAGAAACGATGAGATCCTCGTTATAACCGAAGGACTCAGTAGCCTCAGCCTTCATAGCTGCGTTGATAGCGTCAACTGTAACTTCCTTATCTGTCTTAATAACAGCAGTAAGGATAGTTGTTGAACCTGTCGGGGTAGGAACTCTCTGTGCAGAACCGATAAGTTTGCCGTTGAGCTCAGGAATTACAAGACCGATAGCCTTAGCAGCACCTGTTGAGTTAGGAACGATGTTAACAGCACCTGCACGAGCACGACGAAGGTCACCCTTTCTCTGAGGACCGTCAAGAATCATCTGATCGCCTGTGTAAGCGTGAATTGTGCACATGATACCGCTCTGGATAGGAGCGAAATCGTTAAGAGCCTTTGCCATAGGAGCAAGGCAGTTAGTTGTGCATGATGCAGCAGAAATAACTGTATCGTCTGCTGTAAGTGTATCGTGGTTTACATTATATACGATGGTAGGAAGATCGTTTCCTGCAGGAGCAGAAATAACAACCTTACGAGCACCTGCCTTAATGTGAGCAGAAGCCTTCTCTTTTGAAGTATAGAAACCTGTGCACTCGAGAACTACGTCTACGCCAAGTTCGCCCCAAGGAAGATCGGCAGCGTTAGGCATTTTGTAGATAACGATTTTCTTACCGTCAACTACGATATAGTTATCCTCGCCTTCACCCTCGTGGAAATCAACAGTGTGACCCTGAGCAACATAGTTACCCTGTGATGAGTCATACTTAAGAAGATGAGCAAGCATCTTTGCACTTGTAAGATCGTTGATTGCAACTACTTCATAACCTTCTGCACCGAACATCTGGCGGAAAGCAAGACGACCGATACGGCCAAAACCGTTAATAGCAACTTTTACCATTGGAAATTACCTCCGAAAATAATTTAATAAATTGCATATTGCTTTTTATTTTTGCACTATTATTTTATACTTTTCATCTCAAATAATCAAGAAAAAAATACAAATTTTACAGATTATACAAAAAGAATGTATAGTTATGTTGAAATTGTGACAGTTTTATCAATCACTATTCAATTTATCCAAAAACTTATACTCATTTTTGTCAATATTGTCAAATCAAAGATGAAATTATTGTGTTTGAAACGAGCATTCCGTTAGGCGTCAAAGCGACTCTGTCACCCAAATCACGCATTAATCCCGATTTTATGTAATATGAAAAATTCTTTTTTATCAGCGACTTTTCAACTCCGCGAGTAAGCCTGAGGCCGAGCATTATTTTTTCTTCGTCGTCTCCGCCTGCGCCGTCGGAAATTATATTCCACTCGCTGTCACAGTAAAACCTTTCGCCATGCCAAAAACTGTGAGCCGACTTTCCCAGTCCGAGATACGGGGTCAGCGTCCAATATTTTGTATTATGTCTGCTCTCGAATCCCGACTTTGCAAAGTTACTTATCTCATACTGTTTTAAGCCGTTTTGATTCATCGCTTCTACAGTTTTAAGATACATTTCTGCCGTCTCGTCTTCGTCGGGAAGGACAAGTTTGTTTCGCATTTCATAAAATTTTGTGCCCGGCTCAAGTTTCAACATATAAGCGGAAAGGTGCTCGACCCCCTGCTCCAAAATAAATCTGAAACTCTCGTCAAGTGAGTCTGTCGTTTGCTTAGGCGTGCCGAGCATTAAATCAAGGCTGATATTATTTATCCCTGCATTTCGTGCATATGAAATTGTGCGCTCGACCTCTTTTCTGCCCGCCGCTCTGCCCAGAGCAAAGCGTTCTCTGTCGACAGCACTCTGCATACCAATGCTCACCCTGTTCACACCGAGGGCGGCATACGCCTGCATTTTTTCGTTCAAATCGGCTGACGGATTGCATTCAACGGTAATTTCCGATTCGTCATCTATATCAAACTGCTTTCTGCAAGCATTTAGGATTTTTGCAAAACTGTCGGTATCCAGTATGCTCGGAGTACCGCCGCCAAAATAAACAGTATCAAAAGAACCTTGATACTGTTTAATCATTTTGACCAATCTGTCGCTGTATTCTCTGCCCGCATTATAGCAGTATTTTACGCTGTAAAAATCACAGTACGGACATTTATTTTTGCAAAACGGGATATGTATATAGAGCCCTGCTCTTTCTTTGGTCATAATTAACCTTTTCTCGCTCTGGATTCCGCTTTAAGGCGAAGTTCTTTGCTGAGAATTGTTTTACGCAAGCGAATGGATTTAGGAGTTACCTCCAAAAGTTCGTCATCCGCAAGAAATTCCATACTCTGTTCAAGTGAAAGAGTGGTCGGCGGAACGAGTTTAAGCGCTTCGTCTGAGCCGCTTGCACGAGTATTTGTAACATGCTTTTTCTTGCAGACATTACATACAATATCCTCATCCTTAGCGCACTCGCCTACTATCATACCCTCGTAAACTTCAACGCCCGGACCGACGAAAAGTTTACCTCTGTCCTGAGTGTTCCAAAGACCGTAACCTGTGGTTGTTCCGGTTTCATGAACGACGATTGAGCCACGGCTTCTGGTTTCAATATCACCTTTCCATTCCTCATATCCTGAGAAAACTTGATTCATAATACCGTTACCGTTTGTATCGGTAAGGAATTCGCTTCTGTAACCGATAAGACCTCTTGACGGAATCTTAATCTCCATATGAGTCATACCGGTCGAACGTGTATCCATATTAACCATTTCGCCCTTGCGGGAGCAAAGTTTTGTCATAACGGCGCCTACATATTCCTCGGGAACTTCAATAATAGCCGTTTCGATAGGTTCAAGAGTTCTGCCGTCTGCGTCGTGCTTTACAATAACCTGCGGACGTGAAACCTGAAATTCATAATTTTCCCTACGCATCGTCTCAATCAAAATAGACAGATGAAGTTCGCCTCTGCCGCTGACCTTAAAGGTATCCATAGAGTCGGTCTCCTCAACTCTCATGGAAACATTGGTTTCAACCTCTTTGAACAGTCTTTCACGGAGATTACGGGAGGTGACATACTTGCCCTCTCTGCCTGCAAACGGAGAATCATTTACCATAAAATTCATACTGATGGTAGGTTCGTCAATTTTAACGAACGGAAGCGGCTCGATACAATCCGGGTCGCAAGCCGTCTCTCCGATATTAAGGTCTGCGATACCCGCAACGGATACCAAATCGCCGAATTTTGCAATCGGGGTTTCTACTCTTTTAAGTCCCTCAAACTGATAAATCTTTGAGAACTTAACATTTTCCGTAGTTCCGTCCTGGCGGCAAAGAACATAAGGAGTATTAGCTTTAATCTCGCCCCTTTCTACTCTGCCGACACCTATTCTTCCGACATATTCGTCATATTCGAGTGAAGAAAACAGAATCTGAGCCGGTCCTTCAAGGTCCCCCTTAGGAGACGGAATGTACTCGAGAATAGCGTCGAGAAGCGGGCGCATATCGCCCTCTCTGACATTGGGGTCAAGAGATGAATAACCGTCTCTTGCAGAAGCGTAAATAACCGGAAAATCAATCTGGTCGTCATCTGCGCCGAGCTCGATAAACAGGTCGAGCACCTCGTCGATTACTTCCTCGGGTCTTGCTCCGTCACGGTCAATCTTATTTACAACAACGAGAGGAGTCTTATGTAAGCCGAGAGCCTTTTTAAGTACAAATCGGGTCTGCGGCATACATCCCTCAAACGCATCAACAAGAAGCAGTACGCCGTCAACCATGGTGAGAATACGCTCAACCTCGCCGCCGAAGTCGGCGTGTCCCGGAGTATCTACTATATTTATTTTTGTATCCTTATAATGTATAGAGGTATTCTTTGAGAGAATGGTGATTCCTCTTTCTCTTTCCAAATCATTAGAGTCCATGACTCTTTCCTCTACCACCTCATTGTCACGGAAGATACCGCTTTGATGAAGCATCTCATCAACCAAAGTTGTCTTTCCGTGGTCAACGTGAGCAATAATAGCAACGTTCTTTATATCTTTTCTTTCTGTAATTGCCACAAAATTCGCCTCTTTTATTTTTTCTTATTAAAGCTGTCTCTTAACTGAACAGTTCTGTTAAACACAAGTTTGCCCGGCTTGCTGTCAGAATCGGTGCAGAAATAGCCGATACGCATAAATTGATATCTTTCACCCGGCTGTGTGTCGGAAAGTGCACGCTCTACATACGCTTTCTTAACCTTTAATGAATCGGGATTAAGGTTATCCTCAAAGGAGCCCACGCCCTCCTCATCGCTCGGATTTTCAACATTAAAGAGTCTGTCGTAAAGTCTTACCTCAGCCTCGTTATTATCTCCTGCATAAACCCAGTGAATGGTACCTCTTACCTTTCTGCCGTCGGGAGTATCTCCGCCGAACGTCTCAGGGTCATAAGTTGCGTGAACGGCAATAACCTCGCCGTTTTCATCCGTATCGTAGCCTGTGCATGTTACGCAATAAGCCTTATACAGTCTTACCTCGTTGCCCACAAAGAGTCTGCGATACTTGCTGATAGGCTCTGCCATAAAGTCATCACGCTCAATCCAGAGTTCCCTGCCGAACGGAATGGTACGGCTGCCGAATTCGTCATGATCGGGGTGATAAGCAACCTCAAGTTCCTCAACCTTATTCTCGGGATAATTGTCGATAATAAGTTTAATCGGGTCAATAACAGCCATTGCTCTCTTTGCATTCTTATTAAGATTATCACGAACGCAACTTTCAAGCATGGCAAAATCAATTACGCTGTATGCCTTTGAAACGCCGATTCTTTCACAAAAATCACGAATAGCCTCTGCCGGATAACCTCTTCTTCTCATACCGCTGATGGTAGCCATACGAGGGTCGTTCCAACCGTCTACTATGCCGTCCTGAACAAGTTTCAGGCACTTACGCTTTGATGTAAGAGTGTAGTTCAGATTCATTCTTGCAAACTCAATCTGTCTCGGTTTTTCGCCGTCGATACACTCGTTACAAACCCAATCGTAAAGCGGTCTGTGATTTTCAAACTCAAGTGAACAGAGCGAATGTGTTACCTTTTCGCACGCATCCGAAAGAGGATGAGCAAAATCGTACATAGGATATACGCACCACTTATCGCCCGTTCTGTGATGATGAGCAAAAAGTATACGGTAAATAATCGGGTCACGCATATTAAGGTTAGGAGACGCCATATCTATTTTTGCACGAAGCACCTTTTCGCCTGTCTTAAACTCGCCCTTTGTCATACGGGCAAACAAATCAAGGTTTTCCTCAACGCTTCTGTCACGGTAAGGGCTGTTCTTTCCCGGTTCTGTCAAAGTACCTCTGTACTCTCTGATTTCGTCCGAGTTAAGATCATCAACATACGCCTTGCCTTTTTTGATAAGTTTAATCGCACATTCGTAAAGGAAGTCGAAATAATCGGAAGCAAAATAAATATTGTCCCACTTAAAGCCGAGCCACTCAATATCCTCTTTGATTGCGTCAACATATTCGGTGTCCTCTTTCGTTGGGTTCGTATCGTCCATACGAAGATTACATACGCCGTTGTATTTTTCCTTAACGCCGAAATTAATGCAAATTGCCTTTGCGTGTCCGATATGGAGATAGCCGTTTGGCTCGGGCGGAAAACGGGTCTGGACACGGTTATAAACGCCCTCTTTCAAATCCTCATCGATGAAATCCTCAATGAAATTTGACGGTGCGGTATTTTCTTCTTTAATCTCGTCTTTAGCCATTACGCTTCCTCCTTATAATATTTAAGTGCAGAGTTTAATCTTTTTCTTACGGTCTCTTCTCCGAGCAGTTTCGTAATCGAGAACAAGTCGGGAGTATTCGTCCTGCCTGTAAGAGCGACACGGATAACGGTGGAAACATCACCCACATGACCTGCATATTTTTCGGGCTCTGCCTTATATTCCTTAACATTAGGCGTGCAGCCGACCAATGGGCAAATCTCTTTCATTCGATTAAACCATGCGTCCTTGTCATCGTTTATATCAAACACTTTAAGATATTCCTCGATAACATTTACCGCAAGTTTTGGATTTGCATTGCCGCTTAGTTCATAACACGGTGTAAAAGTTTCGTCATACATATAGCCGATATAGTCAAGCACTTCGCTCCACTTTGCTATATCCTTACGAGGCTTTTTGTTTTCTCTGTCGATATTAAGTATAGCCGTTGCTTTTTCCTTATCCTTCGAGAAAAGTTCATAAAGTTGCGGCTGATATTCCTCTGCCCATTTGTATGTTAAATCGAACACCTTGTCGGCACTCATTTTGCTTATTACATTTTTTGAAACATCGGTGAGTTTTGCGTAATCAAACAATGCGCCCGATGCGCTCATTTTCTTAAAATTAAACGGGAACGAGAGAATGTCGGCATCCTTATTTGCTCTCCTCCAATCCTCAAAATTGGAATTGAGAATCGTCATAAGATATTCGTTAACAGACTCTGCGGGATAGCCTGCCTCGGCATAATAACTCACAGCCGCCTCGGGGTCTTTACGCTTTGAAAGTTTACGCTTGCCTCCGTTTTCTTCTTTCATAATAGGTGCGACATGAGCGTACTTAACCGGCTTAAAGCCGAGAACCTTAAACAGCTGAAGATGAACCGGAACGGAAGCAATCCACTCGTCGCCTCTTACAACATGAGTCGTTCTCATAAGATGATCATCTATTGCGTGAGCAAAGTGGTAGGTAGGTATTCCGTCACTTTTAAGCAACACAATATCCTGAATATTCTCGGGCATCTCAATCTTACCCTTAATCATATCGTCAAAATAACACTTTTTCTCGGCGTCACCCGGTGACTTTAAGCGAAGCGTCCATTCTGCGCCGGACTCGATTTTCTTCTTAATTTCATCAAGCGAAAGATTGCGGCACTTTGCATACTTGCCGTAATAACCTTTTATATCCTCGTTTTCCTGACTCGCACGGATTTCATCAAGTTCCTCTGCCGAGCAAAAGCACGGATAAGCAAGTCCCTGCATAACGAGCGACTTTGCATACGCCTGATAGATATCCTTTCTGGCGCTTTGGTAATAGGGTGCGTAATTTCCCTTTTCCTCGTTCTCGCCGATTACGCCCTCATCAGCCACTATGCCGTAAACCGAAAGTCCTTTCAGCATTGCGCTGACTGCACCGTCAACCTTTCTCTTTTGGTCGGTGTCCTCCACTCTTACATAGAAAACTCCGTCGGTAGCCTTTGCGGTAACATAAGCAGCCATACAGGTGTAAAGGTTGCCGAAATGAAGATAGCCTGTCGGACTCGGTGCAAACCTAGTAACCCTTGCCCCCTCTTTAAGTTTACGCAGGGGATAAAGTTCCTCGTAATAATCGGGAGTCTTATCAATATTCGGAAAAAGCAAATTTGCAAGTTCTTTATAATCAGTCATAATTTCTCCTAAACAAATATCAGGTTTGTAATATCTAATTATTATTGCACAAAAACAAATAATATTCAATATTAAAATAAAAAAATAATGCGATATTATTCAAAAAAAGACAATTTTTTTGCTTCTATATGCCAAGCAAAGAAAAATCACTGCAATTAGCCTATGTAAGGTATTGATATTATTTTTCAAAGTGCTATAATATTTTCATAACAAACTAAAAATAAAGTAGGAGATGTTATTATGGAAAAGAAAAACATTGACTGGTCATCTCTCGGCTTTGCTTATACGCCGACCGATTACCGCTATGTATCGTGGAACAAGGACGGCAAATGGGATAAAGGAGAACTCACCTCGGACCCCAACATCACAATGAGTGAATGTGCTTGCGTGCTTCAGTATGCACAGACTGTTTTTGAGGGTCTTAAAGCATACACAACAAAGGACGGCAGAACGGTATGCTTCCGCCCCGACCTTAACGCAAAGCGTCTTGCAGACTCATGCCGCAGACTTAAAATTCCGGCAGTTCCCGAGGAGCAATTCATCGACGCAGTAAAGAAAGTTGTAAAGGCTAACGAGGCTTATGTTCCTCCGTTCGGCAGCGGTGCAACTCTTTATCTCAGACCTTTCGTATTTGGTTATGATTCAATCATCGGTGTAAAGCCGGCTAATGAATTTCAGTTCAGAATTTTCTGTACTCCGGTAGGTCCTTACTTCAAGGGCGGCGCAAAGCCTATCACAATCAGAGTATCCGACGTGGACAGAGCGGCACCTCACGGCACAGGCGACATCAAAGCAGGTCTTAACTATGCCATGTCACTTTACAATATCGTTGACGCACACGAAAAGGGCTTTGACGAGAATATGTATCTCGACCCTCAGACCCGTACAAAGGTTGAGGAAACAGGCGGAGCAAACTTCATCTTTGTCACAAAGGACGGCAAACTCGTTACTCCTAAGTCAAATTCGATTCTTCCGTCAATTACACGTCGTTCTCTCTGCTATGTTGCCGAGCACTATCTCGGTATGACCGTAGAGCACAGAGAAGTATATAAGGAAGAACTTAAAGACTTTGCGGAATGCGGTCTTTGCGGTACTGCCGCAGTTATTTCTCCGGTCGGCAAAATCGTTGACCACGGCGAGGAGATTTGTTTCCTGTCGGGTATGGAGGAAATGGGTCCTTACACAAAGAAACTTTATGACACACTCACCGGCATCCAAATGGGCGAAATCGAAGCTCCTCAGGGCTGGATAGTAGAAATCTGATTTAAGGGAGCAACAATATGGATTTAATACCCAGTTTTCAGGTAGACCATAACAAAATACTTCCGGGAATTTACGAATCGAGACTCGATACCTTGGGAGACGAATATGCCACAACCTTTGACATAAGAATGAAAAAGCCCAATATCGAGCCTGCCGTTCACCCCAATGCAATGCACACGATAGAGCATATTATCGCAACCTTTCTTCGCAATGACGAGGAGTGGAAAGACAGGATAATATATTGGGGACCGATGGGCTGTCTTACAGGCTGCTATCTCATCGTAAAGGGTCACCCGACGCCGCAGGAAATTCTGCCGTTGCTTACGAGGGCGTATGAATTTTGTGCAAATTACGAGGGAGAGGTTCCGGGAGCTAATCCCCAAAACTGCGGAAACTATATTCTCCACGACTTGAATATGGCAAGATACGAGGCAAGATTGTTCGCCGATATATTAAAGAACAATCCGTGTTTCGAGTATCCCACCGCACAAAGAATCCAAACCGAAAAAGGTCAAATTTTTTACGATTCATAAATACATAAATAATACAAAACAAGCACAGAGCATTGGGGCACACTTCATAAAGAAGTAATTGGTTTAAGCTTTCTGAGTTTTGCC
>ENA-OROK01002582-OROK01002582.1-human-gut-metagenome-genome-assembly--contig:-NODE-2582-length-15324-cov-8.190320_pt1 | contig 15324 bp, 13 predicted proteins | sample MGYA00242127_ERZ509046 | MGnify/ENA primary metagenome ERZ509046 (study PRJEB26280, sample SAMEA2338728) | human gut metagenome | biome: human gut; feature: human-associated habitat; material: faeces... | reverse complement strand
CAGCGCCAGCACCGCAGCCGCCGTTACCAGCAGCACCCGGGTTTTCTTGAGCAATTTCATCTGCAAAGCTCCTTCGGAAGCGATCACTTGTTGGAATAGTTCTGGGTCAGCTGCCACTGGCCGTCCGCGTAGGAGAAGGCGTTCGTGACCGCCGTGCCGTAGGTGCGGCGGCGGTTGTAGCGGTTGACAAATGCGGCCTCGTTCTCCGCGGGCAGGGTCTCGCTGCCATCGTTGTTTTTGACCATGGGCCGGGCGGTCAGCTGAATTTCCCCGCTGCCGTCCGGCGTGTAGGACGCGCCGCTGTAGACCTCGGTCACGGTGACGGTGCTGTCCACGGGGATGTTCTCAATGACAAGCTCCTGCGCCGCCGCACCGGTAAAGGTCATGGCGTACACATTGCTGAACACGTTCTCGCCCCCGGCGTTGACGGCCTCGACCTGGAACACAAAGCTGGCCGGGCCCTGCAGGGCGCTGTAGTCGGTAAGCTGCTTTGTGATTTTGATTTTCGTCAGGGCCTTCTCGGCGGTCAGCTTCAGGGCGGCGGTCACGTCGTAGTTGTCGCTGCCGTCCCAGCTGCCGTTTACCTCGCCGTTCACAACGGGCACAGGCAGCAGCGTCGGTTTGCAGCTGACGTTCCAGATGCCGTCCTTCGTCGTGAAGGTGTCGATGACCAGCAGGTACAGGCCGGTTTCCAGATTGCTCGCCCCCGCGCTGCCGCTGCGGAAGGTCAGCGTCCCGGCAGGCTTGGCGTCGGCGGCCAGCGACGCGGCGGCATCGGCCAGGGTGCGCAGCTCGTCGGCCTTCTTGTCCTTGAAGTTCTTCACATCCTCGCCCGCCAGCGCCTCAAAGCCCGACGCCGGGGTGTAGCAGTAGCTCTCGTCCACCGACGCAATGCGGTAGAGCCGCCCGGTGAACTCCGTCGCCTCGATGGCTTCATGCTTGGCGGTGCCGTCCCTGTCCTGCCCGTCCACCGGGGAGAGCGTCAGCGTCAGGCTGCCACGGGTGTCCACGTGCAGGGCGCGCGCCGCCGGGCCAGCGCCAGCACAGCGGCCAGCAGGCAGACCAGCAGCACAGCGGGGAAAGTTTTCTGTAGCGTCTTCATGGGGTCTCTCCTTTTGCAGATTTCGTGCAAAATTCAGCGCCTTTTGCGGAAGCGCACCAGCAGCACGGTGAGCAGCAGCAGCAAAATGGGCAGGGCCACAACGGGGGCAACAAGCATCGGGTCGATGCGGGTCGCGTCCGGGGTCACGTTGATGTGCTTTTCCGCAGCGTTCTCCACGCGGCGTCCGCGCACAAGCAGGCGGTGGGTGTTGATGCCGTAGGGCGTGCAGGTCATCAGGGTCATGTAATCTTGCCCGTCGGTGATGAGCAGGTCCTGGACCTGCTCCGGCAGGACGATGGAAATTTGATCAACCTCGTAGGTCAGCAGGCGGTCCAGCACCGTGACGGTGAAGGTGTCCCCTGCCTCGAGCCGGTCAAGGTTCGTGAACAGCACCGCACTGGGCAGACCGCGGTGGGCCGACAGTACGCAGTGGGTGGACGCGCCGCCCACCGGCAGGCTCGTGCCCTCGAGATGGCCGACGCCGACCTGCAGCACGCTGTCCGATGTGCCGTGATAAATCGGCAGCTGGACGTTGATTTTATCAATTGTGATGTAGCCCATAATGCCGGTGCCGGAGATATTGAGCGTGTCCTCATACCCGGTAATTTTCTCCGGGTCGTAGAAGGCATCGGGGTCGGCGGCCAGGCGGGCGTTGTAGTCGTCCGCGGCGGCAAAACAGGCGTCGGTGTTCTCCGGCGTCAGGCTCTGGGCGGTCTCGTCATAGCCGGCGATGGCGCGGGAGGCGTGCCGCTGGTTCCACCAATTGGACACGGTGGGGTATAACACCACGGAGAGTCCCACGAAAAAGAGCAGAACCAGCAATATTGTAGATAGATGCTTTTTCATGGGTTACTCCCTGTTGTTATAACCGGATCACTTATCGCTGTTCATGCGCTTTTTGGTGATGAGCAGGACAGCGGCAGCCGCCATCAGCAGACCGCCGATAACGTAGAAGATCGTGGTGCCGATGCCGCCGGTGCCGGGCAGCGTTGCGCCGGACTGGTTGACGACGTTGGTGGTCAGCTCGCTCTTGTCAACGCTGGGGGTGAAGGTGATCTTGCCGCTGGCGGTATTGCCGCTCAGGCTGGTCAGAATAGCGTCGCGTGCCTCACCGTTCCACGTAATCTTGTGGTCAGCGGTGACGGTGAAGCTGATGGGTTCGATGGTGTTGTAGGTCGCGGGGGTCACGGTCTCGGTCAGGATGTAGTCGCCGTCGTCGAGACCCTTGAAGGTGAAGGTCGTGCCCTCGGTGTTCTTCACAACGGCAACGGTCTTTTTGCCGCCGCCCTTGAGGACCTTCTCCAGCGTGAACTCTGCGCCGGTCAGGGCTTCGCCGTTTGCCTTGGTCTTGTTGACAACGACCTGATAGGTAAAGACGATGACGCTGTCGTCGGGGGTGTTGCCGGTCCCGGGCTTACCAGAGCCGCTGTGTTCCTCGTTGGGGTTGTTGGAGAACTCGAGGTGGGCGGTGTTCACGTTGCCCTGATTGCCCAGAACCGCCTTGTCGTTTAGGGTGGCAGTGTACTCCACAGTAATCTTGGAGTTAGCCTTAACGTCGGCAATGTTCTTCAGATTGTCAAAGACAACGTCGAAGGTGTCGCCGTCCGTAGTGCTGGTCACGACGTTGTAGCCGGTGGTGATTGGATTGCCGTCTACATAAACCTTGACGGAGGTATCGTCGAAGGTAAGGCCAGTCTCGGCCTTATCGTGGAAGGCAAAGTAGTAGGTCTTGTAATCAGCATAGTTGCTGGCAACCGTGCCCTCGAGCTTGAAGGGAACCTTATCGCCGATGTCATAGTCGGCGGAATCCTGCCAAGAGCTGGCATCAGTGTCGGTGGTATCGTTGATGTCCTTGACCTTCTTCTCAAAGGAGGGAACGTCGCCCTTGGGGGAGATGGTCACATCATTGACGACCTTGACGATGTAGGTGGTGTAGGTGTCAGTGCCGGAGACGCTGCCGTCCTTATCCTTGATGAGGTAGTAACCGGCAGCAGCGCTGTAGGTCGCACCGTTGGTGATGGTCGCCACGGGAGTGCTGTCCAGTTTGGCGTACTTCTTGACGACGTCCAGTTTCTCGCTGTCTGGCCTGGAGTTGACAGCGGTCAGCTCGTCGATGACGGTGGAGTCAACGGCCTTGCCCACGGTGCCGGTGCCGTTGACACCCCACTTGACGTTGGAGAGGATGCCCTCGCTCAGGTCACCGGTGAAGATCTGGTAGATCTCATACTGGTGCGTGGTAGCGGGGGCCGTGATGGTGTAGGTGGCACTATCCGCAAAGGCGGGCAGTGCGAACGTGAAGATCATCAGCAGGGAGACCAGCACGCTCATGGCCTTTTTGAGTGTTTTCATCTTGTTTTCCCTTCTGCCCCGTGGAGCCGGGGCCACGCATTTTTCATGATTTCCTTCTTATCTCTTTTACTGCGCCTGCGCAAAGCAAGGCAAAATTTATCCGGTTTGCCTCCCCTCTTTACGTCTGCGCTTTCTGCAATATCCGCACAGCAGACTTGCGGCCATCAGGGCCAGACCACCCGCCATATAGGGCGTTGTTCCGCTGCCGCCGGTTTTGGGCAGCTCATATTGGGAGACCATGCGGTTCTTGATGTCCGCTTTTACCAGCCAGACGCCGTTTGCGTCCTTCGTGGGCAGCGTCTGCACAAGGTCGGTGTTAAAGCCGGGGACTGCATCCTCGGTGATGAAGTAGATATAACGCTTCCCCTCTGCCGCCTGTACGGACAGGTAGCGGAACGCGCGCTGCCAGTTATTGGCTGCGTTCAGCTCTGCGTTGGCGAATTCTTCCGCCGCTGCGCGGCCCTGTGCAAGCTCCTGCTTCTCCTGCTCGGTCAGCGCCGCGCCGGACTGGTACTTGTTCCACAAAACGTCGGAGACCTCAAACCGCCACAGGCGCACGGTGACAGGGGTGCGGAAGGCGGCATCCAGCGGGGTGTTGCCGTCGTCCAGCGTCCATTGCTTTGTGACCTCAACGTCCAGCGACTCCTTTGTGTTGGCGACGTAGTCCGTGCGGGAGGTGCTCGTCAGGTCGATGGGGTTGTTGTAGGTCGTGGCATAATCGTCCGGCCTCTTGTCGTCTTGGCCGGGGCGGCTGAAATAGAAGGCATACTTTGTCGTGGTGTCGGCTGTGTAGGGGTACGGGGCTTCTTCTTCTTGTAAGAAGTAGATCGTGTAGAAGTCGTAGCCATCGTTCTGGACAATGCGGAGCTTGCCGTCCGCATCGGTGGTGTAGGTGCGCTCTGTCCGGGTCTCGGTGCCGTCCTTTGCGACACTGTAGACGCGGAATTTCGCGCCCGGCAGCGTAATGCCGGAGGTACGGCTGTCCACCTTGACCAGCGTCAGCGCGTTCTGCACCGAGCCGCCGCCGGACGCCTTGACCCAGTCCAACGTCTGGTTCTTGCCGTCCGAGCCGTTTTTGACGCTGGACAGCGTGGCCGTGTTGGCAGCCTGCAGGGAGAAGTTGTTTTCCGTGCCGCTGTACTCAAACTTGTAGCGGTATTTCAGCACCAGCGGCATACCGTCGGGCAGGTCGGCTTCTATTTTATACTCCGTCTTGCCCTCGGCGTTGGTTCCCTTGGAGGATTTCCAACTCCACTCATCGTCGCGGAGCGGCTCACCCTCGGTCAGGGTACCGTCCGCATTGCGGGTGGCGTGGCAGAGCTGCACCGAGCCCTCCTTTATATAGGCGGAGAGCTGGCCACTTTTATCGTCCGCCAGCGTCATCACATCGTTCAGCTTCAGCGGACCGCCGGACTTGTAGGTCTTGCCGTAGGGGTTCAGCTCGAGACGGTAGTCAATCGCGTGCTCGGCAGCGTTGACCTCGCCGGTCTTGCCGACGGGCTGGGCGGCCTCACCGGTGCGGTCATAGTTCAGATCGCCCGCGCCGGTGGCGCTGCCGTAGGGCTTGCCGTTCTCCGTCGTGATGGTGACCTGGTTCGTAACGTTCTGGAAGAGCTTTGTCTCGCCGGGGCCGATGGCGTCCCACGCTTCCTGCGTGAGCTTGCAGCTGTAGCAGACGTGGAACCACGAGCCAACTGTCGTCTTTTTGATGTAGTCCCTCGGGTCCAGCTTGATCGTGACCGTCTTGGTGCCGTCGGGGTTTTTGACAAGGTCAATGCTCTTTACCTGCAGATACTGCGATCCATAACTACCGTCTACCGTCTTAGCAAAGGTATTGCCGCCCCAGGTCCAAACCTGATTTTTATCAATGGATGCCTCCGTCTGGGTAAGGCCGATCCAGACCTTGGTCGGCTCAACCTCCTTGGGCAGCGTGTCCACAATCTTGAGTTCCTTCGGCTGTTCCTCCGCCTGGCGCTCAAAGTAGACCTGCACGCTCCAATAGAACTCGGTGTCGCGGCTGGTGAGCTTTTTATCCGCGCCCCAGTTGTTGCCCCAGGTGTATTTTTTAACACCGTACTTGTAGTAGGAGACTGTTGCCTCGGCCTTGGAGCCGTTATCCAGTGAGAATGTGTTTATGGCCTCGACGGTTGCTCCCGGGTTCAGGCCATCATTCATCTTGACCGTAGACTCATAGGAGAAGGTCAAGCTCTCCCCCTCCGGGACGTTCTGGGCAAAGGCAAAGGTCACATAAACAGCCTTGTCGTTTTCGGCAAGCTCCTGCAAGGTGACATCCGCGCCTGTCGACGGCTTGCGGAATTTGATGGAGGTTTTGTCCACCCACTCGCTGTCCGCCAGTGTAGTGTACAGCGCCTCGGCCTGCGCCTTTGTCAGGTAGTGCTCACCGTTTGTATTGTTTGACATAACGTCCGTCGCCTTGGTGCCCGCCGGGATGCCGCCCGACGGGGATGTGACGGTGACTGTCCACTTGACCGTGGCATTGCCGTTGGCGTCCATGGGCTGCTTTTCCGCCGTCTTGTTGACGATGGTCGTCGACTTGGGCACACCTACCGAGGCATTGATATCCCAGCCGTCAAATGTCACTGTGTTCGTCTGCGTCCAGTCTTTGAGCTGTGCCTTGGCCGGGGTGCTGTAGGTGATGACGTAGCGGCGGTGGTTCATGCCGTCCGCATCAGCTTTAAATTTTACGTTCTTGACGTATTCCTTGCCGTCGGAGCCGGTCACGGTCTCCACCGTGTAGGACGTCGTGTCGTTTTTGTCCTCGTGCCGCTTTCCGTCCTCGTCAAAGTAATACGACGCAATTTTGAAGCCGACTTTTGGAATCTTGCCGGAGACATCGCTGCTGTCTTCGGCAAACATCGAGTCGGTCAAATCCTTGCCTGCAATGTCATTCTGGCCCAGATTGTTGACCGTGATGGTCCAGTTGATGACGTTGTTTTTGCTGTCGTAGTCGCCCTTTTTCGCAATGGCCTCATGCTCGACCTTTACCACGGCTGTGGCGCTGTCGGTAACGGTGTCATTCTTGAGCGTGTTTGTGGAGGCAGCCGTCAGCGTGTTCTTTGCCGTGTTGGCGTAGCTGCCGTTCTTGGGCGGGGTGGTCAGCTTGTACTTGTACACGACCTTGTAGGTGTTGGGCTTTGTCGAGTCCTCGGCCTTTTTCAGCGCGGGCAGGTCGTAGGTGAAGGTCTTGCCCGCCAGGTCTTTGCTGGTGATTTTATAATCCTCTACCGATTTTCCGTCGTTCAGCGTGACGCCGACGATTTCCAGCGATTCAATGCCGGTATCGTTCAGCCCGGTCAGTTTATCCGTGATTTGGATGCGGCCCGGCGTGCCCTTGGTGGAGGTGATCGTCGCCTCGTAGTACAGCTCGCCGGTGTCGGACAGGTAGCTGCCGGACTTTTGCACATGGATGTCGCTGCGCGCGGTCTCGTTAGCGTCGTATTTGATTTGGTCGGACTTGATGGTCAAATCCAGCTTTTCATGTACGGTGACTTTGATGTCACCATCGCCGTTGAGCTTATCCGCGCCGATGGTCGCGTTAAAGTAGAAATCACCCGTGATGGTGGCCTGCGTGAAGCTCCGCAGGAATTCCGCGCGGAACTGCATATCGACGTAATATTTACCGTCCGTTCCCTGCTTGAGGGTAAAGTCGAAGGCGTCGACCTCACCGTTTTTGCCGGTGTACTGCGTGCCCAGCACCGAATCCGGGATGCTGATGCCGTCCGGCAGCGTCAGCGTCATGTGGCCGCCGACTTCGTCCGCCTTGGTCTTGGGAATTGCAAAGTCAAAATGCAGCTCTGTGGTGAAGAAGTTGTTGACCTTGTCGTAGACCGTGCTCTTGGCGTAACCGCCGGTCAGGTAATATTTTGTCTCCGTCGTGCCGTCCGCGTTAATGACCGTGTAGGAGCCCGCCAGATCAAGCGGCGCGCTCTGCACCACAGAAGCACCGACCATATAACTGTCCGCTTCCAGCGTCATGAACGGGGTGTCCTCGTCCTCTTGCACGTCCTGCTCAGGCGTCGCGGTCCCGGGGGCGTCGGCGGCGGTTTTTTCATCCGGGTGATCCTGCGTGTACGCCGCAAAGGCGTCCGCCGGCTCGTCCAGCGACGGGCATTTCGCCCGTTCCAGCGCGGCCAGTGCCGTCAGATGTGCCTGCGTATCCGCGTCGAACTGCGGCTGCCGCTGCCGGGCCTTCCGGTAGGCACGCCGCAGGGCCAGCGCCGCCGCCCGGTATTTCAGGCCCCCGAAAAAGCCGTGGTCGGCGATACCGTCCTGTATCTGCCACCACGTCAGGATCACGCTCATGTCGGCGGCGGTGTCCATGGCGGCATCGCCGCAGGCACAGCGCCGCTTCCGGAGCGGATGGGCAATGCATCTCTTCTCACAGGTGCTGCCGCCCTCCGACAGGATCATCGCCAGAAATGTCAGGTCATAGTTAAGGATCATCCGCCCCGCCGCGCCGTACCGGCGGCCCAGCGCGTGGCACAGGCCGCAGTAGGCGGCACGGAACGTCTGGCGCTCCTCCTCCGTCAGCCGCTGATCTGAGGGCCGTACATAGCCGAACATCCGTCAGAACAGCCGCAGGATGGTATAGGTCAGGCTCTCCTCCCGCTTGGCCCGGCGGTCGTAGAACACGCTGGGCAGGAAGAACAGTGCCGCCGCGGCGATGGCCGCCGCATAGCGCCAGCCCTCTGTGGGCAGGCCCGCCGTCAGGAAATACCCCAGAAGGAATCCGGCCACCGGCAGCAGGTACACCAGCGCCGCCACGCCCAGCAGCTTTTTGGTGCTGCTCTCCACCACTACCTTGTCGCCCGGCTTGGCCCCGGCGTCGTTTTTCGCCCTGGCGTGGATGGCCGCGCCCGTCATGCCGCAGCCGGCGCACTCCTCGCAGTCATGCCCGCAGGCGGACTTACGGGGCACGGATATCTCCGCGTAGCCGCCGGGCAGCAGCTTTTCCACTGTTGCGATCTGTGTCATCGTCTTACCTCCGCGTCAGCTCAGGTACTTGTCTCCGGCTGACCGTCCGTATCCGCAGGCGGCACAGGCGCCGGCTCCGTATCGGTGATGTATACCGTCACCTCGTAGCTGCCCTTTACCGCCACATCCCTGTATCCACTGATGGTCACCGTTACCGGCACCCGGTAGCTGCCGGGCTCGGTGATGCCGCTGAGATCGGCCATCGCCGTCAGCGCGGCGGCATCCATCTCTGCCAACTCGTCGGCGAGGCCCCACAGCCGCACGTCCAGCCCGCCTGTAATCTCCGGGTACAGGCCCGATGGCACATTGGTATAGCTGAAGGTATCCACCGTCACTGTCATCTCCTCGATGCCCTCCATGGTGATCTCCACGGTGGCCACCTCATTGCTGTTGGCCAGCCATGTGCCGTCCGGCGCTGTGACCACATAGCTGTTCTGCTGCCACAGATCCAGATCCTCGATATACAGTGTGGCCAGCACGATCTCGTTGATATTCTCCAGCACGTCCGCCTCGCCGATGAGCCGCACGCTGGTGGGCGTCACGGTGGTCTTGATGCTCTGCCCCGCCACGCCCGGCACGCCGGACAGCTCCACCGCCAGGCTGACCTCCTTAGTGGTCAGCACCGGCACCTTGGCCTGAATAAGGCTGGCGTTGGTGCGGATATTGCCGTTGTCCACGGGGTTATCGTCATTGTCGTACAGCTGCACGCTCTCCGTCTGGATCACAGACCGGGTGGCGCCGCTGATATTCACCGTCAGCTTGGCATAGGCCACGTTCAGCAGGTCGTCCCGCTGACCCCGCAGCACCAGTGAGGTGGGGTCGAGCACCGTCTCGCCGGTGAAGTAGCCGTCGGCCACCTGTCCGGTAACGGTGCAGTTCACCGGCACCTCCTTGGTATACAGCTCACCCACCGTGACCGTCACCTTGTACTTGCTGGCCCAGTCCACCGTCAGCGATGAGGACTGCACACCGTCGGGATAAATAGGATCCCACCGCAGCGTGTGGACGCCCACCGAGTCAATGCTGGACGTGCTGGCCACCAGCCGCACGTTGTCCTTGCTGATCTTCACCAGCTCCCGCTTGGGGCCCTTGATGGTCAGATCCACAGTGGTGTCATAGCCGGACAGGAGCATCAGGTTCTTGTCCGCCAGTGTGGTGGACTCGCCGGAGAACTCTACGGGGATGTCCCGGATGGTCTTGGTGCGGTCGGGGGCCTTTTCCACGTCCACATAGACCCATACCGCGATGGCCACCAGAATGGAGATTACGACCTGCAGCGCTTTCCGCCGGCTAAAGCCGCCCTTCTCATTCTTTTGTTCCATGATTGCCCTCCTTCCTGCGCAGGCCCAGCATGTCCGCCAGACTGCGGCGCGGCTTGTCCTCCAGCTCCTCCGGCTGCGGCATCAGCTCGTTGCGCAGCAGCTTGGACAGTGTTTCGGGCATCAGGTGGCGCTTGAGCATACCGCCCACCGCCACGGAGATGGAGCCCGTTTCCTCCGACACGATGACCACCACCGCGTCAGAGTTCTCGCTCATGCCAATGCCGGCCCGGTGCCGCATGCCCAGATCACGGCTGAGGTTCACATTCTTGGACAGCGGCAGCATGCACCCCGCGCCCAGAATACGTCCGTGCCGGATGATCACGGCGCCGTCGTGCATGGGTGCCTTCACGAAGAAGATGTTCTTCAGCAGCTCGGAGGACACGGCGGCGTCCAGCGTCGTGCCGCTGCGCACCATGTCATCCAGCTGGATGTGCCGCTCGAAGACGATGAGCACGCCGGTCTTAGTCTGGGACATCTCGCTGCATGCGATGACCGTCTGGTCGATGGCCTTTTCCAGCTCCGTCTGCTGTTGGGCCGGGGTAAACGCCTGCAGCAGGCGGATGTTCTTGCTGCCCAGCTTTTCCAGGATCTGGCGTATCTCCGGCTGGAACAGGATGATAAGGGCCAGAATGCCCACCTGCACCATGTTCCCCAGAATATAGGCGATACCGTTGAGATGGAAGATCTCCGACAGCCACAGAGCCAGCAGGAAAATGACTACGCCCTTGAGGATGTTTTCCGCCCGTGTGCTCTTTACCAGATCCAGCAGCTTATAGACAAGGAACGCGATGATGACCACGTCCAGAATGTCCGAAAACCGCACGAGCACTAAGTAATTCCCAATTTTTTCTAAAAACGCCAGCACTGTCTCCATACTGTCAACCTTCCCGTATCGGACAAAAACTCCGCATAGAAATAGATATACCATCGATTGACATGGGCGTATTTGCCCATATCAACCGACAGTAACATTATATTAAAAATATTGGGAAAATGCAACAAAAAAATCTTGGTGGAATCTTGCAGTTTAACGAACCGCCGTGCGCACCATGGCCGCGAAGTCCTCCACCTCCCGGGGCGTGTTGAAAACAGACGTACTCAGTCGGATAGTGCCGCTCTCCAGCGTACCCGCCGTGCGGTGGGCCAGCGGCGCACAGTGCAGTCCGGCCCGCACGGCAGCGCCCTGCGCCGCCAGACGCTCCCCCATCTCCTCGCAGTCCCGTCCCCGGATGCGGAAGCTCAGCACCCCCGTCTCGTGGGCGAAGTCTCTGCCGCAGAACAGCTCCGCGCCGTCGACGCCGCCCAGCAGCTCCGCCGCGTACATGGCCAGCCGCCGCTCGTGGATGGCGATGCGGTCGATGCCCGTCTCCCGGACGAACCGCAGTCCCTCCAGCAGCCCCGCGATGCCCGGCATATTATGGGTGCCCGCCTCCAGCCGGTCGGGCAGCTCCTCTGGCATGTGCTGCAGAAGGGACTGAGAGCCGGTACCACCCTCCAGCAGCGGCGCAGCCTCGTGGCCGCACAGCAGCAGTCCTGTGCCCTGCGGGCCGTACAGTCCCTTGTGTCCCGGCATGGCGATAAATGCCGCCCCCAGCTTCCGCATGGACACCGGCAGCATCCCTGCCGACTGGGAGGCGTCCAGCACGAAGGGCACGTCTGCCTTCCGGCACAGCGCCGCAATGTTCTCCACCGGCAGACGGTAGCCGAACACATTGGACACATGGGTGCAGATCACCGCGTTCGCCCCGGCCTCCAGCGCCTGCCCGAACTCCGCCAGCATCGTCTCCGGCTGGAACAGCGGCGTGTCGACGACCGTCAGCGTCACGTCCGGGATGCCGTGGAGCGGCCTTGTCACCGCGTTGTGCTCATACCCGGAGATGACGACCTGGCTCCCCGGCTTCACCAGCGTCTTGATGGCGATGTTCAGCCCGTGAGTGGCGTTGCCGGTGAACACCACCTGCGCGGGATCGTCCATGTCAAACAGCTCCGCCGCCAGACTGCGGCACTGAAAATCCGTCTCCTCCGCCAGCCGCGTGGCGGGATAGCTGCCGCGTCCCGGCGAGCTCATAGCCGCTACGGCGTTGTACATGGCCCGGCGCACGCGCTCCGGCTTCTGCAGGGTCGTGGCCCCGGCATCCAGATAGATCATACTTCAACCTCGCTATATTCGCTCCCCTGCCGCCGAAAGACCCGCAGAGGCCCTATTCCCAAGCTGCGCAGCAGCGCTGCCGCCTCCGGTGCTCCGGACGCGGGCATGCGCAGCACATAGCCGCAGCCGCTGCCGGTCAGTCCTACCGGCGCACGACCCATGGCGGCGCGCATCCCGTTCTGCGCCAGCGCCTGCGTCATGCGCTGGGCGTGTGTGACGGAGCGGGCGGTCAGCAGATATTCTTCCATATCGCACCTCCTCACACGCCATTTTATGAGCTGGACGGTGCGGGTGTGAAAAGCGGGAGCATCCGAAAAGAATGCTCCCGCCTGTCCGTCTGTTATCCGGTTATCCCGCCGTCAGCAGCGCCACGGCGTGGCAGGCCATGCCCTCCCCCGCGCCGGTGAAGCCCAGATGCTCCTCCGTGGTGGCCTTCACCGACACCTGCGCCGCGTCGATGCCCATGGCTTCCGCCAGCCGCCGGCGCATCTCCGGGATGTAAGACGCCAGCTTGGGCGCCTGCGCCAGCACCGTGGCGTCCACGTTGCCGATAGCCCAGCCGTTTTCCGCCAGCCGCGCCGTCACCTGCGCCAAAAGAAGCAGGCTGTCCGCCCCCCGCCAGCGCTCATCGCTGTCGGGAAACATGCCGCCGATGTCGCCCAGCGCCGCCGCGCCCAGCAGGGCGTCCATCACCGCGTGGGCCAGCACGTCCGCATCCGAATGACCCAGCAGTCCACGCTCATAGGGAACTGTGACGCCGCCCAGGATCAGCGGACGGCCCTCCACCAGCCGATGCACGTCGTACCCGTGTCCGATCCGCAGCCCCGTCATTGTGCGTCCCCTCTCCGGCGCAGGAACGCTTCGGCCACGGACAGATCCTCCGGCGTGGTGATCTTGATATTTTCCCGCCATCCTGGTGTCAAGTAAACCTCCTTGCCAAGCCGCTCCACAGCAGAGCAATCATCTGTCAGCGCCGCGCCAGAGGCCAGTGCGGACTGCAGCGCCGCCTTCAGGATGTTGGCCTGAAAGACCTGCGGCGTCTGCACCGCGAACAGGGTGCTGCGATCCGGGGTGGACAGCACCAGCCCCGCCATATCCGCCACCTTTACCGTGTCCGTCACCGGCAGCGCCGGGGCCACGGCGTAGGTGCGCTGGCCAAGACGAATCATCTCGTCCACCTGCTCCGGCAGGATCAGGGGCCGCGCCCCGTCGTGGACGGCCAGATACTCCGTGTCCGGGCTGGCCTCCAGCGCCGCCAGCAGCACCGACTCGGCCCGGCTGGCGCCGCCCTCCACCACGCGGATGGGCTTGCGGATACCGGCGCGGCTCACCAGTGCCGCCACCTCCTCCAGCTTTTCCGGCCGGGCGGCCACCACGATCTCGTCCACCAGCACCGCCCGATCCAGCACGGACAGGGTCCGCGTCAGCACCGGTGCGCCGCACAGCTGGGCAAGCATCTTGTCCTCGCCGTCCATGCGGGTGGACTTCCCTGCCGCCGGCACGATGGCCGCGCAGTGAGGGTGTACCTTTTTCTTCACGCTTTTCCGCATCCGGTCAAACAACTTTCCCATGTCTTTCCGCTCCTGTCGCTCGGTTTTATTTTTATCAGTATACCGCATTTTTCCGGTTTTTACAAGCACTATTCCCGGCATTTACCTGTAAAGCAAACTTCCTTGCCATCTCAAGCCGCACAAAAGGAGGGCCGCACGGCGGCCCTCCTCCGGTCATCTTCTGTTGTGGGGATACCAGATCTTCTGCTGCTCCGCCGCGCGGATCAGCTCCTCCCGGAAATCGGGGTGGGCGATGGAGATCAGCTTCTCCGCCCGCTCCCAGACACTGAGACCTTTGAGACAGATACAGCCGTACTCCGTCACCACATACATGGTGTTGACACGGGTATCCGTCACCACGGAGCCGGGCTGGAGCGTGGGACGGATGCGGGACTTCATGGAGCCGTCCTTGTCCTTGAACGTAGAGGACAGACAGATAAAGCTCTTGCCGCCCTTGGACAGGTACGCGCCCAGCACGAAGTCCTGCTGGCCGCCGGCGCCGCTGATCTGCTTGATGCCCGCCGTCTCGCCGTTGACCTGTCCGTACAGATCCACATCCACGGCGTTGTTGATGGAGATAAAGTTGTCGATGGCCGCGATGGTGCGGATGTCATTTGTGTAGCTGATGGGTGCGGACATACAGGCGGGGTTGTCGTCCAGATAGTCGTAGAGCTTCTGAGTGCCGGCGGCGAAGGCAAAGACCTGACGGCCCCGGTCGATGCTCTTGCGGGCGCAGGTGACTTTACCGGCCATGGCCAGATCCACATAGGCGTCCACATACATCTCCGTATGTACGCCCAGATCCTTCAGATCGGACTCGCAGAGCATAGCGCCCACGGTGTTAGGCATGCCGCCGATGCCCAGCTGGAGACATGCACCGTCGGGTATCCGCTCCACAATGAGCCGGGCCACCGCCTTGTCCACCTCGGTGGCCGTACCGGAGGGCTGGATACCCATGGGGTCGTTGCGGCCCTCCACCACCATGTCCACCTCGCTGATGTGGATGCAGTTGTCGAAGCCGCCCAGACAGCGGGGCATGTTCTCGTTGACCTCCACGATGACCACCTTGGCCATCTCGCACACAGCCTTCACATGGGACGCGGACAGACCGAAGTTGAAATAGCCGTGCTTGTCCATGGGCGTCACCTGAAACATGGCCACGTCCGGCGGTGTGATATGGTCGTAGTAGTAGCGGGGCAGCTCGGAATAGCGCATGGGCTCGTGGAACCCGGCGCCGCTGGCGATATGATGGCGCTCCACGCTGCTCATGTGATGGGAATTGAAAATGATGTGGTGTACCGGATCCTCGATGTCGAAGATAGCCGGCTTCCACAGGCTGATGCCGCCGCGTACCTTCACATCCTCCAGCTCCGGGGCGCGGCGGGCCAGCGCCTCGTCCAGCACGCGGGGATGAATGGCGCAGAACCCGTAGTCCACCCAGTCGCCGGATTTGATGACCTTCACCGCTTCGTCGGCGGTGGTCAGCTTCTGGCGATACATATCCTGATAATTGGCAAAAGGCATGGTAATGCTCCTCCTTTTTCTTGTTTCTCCCAATTGTTAATTTTAACACAAACGCGAAAGATGTACATTGGAGGATATACCAATTATTGCTTCTGCCGCTTGTGCAATTTTTAACATGCGGATGTGGTGTGTTGAACGCTTGATGCTGCGATCATTTCAGGCCCTCACCCGCGCAGTTTTCTATACACAAAAGCGGACACCCTCAGTGTCCGCTTTTGTATTGCTTACTTGCCGGGTCGTGCGGAAACGATGTTGCTGAAATCGCTGGCCGCCGTGCCCTTCACCGCCACGATCCTGTAGTAGTACGTCGTGTTGGCCTTTGCGCCGGTGTTG
>ENA-OROK01002580-OROK01002580.1-human-gut-metagenome-genome-assembly--contig:-NODE-2580-length-15328-cov-5.524324_pt1 | contig 15328 bp, 17 predicted proteins | sample MGYA00242127_ERZ509046 | MGnify/ENA primary metagenome ERZ509046 (study PRJEB26280, sample SAMEA2338728) | human gut metagenome | biome: human gut; feature: human-associated habitat; material: faeces... | reverse complement strand
CCGCAGAAGGGCTCAAATACATGACGATCATCGGTCATGTGACGAGGAAAATGACTACCGTGATCTTTGCCATTCTGCGCGATCATAAGGTCTATGAACCTGTTCTGCCGACCGCCGCATAGAAGCTTCACACCCATATCCGCCTGCTCACGCTCCGTGAGCCTGCTTTGCCGCGCCCATTTCCAGCGGTGACCATTTCATTTCTTCTGCATTTTTATCCCTTGACAAATCCATAGCCGGCTGCTCTGCGGCCTGCTGCGCGGCGATCTGTTGGCGGTTCGCCTCGGCAGTTCTCTTGAGCGGCGGCAGGGCAAATACGAAAAATGCGATGACAGCAACGGCTGCGGCCAGCCAGCCCCAAGGAATCCGGCGTTTCGGCTTCTTCGGTTCGTCCTGCTCCGGCAGCGGCGGAAGCGTAAACGTTGGTGCTTCCGGAACTGGTTCGACTTCAAACGAGGCGGGATCCCGCCGCTGACGGTGCAGCAAGAGATCATTCGGATTCTGGACAGCTTTACGGAACTCACTGCGGAACTCGCCGCCCGCCGGAAATAGTATGAGTATGGGGATCGTGATTGGCGCACAGCCGGGCTTTCGGAACGTGCAATGACTGCATCCACCGCTTGGCTGCCGCATTTCATAGCCATAGCTCTCCAGCACCTTGCGCAGCTCATCAAACCGAAGATCGCGCGACAAGCTGCAGATCCTTGCCAATAGGTTATCTCATTTTGACACAGCGCATCACCTCTGTCTCTCTGTTCATTGCTATTATAGCATAACCGCAGCGCGATGCGCTGCAAGCGCGGCAAAAGCCGTGGTCAAATCAGCAAAGCTGATTTGGCTTATTTCTGTAACAGCAGCATGAACTTTTTGCTCCGAAAAACGCGCCCGTGGGCGCTGCGGCGCGCGTTGTGCACCGGTTCGTGGCTATTATCGCACGGTGTTATATATGATGTCAAATGAATTTCGCGTGAGCTTATTGTACTCCACCTACGATCTTCCGCACTAGCGAGATAAGCCAGGAAATCAGGCCCAGAGCAATGAGTACATACCAGATGACATTTGCCAGCGTGTAATGTCTGTAAAACCAGCCGGAAAACAGCGTCGGCACGAACAGCGCATACAAAAGCGGCAGCGTGAGATGCAGTAAGAACGCAGCTGCCGCGAAGCGGCGGCACCCAGTGGAATTTTGTACAAGAGTGGAAATGTCTGGATACATGGCTTGCCATATACACCAATTTTGCCCGGCACATTTTGTACAAAAAATAAAATATGTCAGCAATATAATAAAAATGTTGACAATTTGAAGAAAATGCGTTATTGATATACTTGTACTTCACCTATAACACAGAAAAGTGAAGGGACGATTAACCAGGGGAGCCTCCATAAAATACTGCGTTGTTTCACACGATATTACCATGATTTTGGTCAAAAGAAAGGAGAATATACATTGAGTACAGTACGATCGGAAAAGCAGGTGCGCACGATAGCGCTTCACATATTTGAGGCCGCAGGCGTTAGCCGGGCGCGCGCGGAAACATTGGCAAACTGTCTGGTGGAAGCGGATCTGATGGGAATTTCCAGCCACGGCGTCATTCGAATTCCAGTCTATGTGCGGCGAATTCTGGAGGGATTGACAGAAATCCATGCTGAAATAGGACCCATTCGGGAGCATCCGGCAACGGCGCTGCTGGACGGCAAAAATGTGATCGGTCAGGTAGCCGGAGAGCAGGCCATGACGCTTGCCATCCAGAAGGCGGCGCAGTGCGGCGTTGGATGTGTCGGTCTGCGTGGCACGAACCACTTTGGTACCTGTGGCCACTATGCAGCAATGGCCGCAAAGCAGAATATGATTGGCTTTGCGTTTGTCAATACAACGCCGCTGGTTGCAGTTCACGGCGGGACACACAAGGCAGTTGGCAACAATCCGCTCGCCATCGCAATTCCGGCCGGAACGCACGACGATCTGCTGCTGGATATGGCATGCAGTGTTGCACAGGGCAAGATTGAGGTTTTGCAAAAGAAGGGAGTGGAGATCCCGGCCGGTTGGGCTGTCGATGAAAACGGACAGCCTACAACGGACGCGGCAAAAGCACTGCGGGGCGTATTGCTGCCGATTGCCGGGCCAAAGGGCTCGGGACTTGCGATTTGCATCGACGTGCTGTGCGGTATTCTGACCGGCTCGGGTGTTGGCAATGAGATCCGCCACCTGAATGATCCGGCACCGCAGAACCTCGGCGCGCTGTTCCTCGCAATTGATATTTCAAAATTTGAGGATACGGCGTTTTTCAAGCAGCGGGTCGACGGATATATTGATTACCTCAAGAAAACTGCGGATCCCGGCGAGACAATCCTGATGCCTGGAGAAATCGCGGCGTGCACCATGCGCGAACGTATGCAAAGCGGAATACCGCTGCCGGAAGCGGTTGTTGACGATCTCAACGCATTGGCCGAACGGCTCGGTGTGGCCGAACGGCTGTAAGACAGGAGGCCGGGAAATGAAAAAACTGGTTCTTCTGAGCAGACTCTTTGACGAGGGGCGTGCACTTCTGGAGGGAAAGGTGCAGTTGGAAGAGCATTTCTGTGATGATCCCATGCAGGGGCTCGATGCGATCAAAGACGCCGATGGCATTATCCTCGGCAATCAGAAGCTGGGGGCGTCTGTCATCGAACAGTGCCCAAAACTGCGCCTGATTGCCAAGCAGGGCAGCGGATTTGACAATATAGACATTGCGGCCGCGACAAAACGAGGTATCCCCGTGGTCATCAGCGCGGGCATCAACGCCGAAGCGGTAGCCGAGCATGTGATGATGCTGATGCTTGCGACAAGCCGGCGACTGCACAAGTATGATCTTGCGGTGCGCGGGGGGAATTTCGCGCAGCGTTCGACCTGCGAGGAACTGGAGCTGCGCGGCAAGCTGCTCGGTCTGATCGGCTATGGTAAAATCGGACGGGCTGTCGCGTCGTTTGCAAGCGCGTTCGGGATGCGGATATCGGTCTTCGACCCATATTTTTCAGCGCAGGACGCGGCAAATGAACATGTGCTTCGTTTTGAAACGATACAGGAGCTTCTGGAGCAAAGTGACGTTGTTTCTGTTCATGTTCCGCTGACAAATGAAACACGTGGACTTCTCGGCGCGGCGCAGATCGAACGGATGAAACAGGACGCGATTCTGGTGAATTGCGCCAGGGGCGGTATTGTTGACGAAACAGCGCTTTACAACGCGATTGCGAGCGGCAGAGTGTTTGGCGCGGGTATCGACGTCTACGCGCAGGAACCTGCATCTGCGGAAAACCCGCTGTTTACCCTAGAACAGGTCGTTGCAACGCCACATTCCGCGGCGCTGACGCGGGAATCGTCCGCTGCAATGAGCCGCATGACCGCCGAAGGCATTTTGCATGTGCTGGCGGGCGAGAAATGGACATGCGTTGCAAATCCGGATGTATATAACATTGACAACTGATAAGGAGAAACATATCATGGAAGAGCAATTTGCGCTGAACAAAGCGCTGCTGGAGCGGCTGAATCGCGGCGAGACACTGATCGGTACGCACATTACCTGCAACGATCCGCTTCTCACGGAGCTGATTGGAAATGCCGGCTTCGATTACCTCTGGATCGACACGGAGCATACATACATTGAAAAGACCATGCTGATCAATCACCTGATTGCTGCGCGGGCCTGCCGGATTCCGGCGTTTGTCCGGATTCCATGGAATGATCAGGTACTTGCAAAACCAATTCTTGACATGGGAGCGGATGGGCTGATCTTCCCGATGATCAAAACGCCGGAAGATGCGGCGTATGCCGTGCGCTCGTGTCTGTATCCGCCGTATGGCGTCCGCGGATTTGGTCCGCGGCGCTCTACGCAGTTCGGAAAATACAACACGGCGGAATATGTTGCGGAAACGCACAAAAACATTCTGAAGCTGGTGCAGATTGAAACACGCGAAGCTGTCGAAAACATTGATGCCATCGCAAATACCCCGGGCGTCGGCGTCATTGTCATCGGGCCGATGGATCTTTCCGGAGCGTTCGGAAAGCTGGCGCAGACAAAAGATCCGGAAATCCGCAAGGTTTACCGCTATGTCGCGGAGCATGCCCGTGCGGCCGGAAAGCCCGTTCTGGTTTCGACCGGCGGATATGATCCGGAAAATATCCGCTTCTGGGCGTCCATCGGCGTCAATATGATTACTGTTGGCAATGAGCCTGGCTATATTGGCGACGGCCTGAAAACAACGCTCAAGAACTTCCGCAGCGTAATGGATGAACTTAAAAAATGATAACAAGGAAAGGGGCACGCATATGCGCAAAACAAAAGATCTGGTGACCGGACTTGCGGGGATGGGGCTTGCGATTTTCTATCTTCTGAGCGCGCAATCCATCGCTTTTTTTGAAGGCACCGGCGCAACGGCGCTCAACTCCAGAACGCTTCCCGTGTTTTGGGGAATCTGCCTGGCACTTCTGAGTGCGCTTTTGCTTCTGCGGTATTTCCGCGGGGCAAAGCTGGAAGCACCCGATTCGGGGGAAGAGAAGGCGGCGCAGCCACGCAAGGCAAAAATCGCGGTTCCGGCCACATTTGTACTTCTGGCGCTGTATGTCTTGCTGATGAAGTCGGTCGGCTTCGTGCTCACGACGATTGTGTATCTTTTTTTGCAGACACTGGTGCTGACGCCAAAGGGGAAGACACGGATCTGGTTTGCGGCGGCGCTTTCAGCCGTGCTTGCCGTCGGAATTTACCTGATCTTCTCCCGGCTTCTTAATGTGCCGCTGCCTGCCGGTATTCTGGCGTTTTAGAAAGGAGACATAACGTTATGATGACAGCAGGCTTTACTGCAATTTTATCAAATCCGGTGACAATTCTTCTGATTTTCATGGGTGTGGCGATTGGCATTGTGTTCGGCTCCATCCCTGGTCTGACTGCAACAATGGCGGTTACCATGTTTCTGCCGATCACCTATACAATGAGCCCGATTGCCGGTATTGCGCTTCTGATCGGCCTGTATATCGGCGGCACCAGCGGCGGACTGATCTCGGCAATTCTTCTGAATATTCCAGGCACGCCAGCTTCTGTTGCGACCTGTTTTGACGGACGGCCGATGGCACTCAAGGGCGAGGCACCAAAGGCACTCGGCGTCGGCATTTTCTTTTCGTTCCTGGGTACCATTTTCGGGTTGCTTCTGATGATGCTGATTGCGCCGATGCTTGCGAAGGTTGCGATTGCATTTGGCCCCTTTGAGTATTGCGCGCTGGCACTGTTTTCGCTGTCGCTGGTTGTTATGTTAACAGGCAAGGATATGATTCGCGGTCTGATGAGCGCGCTGATCGGCATTATGCTCTCGACGGTCGGCCTTGCGCCAATCGATTCGGCCAAACGCTTTACCTTCGGATCTGCTCAGATGAACTCGGGGTTTCAGCTTCTGACGGTACTGATCGGCCTTTATGCGGTCAGCGAGATCCTTGCGGCCGCAGAGGACGTCTGCAAGCCGCAGCCCACGGTGGATGGAAGCTCCATCCGCATCAAAGGACTTGGATTTTCCCTCCAGGAGTTTACCAGTCAGATCAAGAACTTTTTCTACAGTGCCGTGATCGGAGCGGGGATCGGCGTTTTGCCGGGAATTGGCGGCGGAACAGCCGGCATGCTTTCCTACACATTTGTGAAGAACCGCTCCAAATATCCGGAAAAATTCGGAACCGGTGTGATTGACGGCGTGGTAGCGTCTGAAACCTCAAATAATGCCTGCATTGGCGGCGCTTTGGTTCCGCTGCTGACGCTGGGGATTCCGGGCGACGGAACAACCGCGGTTTTGCTCGGTGCACTGATGGTGCATGGTGTTTCGGCAGGCCCGCTGATTTTTCAGAAAAACGGCGATGTGGTGTATGCCATTTATATGGCGATGCTGATTGCCAGCGTTGCGATGCTGATTCTGGAATACGCCGGCATTCGCGGATTTATCAATGTCTTAAAGGTACCGAAGCAGTACCTTCTGCCGGCCGTGATTGCCCTGTGCATTGTCGGCGCGTTCGGCAGTACAAACCGGATGTTTGATGTGTACTGCACGCTTGGCTTCGGCGTCCTGGGCTATCTGATGAAAAAGGGCTCGCTCCCGTATCCTCCGGTCATTCTGGGCTATATTCTGGGACCGCTGCTGGAAAGCAATCTGCGCCGCGTTTCGCAGTATATGAGCATCGACGCTTCCAGCTGGCGCTCACACCCCATCGCAATTGTGTTCGTCGTCATTGCCATTGCAATGCTGGTCCTGAACATTCGAAAAATTCAAAATAACAAATAGAAAAGGAGAATTCACATGAAAAAAGTACTTTGCCTTGTCCTGAGCGTTTTGCTGCTGACAGCAATGCTTGCTGGCTGCGCCTCCACGGAGCAAAGCACCGCGCCGTCTGCTGCTTCCGAAAATACGAAAACCGAGGCCGCCGTTTCCGAAGAAACGCAGGCCGAAGAGTCTGCCGCATCGGATGAAGAAGCAACCGCATGGCCGGAAAAGCCCGTGAATATTGTTATCACTTCCAGCGCCGGCGGCGACGGCGATTATCTGATGCGTCTTCTTGCGGTGGAGTTGGAAAAGGAACTGGGAACGACGCTGGTTCTGACCAATGTGACCGGCGGAAACGGCTCTGTTGGCATGGACGAGCTGATGAGTGCGGATCCGGACGGCTATACGTTCTATGTGAACAACACCTGCGCACTGAGCGCAAACGAGGCCAATGGCCTGGTTGACTACGACTATACCGTATCTGACCCTGTCGGCGTATTTGCAAAGCATAGCGGCGAGATGATCTGGGTTCGCGCCGATTCTCCGTATCAGACGATGGAAGATCTCGTGAATGCGACCAAAGAGAATCCAGGCAAGATCACAATGGGCGTGAGCATGGGCGGCTCTGTCTATGCGGCGGCTATGATGCTGCAAAAGGCTGGCGCGGAGCTCTCTCTTGTTGATGCGAGCGACGGCTCCGAGCGCATCATTGCTCTGCTTGGCAAGCAGGTGGATTGCTGCATCGCAGGCTATGGCATCGGCAAGGAATATATCGAAAGCGGCGATCTGCGCCCGCTGTGCACGCTGATGGGTTCCCGTTCCGCGGCCCTACCGGACGTTCCGACGGCGGAAGAAGCGGGCGTTGACGGGCTAGTTGTCAACAACCTGTTTGTGCTGCTTGCACCGAAGGGTACAGATCCGGCAATTATTGAAAAGCTGAACGCCGCGATCATGAATGTTACGGAGGAAAACGAAGCCTACGCGCAGGCTGTCACCGATTACAGTGGTCAGGATGCCTATGCGTTGAGCATTGCGGACACGATCCAAGTCCTTGATGATACGCGCAGCCAGTTCATGGCAATTAGCGACCTGCTGAAAAAGTAACGATATGGATGTGCAGGGCGGCAATTCGCCGCCCTGCACAAAAAGAAAGGAACCGAATGATTAAAAAGAAGGAACAATGCGCCGTAGAGCACAAGGCGCACGCGTTTGGTGCGGAGGGCAACATTCATATCTGTTCCCTAGTATCCGGAAGAGGCGAACTGAACGAAAAGGGGCGCGCCTTTGCGCACACGAGCGTTGATGTCGGAGCGGGTATCGGATATCATGAGCATCATGGAGAAACAGAATGGTTTCATATTCTTTCCGGCGAGGGAGAATTTTGTGACAATGGCACATGGCAGCCTGTGCGCGCCGGCGATGTGACCGTCACGCCGGATGGATGCGGGCATGCACTGCGCAATACCGGCAGTGTGCCGCTGGAGTTTGTGGCATTGATTCTCGATTCATAAACTGCTTCAGAAAATGAAAGACTCCGCGCGGTCAGGTGCCTGATACCGCGCGGAATTTTCCTGCTTCTTCCGGTCAAACAGCGGATCCTATGTTTGACCGCGGAATGAAAATATGATATGATTTCAATAACGAACGGCACGAAGCTGCGCTGGTCTCCGACAGCGCAGTTTGCACAGCGTAGAAAGGAAACGCTTCATGAAAACCAACTATTCAAAGGCTGGGATCGATAAGGATTCTGTTACCAAACGTGTACTGATCGAATTGCGCCGCAAAATTATTCAGGGCGTCTATCCTTCCGGTTCCCGTCTTCTTGAAACAGAGTTGGCCGCAGCTTTTGAAACAAGCCGCGGCACAATTCGCAATACCATGCAGGAGCTCTCGGGCGAGGGACTTGTGGAGTTCCTCGATTCCGGCGGCTGCGTTGTGATCGGTATCAATGAAAAAATCGTCCGGGATACATATCACTTCCGCGGGCTGCTTGAAACGGAAGCAGCCAATATTCTCCTGTCTGCCAGCGACTTCAGCTATACAGGCATGATGAGCGTACTGGATCAATATCTGATGCGGAAAGAAAATCAACTGTTCCAGTCCAATCCATATGAATACTGCGTGGATTTGGATATGCAGTTCCATCAGGCTATGGTTGCGACGGCGCAGAACAGACCGATTTACCGCGCATGGTGTTCTATCGCGCCGGTCGCAAAGGAATTGCTGATTATGAACGTCACGCCGGCGTATTGGGAAGCATATATCGACCGCTTTTACAGTAGGCACAAAAAAATGCTGGATTATATTATTTTGCGCGATCCGAAACTTCTGGATGAAATCAAGCAGCAGACCAATACCGGCATGGAAATGAGCGTTTATAATTTGCAGCAACCGCACAGAGCAGAAACACCGCTGAATGGGAATCAGTCCGGAGTGCCCGAAAAAAATTAGACGACAAGTTCAAGTAAAAACGATTCAGGCAGCCGAAAGGGCTTGGTGTCTGCAGATAGCAGGCAGCAAGTCCTTTGGTGTTACCTGGACAGAACGGCTTTTCGTAAGGCAGCGTCAGAAACACTTCTGATTGCGCGATTTGCGGCAGGCTTCTTTGCGCTCGCCGTGGTAGCAGACTTCCGTATCCGGGGAGGGATCGCCCTTTTCAAATTTCAAAAGATTCTCGACGGTTATTGCGGCAATATTGCGGAGCGCCTCTTTTGTGAGGAACGCCTGATGCGAGGCGACAATGGCATTTGGCATCGCGATCAGCCGTACCAGTGTGTCATCTTCAATAATTTTCTCCGAGCAGTCCTCATAGAACAGGTCGACCTCTTCTTCGTACACGTCCAGTCACGCAGCTCCGATTTTATGGCTTTTCAGCCCTTCAATGAGCGCTTCCGTATCTACCAGTCCGCCGCGGGATGTGTCGACAATCACAACGCCGGGCTTCATGCTGGCGATAGCGGCGTTGTCGATCATATGCCGGGTCTCGTCGGTCAGCGGGCAGTGCAGCGAGATGACGTCTGCCTGGCCCAGAAGCTCCGGCAGATCCACATAGGCAAGGTCGCTGGCCGGGTTCGGAAATTTATCATAGTTCAACACACGCATATCGAAGCCCTTGCAGATATCCGCGAAAATGCGGCCGATTTTGCCCGTGCCGACGACGCCGACGGTTTTGCCGTGCAGATCGAAGCCAGACAGACTGAAATTGAAGGCGCGCGTGCGGATACAGGCTCTGTTTGTATGGAGATTGACGGTCAGCAGCAGCGCCATTGCATGCTCGGCCACTGCGTTGGGGGAATATGCCGGAACGCGGAAAACATGGAGCTTTCCGAAGCAGGCGCGCGTATCCACGTTGTTGAAGCCTGCGCAGCGCAGCGCAATGACCCGGACACCCATCTTATTGAGCTCGCTTACAACCGTTGAGTTTACGGTATCATTGACAAATACAGAACGATCTCTTCGCAAAGAAAATCTGGAAGATTTCCTGATTGGCGGGACATATCGCCCAGAACGTGATACAATGGAATCGTATCTGATCGGCGGTACATGGAAGGGTGGCGGCAGCGCCTATAGTGGAAACTGGAGACCAAATCCAAACAAACCATACGACGGTCGTTATATCGGCGTGCCGGGTGAGATCAAACGTACATTTAAGGACGGTTATTGGGTGGATACCAAGATTGGAGATGACGGACGCGCGATCATAGAACGGCACTATACAGACCATTGCCGGTCACACACCGGGCATACAAACCCGCACGACCACATTATCTCATGGGACAATCCAACAGAGCATCCACACCCTGGGGCTGCGATCAATTATCCGAATGGAGCACCGGAATTCAAGCAATGGCGGGAGGTTTACAATATGAAGTATACAATTTCTCCGGATAATACACCAGAGCAAAATCGTTTTGTCAGCATCAGCGATTTTAAGGACTGTCTGTACTGGGGCGGTGAAGTAGCGTTCTTGTGGAAGGGCATCAAATACGGCGTCATGCGTTACGGCATCAGCAACATGATCACCATTTATCAGATGGGACATCCGGAATCAGATACGGTTTGCAAGGATGCAGATGAAGCACTGGAATTCATGGTTGCCTCTGACCAACTGTGTGATGTGATTACGCAGGTCACTGTGCTCGACCGGTCCATCTGAGCGCTCCTACTAAGAACAAAGACAGCGAGATGACCTTTGAGACCTACGCCCGCGGCTGGCTGGAGCGGCAGACGAAATACGCGTCCGGAACGCTTGCCTTTACCACCGCTGCTCGAAACGGTATCCCCGGAGATCGGGGCAATCAAGCTGAACCGGCTTCGCCCAATCGCATTGGAAAATCTGCTGGCGAAGCTCGCGAAATTCAACGTCGAGTTTGACCAGCACTTCGGAGCCGACGCGGCATTAAGCCCTGCGAACCTCATTGACGCGAAAAAGTTCCAGCTCAAAACGCCCGACGTGACCATTCAGGTCAATCCTGAGCGCACCGACCTTGTCCAAACGCGCATCATCGGCGGGGTCAAGTACCTGCTCATCTGCGCCGACGACGGTGTAGAGGTCAATGGCATTCAGGTCGGCCTCGACGAGTGATGCTTTTGGAACATCCGTACATCCATCCGTAAGGTTCGTAGGGTGATGCCTACATCGCCCCAAGGGCACCTTCGTATTCGCATTGGATCCCCGTATAACGGGTGCATCCCGCCGGGTCGATGTGGGGCATTACGGAACATTCCGCCTCTACAAAGGCTTCTGAAGACGCAAAAACTGCTCCCGATATGGCAAGCCATATCGGGAGCAGTTTGTATGAAGCCGGAACACCGGGCAAGCTTTTTCCCGCGGTCTTTCAGAAGCCGAAGAACGCTTTGGCGTTTTCCCCGCAGACCTTCTCTACGATTCTTCCGAGCGTCTTTTCATCCACAGGATACTGCCCGTCCTCGACCAGCTCTCCGAGCTTCTGGCAGAGGATGCGCCGGTAGTATTCGTGGCGCGGGAACGAGCTGAACGAGCGCGAGTCGGTCAGCATGCCGATGGAATTTGCGAGAAGACCGTTTTCCATCAGCTCGCTCAACTGTCGGCGCATGCCGCGCAGCGTATCGTTAAACCACCACGCCGCACCGAACTGGATATTTGGTGCAAAGCTAACCGCCATGGTGGAAAAGACGGCATTGTCGGCGGGGTTTAAGTTGTATAGCACCGTCTTCGGAAGCGAATTTTCCCGCGCCAGATCGCCGAGGAGCGCTCCGAGCTGGAACGGGTCTGTCGTAAGGCCGACGCTGTCGCCGCCTGCATCGGGGCCGATTGCTTCATAAATGCGCGGGTTCTGGTTGCGAATCGCTCCGAGATGCAGCTGCATGGCAACACCGCGCGCATGATATGCCCTGCCAAGAAGATGCATCAGCCTTGCCTGCTGCGTGCCGGGGAGATAGGAAAAGCGGATAAATCCGTGGTCGGCAACCTTACAGCCGTTTGCGCAAAAATAATCGAGGGCTTTTTCCAGCGCTTCCGGCAGATTGTCTGTGCCGAATTTTTCGCATAGCGCGCGCTCCGCGTCCGGATTGCCGCCGAGATACTTGTCCGGCCGGAACGATGGCAGAACCTGAAACGAAATCGTCGGATCAGCCGCGATTTTCCGGTGCCATTGCAGCGCGTCCGCCGGGTCGTCCGTCGTGCACAGGACGCGGACGTTCATTTTTTCAAGGAGCGAAACCGCGTCGTAGGCCTTCAGCTTTTCCGCCGTTTCTTCCCAAATGGCGGGAGCGGTCTGCGGCGTCAGCGGCGTGTAGATTTCGAAATAGCGCTGCAATTCCAGATGCGTCCAGTGATGCAGCGGGCACCCGGCGAGCTGCGGCATAACCTCCGCCCACTTTTGGAATTTCTCATATTCCGACGCGCTGCCGGTGATGTACCGCTCGTCCACACCGCAGACGCGCATCGCACGCCATTTGTAATGATCCTCCGCCAGCCAGAGCTGCGTCAGATTTTCGTATTTCCTGCGCTCTGCGATTTCGCGCGGCGGCAGATGGTTGTGATAGTCGTAAATCGACTGGTGCTCTGCGTACTTGCGAAAGAGCGTTTTGGCCATTTCATTTTCCAGCAGAAAGTCTTTGTCCATAAATGTTCTCATCGTCAGCCCTCAAATTTCTCGCGGTTGATCCAGAGCCCCAGGGCAGGGTTCGGGATGAAGTAGATGTCCTCTCCGTCCACCGTATTATAGCCATATTTGAGCATTTTGGGGTCGTATTTCTTCGTCAACTCGTCGTAGCTTGCCGGTTGGAAGCCGGCGTCTGCAATCTCCTGCTGCGAAATTTCTTTTACAGCGTAGGTAATCGTGAACCGTCCATCGCTGGAGCCGTGGATCAGGTGCGCCGCCGCACCCATATTGTCCCTCAAGTCCTGGTTTTCCGGCTTGTTGAACGCCTCCAGTGTGTGGAGCCTTCCCTTATAGCCGTATTTGCGGATGAGCTTGTCGACCTGCGCGTCCTCGCCGAATTTCGTCACGCCGGGGGCTAAAATGATCAGCTCCCCGCCGTCGGCAATCGCCATGCGCGTGCGGTAGACCGCCTTGTTGCCGAGCCACGTGGATTTGAATTCGTTCGGGTCGAGATACACGCACTTCTGGATGCCGTGCTCGACGAAGTCGATGTTCTTTTCCTGCGCCAGCTTGACCGCCTCCGTCAGGCAGCTTCTTTCCTCGCCGATGAACAGCCCATGCATGATGCTCTCGCCTTTCGGCGCAGTGCAGACGGTCAGAACGAACAGAATCGGGCGTTTGTTCAGGAAATGCTTCATGCCGTAGTCGAAGATTTTGCGTACCGGCGTATGGTCTTTTCCCATCATGCGCTCCATGCCGTAGACCGCGCCGACCATATGGGATTTGTTGATCATGTCGCTGCCGCCGACGCCTACAAAGAGGTTCTTCGAGTGGTTCGCCATGCCGATGACCTCGTGCGGCACAACCTGCCCGGGTGAGATGATGAGATCATAGCTCCCGTCCATCACGCGGCGGTTGATCTCCACGCTGACGGGGTCATGCCAGAGTCCTTCCGTAATTTCCTCCAGATACGAAGCGGGAACCTCGCCGATTTTGACCACGTCGTGCCGCCAGTCATGGACGAGCATGTTTTCGTATGGAACGCCCTTGAACATGACCTCCCACTGCGCCCGAGATACCGGCTCATGCGTGCCGAGGGCTGGCATAATATCGACCTGTACACCGCGCGCCGTCAGCTCACGGTAATAAATTCTTGTAATCAGACCGGCCTGCGAATGAAAGCGTGTGAAGTCCGGCGGGATGATCAGAACCCTATGTAGATCCCGTCCCTCCAGCGATGTTACGAGCGCCGCTTCAATTTCCTGCAAGGTCAGACCATTTTGATCCGTTTCGTGTAAAAACAGTTCCATACAATCCTCCAAATGATAGATTTGCGCCCCGCCGGAAAGGGAGTGGCGGGGCGCTGGTATGCATCAGACGCCGGAATACGCAGAGAAGCCGCCGTCAATGGGGAGAACCACGCCGGTGATGAAGGAAGCGGCGTCGTTATTCAGCAGGAACAAAACTGCGCCGACCAGCTCCTCTGCTTCGCCGAAACGCCCCATCGGGGTTGCGGCGAGAATCTTGCCGGTGCGCGCCGTGGGCGTGCCGTCCGCGTTCCAGAGGAGCGCCGCGTTCTGCTTCGTCGAGAAAAAGCCCGGCGCGATAGCGTTGACGCGGATGCCGATTTTGGAAAAATGCACAGCGAGCCACTGCGTAAAGTTGGAGATGGCCGCCTTTGCGCCCGAATACGCCGGGATTTTGGTCAGCGGCGTGTAGGCGTTCATGGACGAGATGTTCAGAATGTTGCAGCCCTCGCGCCCGAGCATGTCCTTTGCAAAGGCCTGCGTCGGAAGAAGCGTTCCGAGAAAGTTGAGGTTGAAGACAAACTCCACGCCCTTCTGCTCGAGATCAAAGAACGATTTGGTTTCCGTGTCCAGATCGCCCGCTTCATAGTATTCCTTGTCGGTCGTCGCCCTGGGGTTGTTGCCGCCCGCGCCGTTGAGCAAAATGTCGCACGCGCCGAGATTTGCCAGCACCGCCTGATGGCAGGCCTCCATCGAATCCTTGTCGAGAACGTTGCACTTGTAAGCCTTTGCAGTGCCGCCGTTTGCAATGATTTCGTCCGCAACCTTCTGCGCGGCCTCTTCGTTGAGGTCGAGCACGGCAACCTTTGCGCCTGCCTGCGCCAGAGACTTTGCGAACATGCTGCACAGCACGCCGCCTGCGCCGGTCACAACTGCGACCTTGCCGGTAAGATTTGTGTTCAGGGGAAGATTCATAATTGCTGCCTCCTTAAGCATTGTAGGTACTCGCGGCAGTATTACCGCCGTGGCCGGTCCAGTTGGTATGGAAGAATTCGCCGCGCGGCGCGTCCAGACGCTCATAGGTATGTGCTCCAAAGTAATCGCGCTGCGCCTGTAGAAGATTCGCGGGCAGGCGGTCGGTGGTGTAGCCGTCGAAGTAGCTGAGCGCCGCCGTCATTGCGGGCGCGGGAACGCCGTACTGCACAGCTGCAGCCGCGACCTTGCGCCACGCGGGGATGAGCTTCTGCATGGTTTCCTTGAAATACGGGTCGAGCAGGAGGTTACTAAGCTCCGGATCCTTGTCATACGCTTCCTTGATCTTGCCAAGGAAGACAGACCGGATGATGCAGCCGCCGCGCCACATGAGCGCGATGCCGCCATAGTTGAGATTCCAGCCGTAGGTCTTTGCTGCTGTGCGCATGAGCGTGTAGCCCTGTGCGTAAGAAATGATCTTGGAGGCATAGAGTGCCTGCCGGATTGCCTCGACCATCTCGGCTTTATCGCCGGTAAACGCCGGAATCGTGCGGGCGTATTCTTTGGATGCTTCGACGCGCTCGGATTTCATGGCGGACAGGCATCTTGCGAAGACCGCTTCTCCGATCAGCGTCAGCGGCACGCCCTCGTCCAGCGCGGCGATCCCCGTCCACTTGCCGGTGCCTTTCTGCCCGGCAGTGTCGAGAATCTTTTCCACGATGGGCTGGCCGTCGGTGTCCTTATAGGCCAGAA
>ENA-OROK01002565-OROK01002565.1-human-gut-metagenome-genome-assembly--contig:-NODE-2565-length-15404-cov-3.593068_pt1 | contig 15404 bp, 9 predicted proteins | sample MGYA00242127_ERZ509046 | MGnify/ENA primary metagenome ERZ509046 (study PRJEB26280, sample SAMEA2338728) | human gut metagenome | biome: human gut; feature: human-associated habitat; material: faeces... | reverse complement strand
TTCCGCTCGCCCCAAAAAGCTATTTGCTTCACACATTGCCAAAGCCCATGCTACACCAAAGGAGCCGGGAAATTTTCACCACTCTGCCTGCCGCAGAAGCAGCGTCTCTGCAAAGAGTTTGCAAAAATAACACTTAAAAGAGCCTTCCAAGCCACTTGTCAACAAGGTCTCTATCGGATATTTTTTCAAAGCTCGTCTCGGCGAAACTGCGAACAATCAGCCCCTTCGCCGCCTCTTCCCCTATGCCGCGCTGCATCATGTAAAACATCTGCTCGTCGGACGGCTTTGAGACGGCGCATCCATGCGAGCACTCCACATCGCTGCAAGATATTTCAAGTACGGGGGAAGCCTGGCACTTCACCGTATCGGAGAGCATCAGCGACCTGCAAGACTGGTAAGAACGCGTTTTCACCGCGTTTTTATCGACGCTTACCAGCCCCGTAAACGCGAGTTTCGCAAGCCCGCCCAGCGTAGCCCTAATTTCCATATTACTGTCCGACATCGGCTTTGCGACGTGCGTATATCTTGCGTTGCGTCGGAATCCGCCGACACAAAAATGCGCGAGTCCGCGCTGCAGCCGCTGGAAGAAATTTCAAAATTGCGCTCCTGCCTGCTTGGTCCCTTAGCGCTGAGCGCGACGGCATCCACCACAGACGAGCCTTCCGCCAGGCTAAAATCCTCGCGCTCGTACGCTATTGAATACTTGCTCGAATATTTTAAAGAAGCCAACTCCAAGCTGGAATTTTCTTCAAGCACATAGCCGCATTTTAGCGCAGCAAAACTCCCTCCGAAGGCGAGATTTGTCTTGCGCAAGCGCAGGCTCGAACCCTTGCCGAGCCATACAATGACGCTTGCCGCCGAAACTGTCAGTTTCGATATAATCTTCAAATCGAGAGTTGCCGACTCGCCGTCGAGCACGCGGATTAAAATTCCGAAATCCGGACGGGTTGAAACGAGAGTGTCGAACTTGCCCGAGGCTTTAGAGTGGAACTTTTCCACAATTTCCGGAAATTCGTCCGCCGCCGCGCCGCTCGAATATATTTCCACCCCTTTTGGGGCCTCGCCGTCGAGCAGCTGCCCGTCGAACAGAAGCACGCAACCCCCTTGAGACTCTTCGTGCTCCAAGTCTTCAAATTCCGAATTGCACCCCTCCTCCGGAGGCCTTCCCGTAAAGTACGGGAAAAGTGTGTCAACCGACCACGTATCCAAATCGGCAAACCGCCAATATTCGTCTTTGCGCGTCGGGAAGGCGATATTTTGAAAGCGCTCTTTCGCCGCGTTTGAAATTTTTTCAAGCAAAGTTTCGCTCATCCGACCGATCCCTCCATTTCAAGCTCGATTAGCCTTCTGAGTTCCACGGAGTACTCCAACGGGAATTCTTTGACCAAGTCGTTGACAAATCCGTTGACCGATAGGCTGACCGCCTCGGTCTCCGAAAGCCCGCGCTGGCGCATGTAGAAAATCTGTTCTTCGTCGAGCTTTGAGACGCTCGCCTCGTGCTGCACGCTGTTGCTCGCCCCTGAGCATACTATTGCGGGGTAAGTGTCCGTGCGGGAGTTTGAATTTATCAAAAGCGCGTCGCACTCGGTTTTATTCCGGCAATTTTTTGCCTTGCCGGACACGTGAACAAGCCCCCTGTAAGAGGCCCGCCCGTCTGAAATGCTCACCGACTTTGACAATATGTTTGAAGTGGTGTCGTCGGCGAGATGTATCATTTTCGCGCCTGTATCCTGGTGCTGTCCGGAGTTCGCAAGCGCTATCGATATAACCTCTCCGCGCGCGCGCTTGCCCTTTAAAAGAACGGCCGGATATTTCATCGTTATTCCGCTTCCGATATTGCAGTCAATCCACCGTATCTGGGCGTCCTCCTCGGCGACACCGCGCTTCGTGACGAGGTTGAATACATTGTCGGACCAATTCTGAACCGTGACATACTGTATTTTGGCGCCTTTTAGCGCAACGAGCTCCACAACCGCCGAATGCAGCGTTCCCGTCTCAAATCTTGGCGCAGTGCAGCCCTCCATGTACATTAGCTCAGCCCCTTCGTCGGCGATTATCAGAGTGCGCTCGAACTGCCCAAAGCTTTCCGCGTTTATCCTGAAATACGCCTGCAATGGCTGCTTAACCTTCACCCCTTTTGGGACATATATAAAACTTCCGCCGGAAAATACCGCGCTGTTTAGGGCGCTGTATTTATTGTCGGTCATCGGTATTATCTTGCCGAAATACTTTCTAAAAATCTCAGGATATTTTTTAAGGCCCTCTGTCGAATCGACAAATATGACACCGTCTTTTTCAAGGTGCGCCTTCATGTTTGAATACGCCGACTCCGAATCGAATTGCGCCTCCACCCCCGCCAGGAATGCGCGCTCCTGCTCAGGGACTCCGAGCCTTTCAAAAGTGTTTTTTACGTCTTCCGGAACTTCGTCCCACGACTTGCGCTTCTTTTCGCCCTTTGCGAGATAATAGCGGATTTTTGAAAAGTCCAGCTCGTCCAGCTTTTTCGACGCCCAGTGCGTCGGATTCTTCATCTTTTCAAATTGCGCGAGCGCATTTAAGCGGAAATCCAAAAGCCACGGGTCCTCGTCCTTAACTTTTGAAATGTACCTTACAACATCGGCGTTGAGGCCAACCCCCGCATTGTATGCGTAATCCTCGGCATAGTGGAAATCGCCGGAGCTCCTGTCGAGATTGAGCTCTCCGCGGACTGTGCGTTCGTCGCTCATTTTTGAATTTCTTTAATCCAATCGTATCCCTTTTGCTCCAATTCCACGGCCAATTCCGGCCCGCCGCTGAGGACGATTTTCCCGCCGCTCATGACGTGCACGGCGTCGGGCTTTATGTATTCAAGAAGCCTGTGGTAGTGGGTGATTAGCAGCATTCCGCGGTCGGGCGAACGCGCCGAATTTACGCCCTCGGATACTATTTTCAAGGCGTCGATATCCAGCCCGCTGTCGGTTTCGTCGAGTATCGCAAATTTTGGGTTGAGCATCAGCATTTGGAGAATGTCGCAGCGCTTTTTTTCGCCGCCGCTAAAACCGTCGTTGACGCTTCTTGTAGTAAAGCTCCTGTCCATTTTCAGCTCGTCCATCTTGGCGTGCAGATTTTTGTAGTACTCGACAGGATTCAGGGTCTGCCCCTCCGGCAGGCGCGCCGAAAGGCATGCGCGGATAAAGTTCGCTATGCTCACCCCCGGTATCTCTACGGGATATTGAAACGCCAAAAAGAAGCCTTTGCGCGCTATCACGTCCGGCGGAAGCCCGACGATGTTTTCGCCGTCAAGGAGAACCTCGCCGCCGGTTATCGGATACTCCGGATGCCCCGCTATCGCCTTCGATAGGCTGCTTTTGCCGGTTCCGTTCGGCCCCATTATCGCGTGCACCTGCCCGGCGGGAACCGACAGGCTCAGCCCGTCAACAACCTTTTTTCCCGCCACTTCCACGGTGAGATTTTTTATTTCCAAACCGCGCATCTTACAGTTTTCCTTTCTTGGGCAAATACGGAAGGACAAACGCCTCGCGGAAATCGTATCCGTCGGCAAAGTCCTCCAATTTGTCGTCGTCTGTCTTTGTCAATGCCTTTGCGTCCACGAGATTGAAAACTATCTGGCCGAAGTCGAGGCACGAGCGCACCCCCCACTCCTCAAACAGCGGCATAGCCATCGGGCCGAACGTTTCAAGCGCGAACAGCCTTATCCCCTCCAAAAGCTCTTTCGACGACACATGCCGCTCCTTGCGCGTGGGATTCATTGCGCAAAGCCGCTTAACTGTAAAATCGAGAGCCATTCGCACAAAAATATACGCACCTGCAGCGTACCGCGAATCGTCCCTCAATATCGTCTCCAAGGTCTTTTGAAATTTTCTCGTGTTCATTTCTATAAATTGTCCGCCCGCCAATGCGAATATTCACCGGCGGCAACACTTAGTATTTATATATCGCCCAAAAGTTCGCGTTTTTTACGCATTATTTCGCCGTACTCTTGGAGACTCTTAACCTTTAAGGGCTGTCCTTTGAGAGCCTTTATCCCTTCTATTGCCGCGTACGCGCCCATGATTGTCGTAATCATGCAGACTCTGCCAAGCAGGGCGGCCTCGCGGATTTTATTTTCGTCGAGGCGCGGATTCATTCCGGAAGGAGTGTTTATGATTATCTGCATTTGCCCGTTCTTGACCATATCGACGACATTTGGCCGCGCGCCTTCGCTGAGCTTGAAAGTTTTTGTGACCGGTATGCCGCGCGCCGCCAAAAATGCCGCTGTCCCCGCCGTCGAGAATATTTTGAAGCCTATTTCGTGGAAGGATTTCCCTATTGCCGCCCCCGCCTCTTTGTCGTGGTCCTTTACGGATATAAAGACGTTTCCGGAAGTCGGCAAGCCCGGCTGCGCCGCCATCTGGCTCTTCGCGAAAGCCATTCCCAAAGACGTGTCGAGACCCATTACCTCGCCGGTAGAGTGCATCTCGGGAGTTAGCATTATTTGCGAGCCCAAGAAGCGAACAAACGGGAATACGCTTTCCTTGACTGCGATATAGTCCGGCGTCACCTCTTTTGTAAATCCCAAATCTTTCAGTTTTTCGCCCGCCATTACGCGCGCGGCAAGCTTTGCGAGCGGAACGCCTATGACCTTCGATATAAACGGTATCGTGCGCGAGGCGCGCGGATTGACCTCTATTAGATATAGCTCTCCGCGCTTTATCGCGTATTGGACATTCATAAGCCCTACGACTTTCAGCTCCTTTGCAAGCGCGTATGTCGCGCTGCGGACTTCGTCGAGGATATTTTTTTGCAGCGTGTGCGGCGGAATTACCATCGCCGCATCGCCCGAATGGACGCCCGCATACTCAATGTGTTCGAGCATTCCGCCGATTACTGTCGTTTCGCCGTCGCTTATGGCGTCAACATCAAGCTCTATCGCGTCTTCGAGGAATTTGTCGAGCAATACGGGCTTGCCCGGGGCGGCGTCGAACGCCTCCCTTATAACCCGCTTCATTTCCTCCATTTCATAGACTATAAACATTCCCCTGCCTCCAAGCACGAAGCTCGGGCGCAGAAGTATCGGGAAGCCTATCTGCCCGGCAAGCTCGTAGGCCTCTTCCGGGGTCGTCGCCGTGGCGTTTACGGGCTGTTTCAGATTCAGCTTTTCGAGGATTTTCTTAAATATGCGCCTGTCTTCGGCGGCGTCTATGGACTCCGGAGACGTTCCGATTATGTTTACGCCGTTTGCCTTCAACTCCGATGCCAAGTTTAGCGGGGTCTGCCCGCCGAACTGGACTATCGCCCCCCAGCACTTCTCCTGGTTGTAAACTTCAAGCACGTCTTCGAGCGTTAGCGGCTCGAAATACAGGCGGTCTGAGGTGTCGTAGTCGGTGGAAACGGTCTCGGGGTTGGAGTTTATCATGAGCGTCTCGTACCCCGCCTCGCGCAGGGCAAATGACGCATGCACGCAGCAGTAGTCGAACTCTATGCCCTGCCCGATTCTGTTCGGCCCGCCGCCTATTATCATTATTTTTTTCTTGTCCGAAGGCATTATTTCGCACTCGGCTCCATACGTGGAATAGTAGTACGGAGTGACCGCCTTAAATTCGGCGGCGCATGTATCGACAAGCCTGTAAACGGTATTTATGCCGAATTCGCGGCGCAGCTGCTTTATGTTGCGTATCTTTGTTCCGCAAATCTCCGATATTTGAAGATCGGTAAAACCGGCCTCTTTTGCGCGGCGCAGCAAGTCTTCATCGAGGTTCAACAGCCCCTTGTGCGACAGTTCCGTTTCGATTTCTATTATTCCGCGAAGCTGCCGCAAGAACCATATGTCTATGCTTGTGGCCTCGTGTATTTCATCGTCAGACATTCCAGCGAGCATCGCGTAGCGTATGTAAAATACGCGCTCCGCCGTAGGCCTTATAAGCCCCTTGCGGATTTTCTCTATGCTCGGGCACTCCCTTCCGCCGAACTTTCCGCCGCCGCCGAATCCGCGGCAGCCTATTTCAAGGGATCTAAGGGCTTTTTGGAAGGACTCCTTAAATGTCCTGCCGATTGCCATGGCCTCCCCCACGCTCTTCATTGACGAAGTTAGGATGTTGTCGCTGCCGGCAAATTTTTCAAAAGTGAAGCGGGGGACTTTTGTCACGATATAGTCGATTGTCGGCTCAAAACTCGCGGGCGTTTCGCGCGTTATGTCGTTGCGAAGCTCGTCCAGAGAATAGCCGACTGCGAGCTTTGCGGCAATCTTTGCTATCGGGAAGCCCGTCGCCTTCGACGCCAGCGCGGAACTGCGCGACACTCGCGGATTCATCTCGATTACAATCATTCTGCCCGTCTTTGGGTCAACCGCAAACTGTATGTTAGACCCTCCTGTCTCGACGCCTACTTCCCTTATGACGGCGAAGCTTGCGTCTCGCATTAGCTGGTACTCCTTGTCGGTAAGCGTCAGCGCCGGCGCGATTGTTATAGAGTCTCCCGTATGGACACCCATCGGGTCAAAATTTTCTATCGAGCAGATGACGACGCACTGGTCTTTGTGGTCGCGCATTACCTCCATCTCAAATTCCTTCCAGCCGAGTAGGCACTCCTCCACCAACACCTCCGTCACAGGAGAGGCGTTTAGCCCGAAGGAAATCATATTTTCGTATTCTTCGCGGTTGTATGCTATGCCGCCGCCCGTTCCGCCGAGCGTGTAGCTTGGGCGTATGATAACCGGGAACTTCCCCCATTTTTCAATCCAATCAATCGCCTCTTTTATGTCGTGGACGACTATGCTTTGGGGAATATCGAGGCCTATTTTGATCATTGCCTCCCTAAATTTTTCCCTGTCCTCGCCCTTCTCAATAGCCTCCTCTTTTGCGCCGATTAGCTCTACGCCGTATTTTTTCAGAATGCCGAGCTTTGAAAGCTTCAACGATAGGTTCAGCCCGGTCTGGCCGCCGAGCGTGGGAAGCAGGGCGTCGGGGCGCTCCCTCGCTATGATTTTTTCGAGAACTTCGGGCGTCAGGGGTTCGATATAGGTGACGTCCGCAGAATCGGGGTCGGTCATAATTGTTGCCGGGTTGGAGTTTACCAACACGACCTTGTATCCCTCTTCTTTGAGGGCCTTGCACGCCTGCGTTCCCGAATAGTCGAATTCGCAAGCCTGCCCTATTACAATCGGGCCTGAACCGATAATCAAAATCGTCTTTAAATCTGTGCGTTTTGGCATGGTAATGCGGAGTTATTTTTACGGCGTCACCGTCCGCCGGCTTTATTTATATATAAAAATCCCGATGAAGATAGACAATCGCAATATCCACGGCAAGCAAATACTTTGCCATATCCGCAACTAAAAAGGGCGGAACCCGAAACCGCGCCCCGCCCGAAAAATTTGCGTAGATTTTCGGAAATCTATTTTAGATCCCAGACGAGAGTCGTTATTGAGCGCGGGGTAAACGTAAACCCGCCGGAGAGGGATTCCGCGATTTTTGCGAGGCTCGAATTTGAATCTGTTTTGTAAACCGTGAACTCTTTGTCAGCAAGCTCTCCCTTAAACTTCGCCGGATACGACTCGTACGAAGAGTTTACAAACACCGCCACAACCCTCTTGCCGTCGGGCGACACAAACGCGCTTGAAGAAACTTTCGCAAGATCGTTGGCTCCGGATATTTCAACGCGCTTGAAGCCCGGGCGCACAAAGAAGCTCCAATTTCCAAGCGCCCACAGAATCTTGTTGTCGCGCACGACGCCGCCGTTTTCGAGTTTTCCGTCTTTGGGATAGACGCCAGTGAGGGCGAAGTCGCCTTTTACTTCCATTCCCTTCCAGTATCCCCAGCCCCTCGACTGCGCTATCGAAAGGTCTGCCGTTATCAGGCGCCCCATGCACAGTGCTGCTTGGATGTCACCGTTGTTGTCGCTAAACCGGTCGGCTGAAAATCCGTCGCTATTCTTCTGATTGTAGTTCGGCAGCAGGCACCATTCGGTCTGCAAAAATTCCAAACCGTATTTGCCGACCTCCGCCGCGAGCGCCTTTCTGATTTTCGGCATGTCGGCAATCTTTTTTCCGGAGTGGTATGTATGCGCCGCCCAATATCTTTCGAGATGTTTCAAGTCGCCTATATAATTCGGCGAGGCCTTGTCGAAAAATTGTTTAAGCTGGCCAAACGGCTGCTCTTCTTTTGGGCACTTGTCGAATTTCCAATACCAGCTCGTAGCCCCGTCCACAGGCGCCGTGAGGCTCGCCGATTCGCCGAGCAAAATCTTAGTACCTTTGAGCCCCGACTTTTCGATTGAACTATCGAGCTCGCGCGCAAGCTTTGCCATCTCGGAATTGCGCCATCTGCTGCCCTCTTGGCGGGGGGAATCCCACGGGACTTGCGGCTCGTTTATGGGGCTTATATATTGCACATTGTAGCCGAGTTCCGTAAAATGCTTGGCGACTGTCGCCATATAGTCGGCAAATTTGCCGTAGCAGTCTGGCTTTAAGTTGGCTCCGTAATTTTCCTTGGCGCCCCAGCCTTTGCCGTTCTTAGTCCACTGAACGGGAGGAGTGTTGGAAAATATGAGGAATTTATCGCAGCCATATTCCTTAGCCTTCTTCATAAAGTACATTTGTCCGGCGCATTTTGTCCAATCATACGCAGAGCCGTCCTTCGTAAGGAAGGATTCCGCCCTGCGCTGGTAAGGCTCAATATCTGCCCCGTCCTGCTCAAAGCTTCCGCCGCCTATATTGAATCTCCACATAGAAAGCCCTATGCCTTCGGGATTTCCGTCAGGCCCGAGCTTTTGAGAGAACAGCCATTTTGCTATCTGGTTTTTCTGCTCCTCCGGGAAATGTTTTCCGACAAAATTTCCGCTCCAAGCGTCGGCTGCGGCAAAGTGGTCTATCGTCTGGAATTTCTGCTGAGGGTTGACAGCTATCTCCAATTCCTCGGCAAACGACGGCGACGCTGCAAGCGCAGCCGCCCCTATCATAAGTATATTGCGCATATTCATACGTTTTAAAGGTTAGGGATTAACACCCCATTGGTCAAGTATATTGGCATTTTATTTGTTAGACAGTTTAAAAATAACCTAACAACATCACACCCATCCTCATAATGCGGAAGAAAAAAAAGACTCGCACAAGGCGAATCTTTTGAACTCTAACTTAAAAAGAATTTTTTTTAACGCACGCCGCCCCGATACGTTCAAATTTCTTTGCCGAATCTGAGGCAGTTTTCGTTTCCTAAGCGCATGCCGCGCCAATGGCGCATGCGCTACCTTCTGCGCCTTTTTGCAACCGCAACTAAAAGCGCAAGCGCGCCGAATATCGCGGCCCAAGTGGCGGGCTCGGGAACAACCGTAAGCCCTATCTGGACTGTCGTCAGCCCGGATTCCAGATTCTCTATGAAGCTGATTTTCCCGTCGATTCCGTCCTGCGTCTTTACGATTATGTCGTCGGCTACTATATTGGAATCAGAAGTTTTAAATTCCATCAAGTCTCGCTCAAGGATTTCGACTCCTAAGGAATCGAGATATATTTCCAAGTCGGACTTTGTAATATTTATGTCAAATACCAATTCCGAAGATCCTGGCGTGCAAGTGACTCCATTGTTGATTTTTATAAAGTCATACTCCTCTTCGAGAATATCGAAAACTATAGTTCCTTTGTAAAACGACATCGTATCAAACACAACCTTCCCAACTTCGCTTCCAAGGCTTATGCCTGTCGCGCTGAAAACCGCGTCCGCCGAATTGCCTGAATAGGAGGCTAAATATAGGTCGTTGCCCTTCATGCCTTCATACATTCCTATATCCATTCTGCCTTTGCTTATTTCAACATTGTTTATATTGTTGTCGGTAACTGTATAGCCGTTTGGCCAAGCGGTCCCACCTTTGTAAAAGCGCAATATTTGCCTTCCGTTCTTGGCGTCGCTTGCCATCATTGTGAGATTCAACTTGGCCTCGTAATTGGGGTCGCTGCGGAAAGTGCCTTCAAATTCGTAGGATTTTGAATTTGTAAATAAAATTGTAGCTTCTGCCGGCGAACGGCTTGTAATATACAAACTTCCCTTGCTTATGCCGTTGCCGTCGGCATCGCCCAGCCCACCTATCGTGCGCATTACACTTGGGGTAGCAGCATATTCTCTATCAAAAACGCCCCATGAGCCAGTTCCGTTTAGGTCTATAACGCCGTCAACTGTAAAATTTACATTCGCATTTGAAAGTATCGCACCGGTAATATTCCCCGAATTTGCAAATACAACATTACCTTTTATGTGGACGTCACCGAATCTGTCGTCGTACCCGTCCTGAATTCTTACGCCGAACCATGCGCCTGTGCCGTTTTTATCGGTCGAGATATTCCAATCTCCGCCTACAATAATTTTTGAATTTTCCCATAAAAATATTTGTGCAGTCTTTTGATAGTTTGTCGCGTCGGATACCGCTTTTATATGTAGGTTCCAATCTCCCGCTATATTCAAAGATACAGATCCTCCCATAGTCAGGAAATTATCCCTCCAACCATTAAAATCCAAGATGGACTGGTTCAGATTGCGCCAATTTAATATGCTTTCAAGTTTCCCCGTCACCATGGTCTCTTCGGTTCCATGAGTTGTCACGTTGGCGTCGTACTGGACGCCCATGTCTGTAAACGACCCTTCAAAAGGAATGGTTTTATCGGCGTCTGTGCACCAGTTTGTCACCCTGTTTAGATGCGATGTTTCCGTGCTGGTCGGGGTTTTAAAATATATTTGGCTGACTTCCTGCCCGTATGAAGCGTAGCCGAAAGTTATTGCGCTAAATAAAGCAGCGCACCTTGCAAGGGATGAATATAAATTGCACTTTGGGTTAAGTAGATCTTTTTTCGTTATTTTCATTGTACATTCCTTTTTAAGTAAGAGGTTTTTTTTTCATAAAAATTATCCATTATTTTTTCAAAGAAAAAATAGGACTTTTTTATCGAACAGTTAAAACCTTTGCGCACTCTCCACTTCTTGCATACCAATTCGCATAATTTCTTATTGCCGTATCCCCTTCACAAGGCACTACTTTTAGGAACAAAAAACTTTGACCATTTCTCCCGATATAATACCCCCACACACACGCCTATACAAGACGCGTTCCGCAAAAAAAACTACCGCAAAAAAAAAGGCGGCCCGCAACGAGCCGCCATAAATCCCAAAAAATGTTTCTATTTTGCGCGCCGCCTATAAAACGCCGAAACCGCCAATGCAATAATCCCCAAAAATGCCGCTACTTCCGCCGGCTCCGGAATTGTGTACATTATGCTGCCCGGCCCGCCTGCCTCCCCTACGATGGAAAATTCTCCGCCGAGCGCGTTGCCGTTAATGTCGTACGCAACAAACATTTCTTCGACAGGCACAGGAATATCTATATGGTCGTACGTCAGCACTGTAAGCCCGTTTGCCGAGATATCCTCCGTATTAAATACGATATTTAGTTTCTCCACACCTATAATCAGATCCCCTACCGCAATGGTCTTGCCGAATAGCAATTCTCCACCGTCTATCGTTAGAGCCCCAACTTTCTCGTCAGATGAAAAGCCGAGCTTTCCGCCGCTCATTGTTATGTTCCCGACAGCGAGCTCTGTATTTATAATGAAGTCTCCCTTCGTTACTCTTATCGACGAAATTGTTGCGTCTTCTTTTGCATAAGGCGAGTTCTCTATGCCGTGCGCCGCAGTGTTTGAAGCCTTGTATATGGAAATGGACTGCCTTCCGTCGGCGTTCATTTCAAAGCTCAAATCAGACGAAACTCCTGAGGCGTTTGCAAACACTCCTTTGAAATCTCCACCCTTAAAGCTTCCGTCGGCTGCATTTTGGAATACAAATCTCTCGGCGACATTTATGCCGGCGGTAAATAGTACGGCCTTGTCGGACGAGAGCCCTCCGAGGTTTGCCGTAAAGGTGGAGTATGGTGCAATGTCTGTATTAAAATTTTCGCGCACGTTGAAAACGTGGTAGCCTGAATTTCCGGAATGGGTGAAAGATAGGGCCCCACCGACAGTGAGCGAATATGCGATTCTGTTTTCGGAGCTTACATTGCTTACTATTGTGTGCAAATATCCTCCGGTATTTATATTCATATCCCCTCCGACGTTGAGGAAATCCTTTCCGTTTCCCGTTCCGAGAGCGAATCTGACTCCTTTTACGATTGTGCCGTCCGAGGATAGCTGCTGGGTGACGTCTATATCGTAGTTTCCGGAAACTTTAATGCCCCCGTTCGTATTGACATGGTACTCCGTCCGATACGAATTTACGATGCCTGCAATGACGGTGCTCGTATTCACTGAAGCACGCGCAATATTCGGTTCCCAATGGTTTTTAGTCGCCTTATCGAATATGAGAATATTGTTGGCCAAATCCATTTTCTCGGGGGGCGTCCATTCTGTGGGAGAGACACTCCAATTATTGGCTTGTGTCACATTCAAGTCGGAAGAAGCGTTCCCGCCGCTCCAATATAAATTTACCGTTTCCGGGAAGGCGTCGGTCGCAGCCAGAAATAAGGCTGGAATGCATAAACTTGCCAATCGGCAATTTATTTTTTTATTAAGACTCTTCATCATCTAAATATATACTTTTCTAAAAAGACATTGTCAAGCCAACACTTACAAGGGCCGCACACAGCAGAAGTTGTATAAAAAAAGCTTATATTGGAAAGTACCCCCAACCTCCCCCCGAATAAAAATCTTATGCTCATTGGAAGCGCAAACTCAATTTTTTACGCCCCCCACGCCGCCGAAAAAATCCGCATTTTGCTTTGCAAATAATGCAAAACCCAAAAATTCCAATCCCACCAGAAATAAAACGATGCAATTCTGCGCGAAGCCGAGCAATGCCCGCGCGCAAAAATTATCGGTCAATCCAAATGCCGAGCGACACCGGCGGCATTTTCAAAATTCCGTCATTGCCGGATTCCAATTTGAAAGACTCGATACCACACTCGCTAAAAGTGTCGATATCGGCTATCTGCCTAAATCCGCAAAAACATTTTGGGACGGGAAGCTCCGCTTCGGAAGAAGCGGGGTTGAATGCCGCAAATATGCGCGGGGCGTCAATAGAGAAATCCGCGTTAAAAAGAACGCCGGCTTCCGCTCCGACGCCCGAGAAAAAATCAAAAAATGAATCGCACGGAGCCTTCGACAGCCTAAGGGCGCGCGCACAGTCCGAGAGGCGGAACTTTGAGAGCGCCCTAAGCCATCTTCCCTCGCCCGGGAAGCGCAGACCCCTGCGGTAGTCGAGCATATTGGCCGCCCCGTTTTTATACGTGTTGTTGAGCCCGCCTTTTGTCCTTACAAGGTCGAACCCCTCCGCCGCCATCGGAATTCCTATCGAAAGAAAGACGAGCGCGTACGCGAGCTTATACCGTCTCAAATCCTCACGCGAAGGATTTTCTGGGGAGCTTGAAAGCCTGTCGAGCAAGCACATATCGTCGTGGCTCTCGAGATAGTTTACCGTCTGCGCAGGGAACCTCGCATATCCTCCGCGCGAGCCTGAAATAAAATATTTAAAACCTTCAAAATTTCCGTTCCCGAGCGCGTACGAGCGCATAAACTCCCTGAAACCGTCATTCCAAGAGGCGTACCCCGTGGCGCTTAGCGCGCCGCCTATGTGCCCGCGGAAACTCCAAGGCTCGGCTATCAAGACGGCGGAAGGCTTTATCTTTTTTACGAAAGTCTCAATCTCCCTCAACACCCCGAAGCCCAGAAGCTCGGCGAGGTCAAATCTGAAACCGTCCGCCCCGTATTTCTCCAACAGAGCTCTCAGGCTGTCAGTTATCAGCCTAAGCGCCATCGGGGACTTCGCCCGAATGTCGTTTCCGCAGCCGCTAAAATTCATTAAACTTCCGTCGGAAGAAGTCTCAAAATAATAACCCTCGTCTATGAGCGAAAGATAATTAGGCTCCCCGTAGTGGTTGTAAACGACATCGAAAATCACGGCGATTCCGGCGTCGTGGAAAGCCTTTACGACCTCCGCGAGCTCGCCGTTCTGCGAGGCCCCCTGTGGGTCCGATGCGTAGCTGCTCGACGGCGCGAACCACCCAACCGGCATATAGCCCCACTCGTAGTCTGTCCTGTTTTGGGCTGTGAACTCCTGTACGGGCTGGAGCTCCACGCAGTTAACCCCCGCCCTTCTAATATAGCAATCCGGGGATTTCAGCCATTTTGCAAGCCCCGCAAAAGTAAGGCGCTCGTCGGCAGACAAGTCCGCCGACGCCTTTGCGAGAACGTCGCGCAAATGTATTTCCATAATGGACAAATCGTGCCATTTCGGCGGATTGAAATGCTTTGGGGCGTCCGGAATGCAGTCGTAGTATTTTACGATTCCCGCGCCAGACGACGTTTCAAAGGCGTTTGCGTATGGATCGACAATATTTGCGCGCACGTCAAAATGCGCGGTGGGAAGCCCGTTGTCGCCGTCAATGTGCCAGACGTACCTGTCGCCTTCAAGGTCGATTGCCGACTGCGCAACCCACACCGCCCCGTCGTCCGACTTGGCCTCTATCAGAAAGCTGTTTTCGCTTCCCTTAGCCCAGTGCCTTACATACGCGGCCTTCGCCCGCGGCGCGAATATCGAAAACTCCGTGCCGCCGTCGCGGCGGTGGGCGCCGAGCCTTTTTGAAGAATACACCGTGCGCAAAAGCTCGGCGGCCTCAACCCTCATATCTATTTTCATCTGCGGAATTTTAACCCTGATTTCCCGCGTTGGATCGCATGCGCCGTTGAATTTTAGAACGAGTATGTTGCGGCCGGTTCTATCGAGGCTGAAACGGAAATTTCTGTTGCCGTGCGAATCTACAACGGCATTGGGGGACGAGGACGGGGGCTCGGCCCATTTGCCCGAATCCGACGCGAATTTAAAAAATCCGAATCTGTGGTCGAGCTTCAGGTTTTTTAGGGGAACTTTGAGCTCCCTGCGCCTGCCGTCGGAATACGGGACTGTCTTCCAGTCGGGGTTTCCGATTGCGGCGGCCCATCCGTTGAAGGAGCCGCACACATACCATTCGGTATCTCTGGATACTCCGGCGTCGATTGAGTCCGGATAAAACTCAAAACATATCACCCCATCGTCTATATAGTACGAAGAATACTTTGCGAATTCCCCAATCTCGGGCCTCGCAACCTCGTAATTAAGCCCCTCGGCTCCGGAGATGAGAATCTCGGGAATTGCACGCGGAATATCGCGCGAGAATGCAAGCACCATTTCGTCGGCTTTTCGCCACCATGCCTTTACTGTCGACATAATAAAATTATATATTGCGGAATATTATTGGTTTTGTGCCGGACGGCATTTTTATGCCACCCTCCCGCCGCACTTTGTCCGACGGGCGTTTTTCTGCTTTATCCGCGATTTCCCCGCCGGATTTGTTTTCCGTCCTATCCACCTTGTGAGTTGCCTCAGAAGATAATCCACCGCCTGCCGCAACGGTATCGGCGG
>ENA-OROK01002562-OROK01002562.1-human-gut-metagenome-genome-assembly--contig:-NODE-2562-length-15409-cov-7.457145_pt1 | contig 15409 bp, 16 predicted proteins | sample MGYA00242127_ERZ509046 | MGnify/ENA primary metagenome ERZ509046 (study PRJEB26280, sample SAMEA2338728) | human gut metagenome | biome: human gut; feature: human-associated habitat; material: faeces... | reverse complement strand
GTGCCGACGGTGCTGGATATGAGCGCAAGGTGGTCGTCGAGGAACTTACGGGTACGGCCTGTGGATGGTGTCCGCGAGGACTGGTCGGTATGAAGATGTTGCGCGACCTCTATGGCGATCGCTTCATCGGTGTTGCCGTCCATCAGTTCAACGCCACCGACCCAATGTACACGCCCGACTATGCCGACATCGACTGGAGTGATGGTGGATTGAAAGGTGCCCCGTGCTGCATGATCGACCGCAATGGCGAGATCATCGATCCATTCTATGGATCTGCCGGCGGTATGCGCGATGTGGCTAAGGACTTTGAGCGCGCCATGGAGGAGAAGGCTGTCTTAGGTGTGACCGTTTCGGGTGAATGGAACGCCGACTATACGGCGGTGCAGACAACCGCACAGGTGGAAGGCACAGAGGCAGGACGCTATGAGATGGTCTTCGTGCTGGTCGCCGACAGTGTGGCGGGCAATACCCAGCGCTGGCGTCAGCTCAACAACTATTGTGGCTATACCCGCGACAGTTTCGACGACGACTTGTTGGCTCCCTTCCTGCAGGATGGATCCTACGGTCAGCAGGGCGACTACTGCAAGTATATCTTCGAGGATGTATTGGTGGGTAGTTCTTATAAGAACAAAGGCACACAGTATAGTAAGGACATAGAAAACCTCGGTGGTTTTGTCGATGTGGTGCCCGGCGAGACGTCGGTTGCTACCTATACGCTGACACTTCCCACCAAGGATCCGTTGCGCCATGCAGTGGCCAAGGCCCATGTGGCTGTTGTGGCCATGGTGATCGACACCGCAACTGGCCGCGTGATGAACGCGGACAAGTGCTATCTTGACAAGACGCCGACTGCCGTGGAGCGAATCTCTACCTCGGAGAAGATGGAGACTGCTCGCTACAATGCAGCGGGCCAGCGTCTTGACGCGCCGCAGCGCGGTCTCAACATGGTTCGCTTCTCCGATGGCACGGTCCGCAAGGAGGTTGTCAGATAGCCTCTGAGTAGTGTGTCTCTTCATGAGAGTTTTCAAATTATCAATAATCATCCGCCCCTTCGTGGGGCGAAAACCAAATTATCAACAACAAGTAAAATGAAAAAAGTATTACTGTCTCTTGCGGCTGCCGCTCTCGCTCTGAGTGCTTCCGCACAGGTGAGCACCCGCGTGGTGTCAGTAGGTCCTTCGGCTGTCCAGTATGCTGGTGCTAAGAAGGTTGCCAAGATTGCCTCCAACCAGCGTTGGGCCGGCCTCTATTCTTCTGATGCTCTGGGCGAGTATGGTATTGGTATCCCCAACTACCCGGGCGATAACAAGTGCGCTGCCTACCTTTCTCCGACTGTGATGTCTGGCTATGTGGGCAAGAAGATCGTCGGTATGCGTTTCGGTCTCTGCGCTGCTTTGGACAATTCTCGCGTCTTCATCAACTCGGCTACTGGCGCTATCAACAATGTTCGCATCGGTGACGAGCTCTTCGCAAAGGATGTTGCTGCCCCCAATAAGGGCTGGAACGAGGTGACGCTCGATCAGCCGATCACCATCGAAGACGCTACGGGCTTCTTCGTCGGCTTCGACTATAAGCAGATCAACACGACGAGCGGTGGCCGATACACTAACGACTGCTACCCCATCTCTATGGTGGGTGAGGGTGACACTGAGGACAACAAGCTTTGGCTGTATTGCAACATCACCTCTAAGCAGGGTGGTCAGGGTCTTGGCTGGTATGGTTTCAACGGCCAGAACGAGAATGTGAGTATTCAGCTTCTCGTGGAGGGTGACTTCCCCGATTACAACGTCGCTCCGTTTGACTTCGGTAGCACCACGGGTGCCGTGAATACCGACGTCAACTTCACGGTGTCTTTCTTCAACAACAGTAAGGAGGCCGTCCGCGACCTCGACTATGTGGTCACTGTCGATGGCGAGGCTCAGACTGAGCAGCATGTCACTCTGGCCAATGCCGTTGCCGTTGGCAACAGAGGCGATTTCGACGTGAAGGTCGCTTGTGGCTCTGAGGTCAAGAACCGCGACGTCACGGTCAAGGTGACGAAGGTCAATGGCAATGCCAACCAGGCGGAGAAGGCTGAGGCCAAGGGTACGCTCATCGTTATCTCCAAGGTCTTCAAGCGTGGTGTCGTCGTTGAGGAACTGACTGGTACGGGTTGCGGATGGTGTCCGCGCGGTCTTATCGGTATGGAGAAGGCTGCCAAGAACTATCCTGACAACTTCGTTGGTATCGCTATGCACCAGTTCAACGCCAGTGACCCGATGTACACGGCCAACTATGCCAACGTTGGTCTTTCTGGTGCTCCCTCTTGCGTCATCAACCGCAATGGCAAGACCATCGACCCGTATTATGGTTCTAAGAACTCTATCCTCGACGACATGGCAGCAGCTGTCAAGGAGGTACCGATGGTCGGTGTAGAGGTCAATGGTGTTTGGAACCAGGATTCTACCACCGTCACGATCAACGCCAGCATCGACTCTTATGTCTCTGGCAATTACGAGATCGCCTACGTCCTCATTGCTGATAGCTTGACGGGTGCTGGCTCTTCTTGGCGTCAAGGCAACTACTATGCTACGCAGTACACGAAGCAGCAGCTGATCAACAACGGTGAGGAAGACCTCTCTATCCTGGGTAAGGGCGGCGACAAGGGCTCTTCTTACATCCAGTGGGACTTCATGGACGTGCTCATCGGTAGCTCTTATCGTAACACGACCAACCAGGCTGCTCCCATCACGTTGACTGCCAACGAGACGACGACTGCCTCTTACGAGGTGGCTATGCCGACCAAGGCTGCCCTCAAGAACGCCCTCAAGGCTACGGGTAGAAAGGTGGCTGCTATCGCTATCATCATCGACAAGCAGACGGGTCAGGTTGTAAACGCTGGCAAGAGCTACAACATCACCGCTGCTACCGGCATCCAGGGCGTCACGGGCAACGTGAAGGCCGATGCTGTCGAGGTGGCTCGCTACAATGCTGCTGGTCAGCGCATCGAGGCTCCGGTGAAGGGTCTCAACATCGTCAAGATGAGCGATGGCCGCACCATGAAGGTGATCGTGAAGTAAGCTCCACAATGACTCTATGCGCCAACCATTGAAGCTGGCGTGATAGCATAATCAAAGGCTCCAGTCATCAACGATGGCTGGAGCCTTTTACTTCTCTGGTCGGATCTGTCAGACCATATCAAAAATCCCCTGCTGCATCGCGCAGCAGGGGATTCAAATATAAGTTGCATTCTTCTTGTTTCAACTGAACCACCGCTGTTCCTATCAGGAAAAGTTAGGTGGTAGAGAGAAGAGAATGCTTGAGAGACTTCGTTGTTTAGTCGTTGTTGCCACGACGGGGACCGCCTCTGCGCTCACCACGCTCGCCACGCGGGCGACGCGGGCGCTCCTGGTAGCCTTCCGGTTTCGGCTCCAGCACACGGTGGGAGAGCTTGTACTTGCCCGTCTTCGGGTCGATCTCCATCAGTTTCACCTTGATCTTGTCGCCCTCGTGGAGACCAGCATCCTCAACGGTGTTCAGACGGTTCCAGTTGATCTCTGAGATATGGAGCAGTCCGTCCTTGCCAGGCATGATCTCGACGAAGCAGCCATAAGGCATGATCGAGCGGATCGTACCCTCGTAGATCTCGCCAACCTCGGGGATGGCGACGATAGCCTTGATCTTCTGGATGGCAGCGTCGATGCTCTCCTTGTTGGGAGCGCTGACCTGCACCTTGCCTACACCGTCGGTCTCGTCGATCGTGATCGTCGTGCCCGTATCTTCCTGCATCTGCTGGATGATCTTTCCACCCGGGCCAATGACGGCACCAATGAACTCCTTCGGAATATCGAAGGCAACGATGCGCGGTACGTGCGGCTTCATCTCAGCACGCGGCTCTGCGATGGTCTCGGTCAACTTGCCAAGGATATGCTCGCGGCCAGCCTTGGCCTGCAAGAGGGCCTTCTCGAGGATCTCGAAGGAAAGACCGTCGCACTTGATATCCATCTGCGTGGCAGTCAGACCGTCTTTCGTACCTGTGGTCTTGAAGTCCATGTCGCCCAAGTGGTCCTCATCGCCGAGGATATCGGAGAGGATGGCGTATTTCTCCTCGCCCGGGTTCTTGATCAGGCCCATGGCGATACCCGATACCGGCTTCTTCATCGGAACACCAGCGTCCATCAATGCCAGCGTGCCAGCGCAGACCGTAGCCATGGAAGAAGATCCGTTGGACTCCAGAATCTGGCTGACGAGGCGCACCGTGTAGGGGAAGTCCTCGGGAATCTGACCCTTCAGACCACGCCATGCCAGGTGACCATGGCCGATCTCACGACGTCCTACACCACGCTGGGCCTTGGCCTCGCCCGTGCAGAACGGCGGGAAGTTGTAGTGGAGGAGGAAACGCTGGTAAGACTTGTCAAGCACGTCGTCCACCAGTTTCTCATCCAGCTTCGTGCCCAGCGTACAGGTGCTGAGGCTCTGCGTCTCTCCACGGGTGAAGATGGCAGATCCGTGAGGCATCGGAAGCGGTGACACCTCGCACCAGATGGGGCGGATGTCGGTCGTCTTGCGACCATCGAGGCGGATACCCTCGTCCAGGACGCAACGGCGCATGGCGTCGCGCTCCACATCGGCGTAGTAGCGCTCGGCCTCGGCGTGCTTCTCCTCCAGGTCCTCATCGCTGAGGTCGCTGTGGGCAGCATCGTATTTCTCAAGGAAATCGGTAATCAATTGCTTGAAAGACTCCTCGCGCTCCTTCTTCGGGAGAGCCTGCTTCACGAGGTCGTAGGCGGGCTGATAGAGCTCGTCCTTGATCTGCTGGCGCAGCTCCTCGTCGTTGATCTCGTCGTCATACTCGCGCTTGGTGTCGGTGCCGAGCTCCTTCATCAGTTCCTCCTGCAGCTCGCACATCGGCTTGATAGCCTCATGGGCGGCCTTGAGGGCGCCGATCAGGTCCTGCTCGGAGACTTCGTTCATCTCGCCTTCCACCATCATGATGTTGTCCTTCGTGGCACCCACCATGAGGTCCATGTCGACCTCCTTCATCTGCTCCGTCGTCGGATTGATGACATACTCGCCATTGACGCGGGCTACGCGGCACTCAGAGATGGGGCACTCAAACGGGATGTCGCTGCAAGCCATGGCGCAAGAGGCGGCAAAACCGGCCAATGCGTCAGGCTGGTCCACACCGTCGGCGGACAAAAGCATGATCTGGACATACACCTCCGTGTGGTAGTCGGAGGGGAACAAGGGCCGCAGGGCGCGGTCAACAAGGCGTGAAGTGAGGATTTCGTTGTCACTGGGCTTGCCCTCGCGCTTGGTAAATCCTCCGGGGAACCGTCCGGCGGCCGCGTACTGCTCGCGGTAATCTACCTGCAAAGGCATGAAATCGGTACCTGGTACTGCTTCTTTGGCGGCGCAAACAGTGGCCAGGAGCACAGTGTTGCCCATCTTCAGGACAGCGGAACCATCGGCTTGCTTTGCAACCTTTCCCGTTTCAATCGTGATGGCACGTCCATCAGGCAATTGAACTGTTTTGGTAATTACGTTCATCTAAAAAATAATTAATCTTTATTGTTTTGACCTACATCTCAAGGGAAAGGCGAATCTTGCCAATTCACCTACCAGCTTCTTCACTTATCAGCCGTGACAATGTCTTCCCAAAAAAATTAAATCATGCAAAATTACTCATATTTTTGCAGACCGACGAAGAAGCGCCTTTTATTTCGCTTTTTTTATGAATTGATTGGGGGTGAAGTATAGCGACAACGTATCGTCTGAAATGGAAGGTCTGTCCAAAAACGAGTAGGAGTTGTGGAAAAAACGGCTGCATGGTACGGCCTTTCGGACGAAAATCCGTAATTTTGCAACTGGAATCAGAGAGACAACACAGAATGGAAGTACAGATAGAGCGTAGTTGGAAGGCCCATTTGGAGCCGGAGTTTGCGAAACCTTATTTCGCCCAACTTACTGAGGCGGTGCGACAGGAGTATGCCGCCTTTCCGTGTTATCCCCCGGGCCGGTTGATTTTCAATGCTTTCAACCTTTGCCCCTACGACCGTGTGAGGGTGGTGATCATAGGGCAGGATCCCTATCACGAGCCTGGGCAGGCAATGGGCTTGAGCTTCTCCGTGCCCGAAGGAGTCGCGTTGCCTCCCTCTCTTCTCAATATATACAAGGAAATCAGAGACGACCTGGGTGTCGAGGTGTCGTCTTCGGGCGACTTGACTCGTTGGGCCGAGCAGGGCGTGTTGCTTCTGAACGCCACCCTGACGGTGCGGGCGCATCAGGCCAACAGCCATCAGCGGCTGGGATGGACCACCTTCACCGATGCGGCTATCCGTGCACTGAGCGATGGTCGCGACCATTTGGTCTTCATGTTGTGGGGCGGTTTTGCCCGAGGGAAGAAATACCTCATCGACTCCTCGCGCCATCTTGTGCTCGAAAGCGTCCATCCCTCTCCCTTGTCTGCCAACCGAGGCGGCTGGTTTGGCCAGCATCAGTTCTCCCGTTGCAATGCCTATTTGGCCGAGCACGGCATGGACCCCATCAACTGGTAGCGTCTCATGATGTAGTAATCACGCATTCTACCGCCAATGTATGGCTTGTGGATGGCGTGGAAAGAAGAAATAATAATGGAATTGCATATCCTTCAAGTTGGCGACGTACTGGTGTCGCCGGATATATTCACAGAGAAGTTTTGTTGCGACCTCGACGCATGCAAGGGTGCTTGCTGTATCGAGGGCGATGCGGGGGCGCCCGTCACGATGGATGAGACACTCGCCATCGAGGACGTACTGGACACGGTATGGCCTTCGTTGTCGGCCCAGGCCCAGTCGGTGATCGATCGTGGTGGTGTAGCCTATACCGACGAGGAGGGCGACTTGGTGACGAGCATAGTGGGAGGCAAAGACTGTGTTTTCACCTGCTATGAGAAGGACTGTTGTCTGTGTGCCCTTGAGAAAGCCTATCGGGCCGGGCAGACCGAGTTTGTCAAGCCCATCTCTTGCGCCCTTTACCCCATCCGAGAGAAGCAGTTTGCTCCCAATCTCTATGGACTCAACTATCACCGTTGGAAGATTTGTGCACCGGGCAGAAAGAAGGGAGAGGAACTGGGTCTTCCTTTGTACCGCTTCCTCGAAGGTCCCCTCACCCGTCGCTTTGGCAAGGCGTGGTATGAGGAACTGTGCAGTATAGCAAAAGAGCTGGGGCTATAGACAGCTCCCAGCTCTTTGGAGGAGTGGCCGCTCCTCTTCGTTAGGCCTTACTTTATTTGGGTACGATGACAATCGTGATGGTGGCATCGGAGAAATGATACGCCCTGTCGTCGTATTTCAGCAGATAGACGCGGGTGGCCTTCTTATCGTCTGCGACCATTGTGATGGTGGTCTCGTCGTTCTTCCTGTTGGTCACCGTGTGTCTATGCCGTTGCGCCTCGCGCTTGAATCCGTGGATAAACCTCTGTGCGTTGACTCCGTTCACGACCAGTCGTTTCACCACCTTCTTCACGCGGCTTGTGTTGGGATCGCGCTCCACGGCACTTGTAAATTTCGAACCGCCTATGGCAGAGTATTCCTCTACCATCCTGTCGATGCTGTTCTGAGCCCGCAGAGGTATCGAAAGCAGCAGGGACAGTCCTAACCATACTATGAATTGATATTTCATATCAGCCTTCCTTTCACTTTAGTTTTTGAGTATTTTTTTGAGCCTTTGTTTTTCCGCTGGATCGCCTATGCTCTCCAGCACCTCCTGTTCGGCCTCCTCAATGACGGCTTGCCCATCCGCCTCGCGCTCTATCTGTTGTGCGTCGGCCAGCGTCTGGCGTATGTCGTCTTTGATTTCCCGTAGGTTGTCGTTGCGCTTACCATCTACGATCATGTAGCTTCCCCCATAGAGTTGTGCCAAATGTTGCTCCTCCTGCTGGGTGTAGAGCCACATCCCGCCCAAGGAGATCAGTACGGCGGCTGCTGCTCCTACTGCCCACTGTGTCCAGCGGATTGTCCATCGCGGTCTCTTCCGTGGCTTTTCTTCCTTTTGGGGCGATGGCAGTACGGCCAGGTCGCGGAAGTATTCGGCGTAGGGGAGCAATGACTCATCGACATTTTCGTTTTGTGAGAAATAGTCGTAGAGTTGCTTTTCCTCAGCGAGGGTCGTCTCTCCGTCGAGGAATCGTTCCACCAGATTGTTTATTTGTTCGTCTTGCATGATGTAGAATGATATAGTTTGAGAATCGTTCGTCGCGCTCTGCTCACAGTTTGTCGCACCGATTCGGGTGTGGTGCCCGTTATCTCGGCGATATCGGCATATTCCATGCCTTCTATGTGGCGCAGCCTGAATATGGTCTGTTGCAGCGTCGGCAGTTTGTTGAGCAGTCTGACGATCCGCTCGTAGCGTGCGTCCACCTCTTTTACCGGTTCAGCCATGGCCAGCGTCTCTACAGGCGTGGTGCGTTTGTGGCGTCGGAGGGTGTCGATGGCCAGGTTTCGGACGAGGACGAAGGCCAGTGGGGCTATCGGCATGTGGAGGTTGGCATGGAGTTGCCATAGCCGAAGGAGTGCGTCTTGCACGATGTCCTCCGCACAGTCGCTGTCTCCCGTGTGGCGCCGCGCCGCGACCATCAGTTGGGGCCGCAGCCGTCGTACCTCATTTTTGAATTGTGTCTCGTCCATTGTCGCTGGTATCTTGAGGCATGGCATTCTTCTCCGTGGTGTGGGTCGTCAATAGTTGTTGAGTCCTTTGGTGTTGATCCGTCCCATACCACTGTTGTCGATGTCGGTATCGTCAGCAGTGCCCTTGAGTATCATCTGTGCCACGCCGCTATTGACTGCGCGCAGTGTTTTGCAGTCCACCTTTGCGGCAAGGACTCCGACGCCACTGTTTACGATCTCCGCCTTCGTACCTTTGAAGTGAATGGTCGTATTTCCTGACCCTGTATTGACCAAGTGGATTTGGTCGCCCGTGATGGTAGCGTCCATGCTGCTCACTCCACTGATCATCATGTTGGTCTCGTTGCAAGTCACATCGGACAACTTCACCTGGTTGACTCCCGCCATGACGATATCCAGTTTCGGCACGTTGAGATGTTCGGCACTGAATGTGCATACCCCTGACATTTCTAGTTTGCGCAGCGATGGAGCGGTGATGTAGAGGTCCACCTCCTGCTGCTCGCTATGCTTCCCGTCCAAGTCGCCGACATAGGCTCTGTTGCGCTTGCCTATGCTAAAGCGCTTGGTGGGAAGACCTAAGTCGGCGGTCCGCAGCTTGAGGCAACCGTTGTGGGTTGAGACTTCCAGCAAGTCGAGGTTCCCGTGGTGTAACTTGGCTACGACGCGCGTCTCGTTGCCCTGTGTGAAGTAGATGTTGGCTATTGTTCCGCAGTCGATGTGGTCGAAATCCTTCACCTGATATTCTCGTGTGTCGATGACTTCGTCCTTCCCAGCCTGCTTCTTTCGGTCCTTTGTGTCGGGAGAAGGGGCGGCGGAAGTGTTGAAAGCGTTGCCCGCATAGTCCTGTGCAGGTATAGTGGCGACGTTGTGCTGACAAGCTGTTGCGACACCGCTGAAGAGCAGCGAGGCAAGCATAGCGATGATAGTTGTCTGTTTCATAACTTCTTCGTTTTTGTTTAACTTCTACCCATAATACGCAGAGCACGTCGTTTTGTGACACAAAGATGCGATTTTTTTTTAAACCGAGAAACTCGCTCCTTGGGGAGGAAGAAATCACTTGTGTGGGCACCACCTACAAGTCACCTTCTGGCAGAAACAGTGATTTTAGTCGTGTAAGCCCTTCCTCCACCTATTCTCCAAGTACCCTCCACGTATCCTTCTCCCTTCCAGGTTATATCGCTTCCGTATTGTTTCCGTATTGTTTCCGCTTCCGGAAGCGAGAACGATAGGAGAACGATAGGAGAACGATACGGGAACGATACGGGATCGATACGGGATCAATACGGGATTGATACGAGACCGATACGAGAACGGTCTTTTCCGACTCCTAACCGATGAGATTGATATGAATTCTAACTTTTTCATCATCGTTTCTCTTGATTATATTTTACATTTCATCCACTTGCCTCTTCCAGTCGTTTGTGCCAAGAAGACTGGCTCTCCATTTGCCCTGGCGCAGCCACTATACAAAGATAACCTTCCGTCCAGCCGAATGCAAGCCGATTAGCATGAATTAACGCCCCATTAACTATTCCTTCGTATCTATTTAACAAAGCCCATCCCAGGGCAAAAACCTTCATTGCGGTCTTTCCTCATGCCCTTCCCCCAGTTTTTCCGCTCAAAGGCTACTACATCCAATCTCTATCAGCAGCCAAGAGATACAGGTTATGATATGTCAAAATAGCGAACAAACAAAACTATCAAGTTTGAAAATCATTTACGACAAAGGCACCGAGGCCCAAGGAGTGGTAGCCCTCTTAGTCCCAGTGGCCTTATAGTATTACCGTTCACGATTCTTTCTTCGGTTTGCTTCCGTCCGCTTCGCTCAGTATCAAGGTCAGCATGTTGAAGAAGTCCTGGCCAAGGCGCTTGCGGATCAAAACGAACAACTCGGGTACGAACACGGGCTTTTCCGTGAACTTGGAAAGCCCAAGCAGATACTGCATGTACGGATTCTCCTGGATAGCCTGGAAAGTCGATTTTTCAAGACCATGCGCAGAATGGGGCATCTAAACCCAATCTCTTGGCAGTGTAAGCAAGGCACATTACATTTGCACACGATAATCGGTCAGCAGTGCATATTCTGACCATAGTAGTAACATAAAAAGCAAAGTAAAATGCCAAAGAAAGAAAATGGAAATTTCGATCTGACAGCCACCTCGATAGTCTGAATAGCCTTGAAAAGCAGAGCCTTCAAGTCCTTGTCGAAATAGTAGCAAGCCAGCACTTCCTCAAAATGACTATTGGGTAGAAACTGGTGCGTATGGTGGTCTGCTTCCAGATGATACCAGTAGTCTGCCAATCGGAAGTAGCTGATAGCATCAAGAGCCTGTTCTGCCTTATTGGTGTCAGCAATTATCAGACCTCTGCTTTGCAGTGTCTGAATCTGCTGTGCCAGTGTCATCGCTTGTTTGGTATATCTCATGTCTATATACAAAAAATGTCCCGCTGGGTACGCTGTTCTTATGGGAAGCGGGCGGGATTTGTCGATGCAAAGATAGACATTATTTCCGAATCTTCCAAGTTTTTTGAACTTTTTTGCTTGTTTTCGCCTAAAAAGTGGTTTCACAAGCCTTGTGAAAGGAATTTTTTATTCTTTTTCCCTCCGAAATGATATAAATTCCTAAAAAAAATCGTATCTTTGCATCGTTTTCTGAACCGCTCCGGCTTTGCTGGCTTGCTGCCATCGGGACGCAAGAGTGCCGAAGCTCAAGGGTGGAGCAGGATGTCATGGCAGGAAGTAATGAGAATAGCCGGTACACAGATGGTCGTAAGTACTATCGCAAAGCGGATCGACGGTAACCAGGTTGAGGTACGGCAGTGCACAGAGCCCGAGAAACAGCTCTCTGATTTGTACAAGAAACTCGACTTGACCTCTCCTCCCTTAAAGCGAAGACGAAAAATTTGTGTGGTACATTTTTCTGAACTCAAAAAAACAATACTTGAGAATCAAAGAGTTATACGCATATAGGCTGCAAGTTGGGTTAAAGTGTCACTATCCAAAAAACAAGGGGCAGACAAATCCGACTTTCATAATTCTGTATGCCCTACCAAGACTGCCAAGGGCAAGCGTTGCCCTTGTGCTGTCTTGGTTTGCGAGAACTAACTTTTCAAGTTTACACGGGCAAGTGCCGTGCAATGTTACCAACTATCAATAAAACACTGTAGAACTCAGAACTGTATTGTTATACACATGTTCTACGCTACGATTAGAATTTCTGCCCAGGGGGGGGGCTAATCGCAGTTTTTGTTTTGCACACAGACTTAGTGCTATAGTGCTATGCTATACATCTTAATTACAGGCTTTTCTCAACAATTATGACTTTTCAAATTTACAGATATTTTTAATGTCCTAAGCGGAAAAACAGAAGTTCTTGTTTGGCAACAATCGCCATTGACAGAAAAGCTATTGTGGCTTTTTTAGCAAAAACCAATGATTGCTTTTCCAATATTGATATTCTCCTTGTTTGACATTTTCTCCTTCAAAGGTGACTTTTGCTTCTCCACCACGAAAAGGAGTTGCATACGAAAAGACTGGTGGAATAATAATAGTTCCACACATGTCTGCAAAACCTATCTTATTGTTTTTTCCTACAATTCTAAAAGCTCCGTCACTTATATAATCAGGTCCATTGTCAACTTTATATACCTTGAACAATTCTTTTCCTTGGTTGTTTATGCAGACTATTTGCCCCTTTCGATTACCCACAAAGCCTATTGACGAGATAGTGTCAGTAAATGCTATGATATATCTTTTATTTGGTATAACTGTTTCCCCTTGAGAATTTTTGTAACAGATGTATCTTCCGTTATCATATTTCATAATAGATTGTGCTCCTGCAAATTGCGAGAGCAATAAACATAGAAAAATATAAGCATTTTTTTTCATCTGTATCAACCTTAATTCCGCAACACTATTGTAAATTATTTTTTTAAGTACCTGAGCAACAAAAAGTTGCTCAGGATTTTGCCATGTCGAAGAATTCACTTATCTTAGTGATGCAAAATAAACAAGAGAATCCAACGATAGACATGGTAAAGGTACAAATTAAATCTGAGAAACTCACTCCTTTTGGAGGAATATTTTCAATCATGGAGCAATTTGACTCCACATTGTCATCTGTAATCGACTCAACCCTTGGTCTAAGGTGTAGATCGTTCCATTTCATGGCATGTTTTCGGGGTCAATCTGTATGCTCTTGCAATCGAATGTCTGACATTCTTTGCGAACCTGTATTTCTTCTATTGTCATCATTTCAAGTTATTTCTCTTGATGGATTCATCCTATGGACTATAATGATTTACAGGAAAGTTTTTCCATTATCAAAATAGAGAGGATGGCTTTTGTCTGTTAGAAACTGTGTCTGCAAATCCATTAGTTCCGAGTTTGCTCCCGTTACTTCCAAGTCTTTATCATATACGACATAGAAGTCAATAGAAAGCATTTGTTCTACATCTATGGGTTGCCCCGCAATGGATTGTGTCGTACATTTTGGCTTGATAATGTCATCAAAAGTGTGCCACAATTGATCGATTGCGTCATTTGCCCTTTGGACAATAGTCTGATAGTTGGAGGACGTGACATTTGCTTTGAACTCAATCAGACACATTTCCTTCTCTGTCAGAAGCATACCATCACATACGCCTCCTGCAACAACACTTTTCCCAGTAAGGATTCGGTGATCAAGTGGTAGCAAAACGATCGTATTGTTGTTGGGATTTGTTGCAACGAAACACTTTGAAACAAACTCGGGTGCTACATCTGTCCAATCTGTATAGCCAAGTTTACTATCATCATAGATGTAAAGATACTCAGCGGAGCTTTTGTCAAAAGCATTAGCCACACCTAATGCGCCACAATATTGTAATGCGGAGCACAACCGGAGATTTGTTATGGCAACAGGCAAATTCCTATCTTGCGAGAGTCTTGGCATAGCACTGGTATAAAGAGTTAAATATTCGCATAATGTCACCTGACGCAGAATCTAATTCGTTCTTTGAAACAAGCCCCGTGTTAGGATTTATAGCAGATTGACAATAGCTTGCATCTGAAGAAGAGAGACGATATGCAGCTATGTCTTCTTCATTGATCTGATACTTCACTGGCAAAATGTTCTCTATCAGCCTTCTCTGTCCCGCACTCGCATTGGCATACGCCTTGGCACCCATAATCATTGTATTGACAATTGCCAATGAATATGGACTATGAGTAGTGAACACAAGCATATTCTCATCAGAGCTTGCATTGTTGTAAACCAGAGATTTGAGCACTTCCATCTGTGAACGAGGGAAAAGGTTTAATTCTGGTTCTTCAACTATGTTTATAAGCTGATTATATCTATTGGCATATGACAATTGGCGAATCATCATATCCTTGATACTGTCAGAATATTCATCATTCTGCATGATTTCAGCTACTCTTTTTTCCAATTTGTCTTTTTCTTCTTTAGAGAGCTTAATTTCCTCTTTGTCAGAAACCTTACTACTCAGAAACTCTGATACAATACACATTGGAAGGGACGACTGAATTCCACTAGAAGCATTAGTGAGTCTCACCTTATAGTTAGCACCATGAATCCAACCTGTATCATTCAAACTGTCATATTCAAAGCGTAATCCCTCAAACGGAAGATTATAACCGCTCTGAAAGAATTTCTTTGCATTTACAAACTCGTCAGAGAAAGTCTCACTGGAGTCTGGCAGCTCTTTCAAAAGCTTTGACTTATTCTCGGCTACGCTTACAATTGAACGTTCTGCTGGAACATACATTACCTTTGAGATGCCTTTTATGTCCTGACCTTTGTCTGTTACACAGAAATTCCCGTTCTCATACAAAAAATCGTATAGTTCTCCTTCAAATTTGATATATGGGTTCCCATTAACAATGAAGGAATCTATTCTATGATATGCACACAACTTTGTCTTGAACCTGTTATATTGCTCAAAGTATGAGAGTTTGTATTTCTTTTGGCTTAACACCTTCTCTAACCATTTAAACGTGGAGAAAAGTTTTGCGACACAACTTTTGCCTGTGCCTTGGTCTCCTATGAACAAGGTAACTTTCTTAAATATAATATCAAGGTCTTTGACGGGACCAAATGATTTTACTATTAAACGTTCGTTCATATGATTTTCTTTTTTGTATTCTTGCTTATAACGCTTTTGTCTCTTGCAATGACATGCAATGTCTTTTCGCCTTAGAGTTCTGAGACGATCATTTAATGCCTGCCAGGATATTCACATCGTTATTGGCAACGAAGTGAACATCATATTTGCTCCAAAGACGGACTTTGACTTCTTTTATTATGGAGTACGGCATAATGTGTAGTCCTAAATATACTTTTGTATTTACCTGTATTGCATTTAGCAACATTAATACATACGCGTACAAAATTAATTGTTTTTCCACAGAATAACGAAGGATAATCATTTTTTCTATCCAGTACAGGTGTTTTTATATCGTTTTCTTCACTTTTATTCTCCGCAATAGACATTTTAACCCAAGTTTGACCCTTTATCAAATCGTGAATTTCTTGCTGTCCAATGTCATATCTCAAGTTTTTATCGTTATTTGCCGGCAAAGATATTGACGTGCTGACTCAATTATCAATACAGGTTAATTGTTTCTTATAAAAAAAATCACAAAAACAGAAGTTTTTTCAACCTGTGATAATAATTGGCACACCTTCATATTACTTTTGCCGCAACATTAAAGGTAGGTTCTATTAATTCATAAATTCGAGAGGAAGCCGTTCCGTTAGAGTCAA
>ENA-OROK01002561-OROK01002561.1-human-gut-metagenome-genome-assembly--contig:-NODE-2561-length-15413-cov-2.443612_pt1 | contig 15413 bp, 12 predicted proteins | sample MGYA00242127_ERZ509046 | MGnify/ENA primary metagenome ERZ509046 (study PRJEB26280, sample SAMEA2338728) | human gut metagenome | biome: human gut; feature: human-associated habitat; material: faeces... | reverse complement strand
GACGACGGCGGGGCTCAGCAGCTGCTGCATCATCAGGAAGCTGACGAGGCCAGCCAGACCAGCGGTACCATCGTGGTCATCTGCCAGACCGACTGCTGCACCGATTGCGAACAGCCAGGCCATGTTATCGATAAGAGCGCCGCCTGCCTTGATGAGCAGGAAACCGGCGGTATAGGCAAAACCGGTAGTGTCACCGGCAGCACCCATGACTGCGGGAGCGAGCAGGTAGCCCACGCCCATAAGAATACCTGCGACGGGAAGCGCCGCGACGGGAAGCATCAGCGCTTTGCCGAGCTTCTGGAGGTACTTCATCATATGGTATCTCCTCCAACCTTTCTTTCGTTGTTCACCAACGAGTTCCATGTCCGCGCCTTGTGCATACCGGCTTCTCCGCTTGCCGGCATTGGTGCGCAAACTTAGACAACCCAGTCCCTATTTGGGGTTGCTGGTATGTACGGTAGCACACACTCAATTCAAACGTCCACCACATTTCGTTCAAATTACTATATCGTTGCCAAACGGTTATTTTTGGCCCGTAAACGGTAATTTACGCAGGTAGAAATGGTGCGTTTCTTTCATTACCAAACTAATTCTTAGCAATTTCCATTCGATTTCGTCTCAAAATTGGTTACTACCAAATGAACAGTGGTACCACATTGTTACTACCAGTTTAGCCGAAATCGTTTTCACTTTATATGAATAAAGTATCCCAGAATTTGCATACAACCACCCCCTCTCATCGCCCTCCCCACAGTGTAAAAAGCCCGCTAGAACGATGTCCGTTCTAGCGGGCATATCAGATTTTTTGGCTACGCGCTCGGCGGCTCGGGCAGCCCTTATGCAAACAGGCCATAGATGCTGATGTTGGCCTTTGCGTAGAGGCCGTTAGCATACTCGGTCCACTTGGAGCTGGCGCTCGAAGCCTGCGAGGAGTACTGCTGGTAGGCAGTGTAGTAGGCGGTCATGGCCTGCTTATAGGTGGCGCTATCGGTCGTAAAGGCATCATCGGCAAAGGCCTTGGCATAGGTGCTGTCGGCATCCTTCCAAGTGCCCTTTGAGCTATCCCACTCATCGCCGGCAAGGTTGATGATGTAGTCGGCGTAGTCTTTGCTCGCGGTCTCCTCGTTGCCGTCAGCAGGCTCGGTCGGGGCGGTCGGCATGCTTGCGGAGCTATCGCCCACCTTCTTCTTGTAGAGCTTCTGCAGCGTCGCGGACTGGCGGACGATCTGCTTGGCCTGATCCTTGGACACGCCATACTGCGTGGCCATGGTCTTGTAGTCGGAGGTGCCGATGGAATCCTCGGCGTACTGCTTCATTTCCTTGGAAGAGACGGTAATGCCCTCGTCCTCGGCAGCGTCCAGCAGAATCTGGTTGCGCACGTAGGACAGGATAACGTCGGCAGACGGAGCGGTGTAGTTGCCGTCATCGTCCTTGACGGTGTCGAGGCTGTACTGGCTCTCGATGGCCTCACGCGCGGTGATGTCGCTCTTCTTGCCGTTGTAGCTATAGCTTGCCACGGTCGAATCGAGCTGGTCCTCGGACAGGGGCGCCGAGCCGACGCCCTTGCCGCCAAAACCACCGTTGCCGATAAAGAAGCCGACCACGGCAGCAATCACGACGGCGACCACAAAGGCGGCAATCATCGTCTTCTTGTGCTTGCAAGCGTGGTCGTCCACGTCGGAGTCGTCGTCCTCGTCCTGTTCCTCGGGCATGAGGTTCTCGTCAGCTGCATCCGCGGCGATCTTTGCCTCCAGGCGAGCGTCCTCCTCCTCGGCGGACGTGCCGGCGGCAATATGTTCGGCAGACGTGCCGGCGACCAGGTCGATCTTTTCGTCCTCATCACCGTCGGGGCCTTCGCCGCGCTCGATGATCTGGATGCCGTCGATCTCGTCCTTCTCGTCCTTCTTTTGAATCAGACCCATATCAGTTACTCCTTGTTAGGAAACATAGTCCCCAATAGAATACGCCCGGCAGAGCGCCGGGCGTATTGATTCTTAGGTTATACGCAAACACTTAAGTACTATTTAGGCGTTTGCAGCGTGCATACCTTAGACCAGATGCGCGATAACGGCATCGGCAAAGGCCTGCGTGCCCACAGCGCCCTCAACGGAGCCGGTCTGGGCACGACGCACGTCACCGGTAACCTGCTCGCCCTCGTCGAGCGTGGCAGATACGGCGGCGCGAATACGATTGGCGGCATCGTTCTCGCCCAGGTGATCGAGCATCATCGCAGCAGAGAGGATCTCGGCCGTGGGGTTGGCGATATCCTTGCCCGCGATATCGGGCGCGGAGCCGTGCGTAGCCTCAAAGATGGCACAGTCGGCACCGATGTTGGAGCCGGGGGCCATACCCAAGCCGCCCACCAGGCCGGCGCACAGGTCACTCACGATGTCGCCGTACAGGTTGGGCAGCACCAGGACATCGAAGTCGTTGGGGTTCTGGACCAGGCCCATGCAGGTGGCGTCGACGATCTTGTCGTTGAACTCGATATCGGGATAGTTGGCGGCCACCTCGCGCGCCACGTGCAGGAACAGGCCGTCGGTCGCCTTCATGATGTTGGCCTTATGCACGGCCGTCACCTTTTTGCGGCCGCAGCGGCGGGCATACTCAAAGGCATACTCCACAATGCGGCGGCTCTTGGCGATGGAGATCGGCTTAATTGAAATGGCGGAATCTGCGGCGAAGGTCTTCTGACCCGAGCGCTCGACAAGCTGCGAGAGCTCCTCGACCTCGGCAGCGCCCTCATCGAACTCGATGCCGGCGTAGAGGTCCTCGGTGTTCTCGCGCACGATGACCAGGTCGACGTCGCGGAAGCGCGAGCCGTCGCCCGGCTGCGACAGGCAGGGGCGCACGCAGGCGTACAGGTCAAAGTGCTTGCGCAGGGCGACGTTAACGCTGCGGAAACCCGTGCCGACCGGCGTGGTGATGGGGCCCTTGATGGCAACCTTGGTCTCGGCGACCGCGTCGAGCACGTGCTGGGGCAGCGGCGTGCCAAACTCGTCCATGACGCCGGCGCCGGCCTCCTGGACGTTCCAATTGATCTGGACACTGGCAGCCTCGACCACGCGGCGCATGGCCTGCGTAATCTCGGGACCGATACCGTCACCGGGAATCAGGACTACATCGTGCGCCATAATCTGTTACTCCTCGTCTTCGGCGTCATCAGATTTTTTAACGCTAGCACGCTTCTTCTTTTTGGAGAGATCCAGGCCAAAACGTTTAACAAGCATTTCGCAAATCTCGCTCGAACGGGCCTTGAGATAGCTGCCCTTGCCGTTCTCGGCATCGAACTTAAGGCGCAGCGCGAGCTTCTCGGCAACCTCGGCGTCGATCTCGCCCTGGCAAAACTCGTACAGGCAACCGAGCATGTCACGATACTCAAGGTCGCCGTGGTAGCACTGGATGGCCTCATCCAGGATGGGCCAAGCCTCGCGCGAACGCTCGACGCTCGTGGCACCCCACACGCACAGCAGGCGGAAGGCGGCATAGCGCAGCGTGGAGGAGATCTCGTCGAACAGTGCAGTCTCGGCGCCCTCAAAGGCATCGCCCAGCTGCTCGGGGCAGGTGGTGGCGAGCGCCGTCAGGGCATCGAGGGCCTCCCAGCGGGTCTGCGCCTCGGGGCGGTCGAGCGCCTCGATCAGCGCGGGCACGCAGGGCACGACGCGCTGCGGATCGCGCTCGGCCAGCAGATGCAACACGCGGGCGGCAAACTGGCGGATGCGGCGCGTGGGGCAGCCGAGCTCCTTGACCAGACGGTCGACGGCGTTCTCGTTCTCCTCTGCCAGCTGAAGCTGTACCAGCTCCTCGTCGGTGAGCTGTTCGTCTTTGTTTTCTGCCATAGTTACCTCTTCTTACTATTTCTTAGCGTGCTTGCCAGCACCCTTGCTGTCATCGGTGACCGAGATGAGCTGTCGGTCGGCCGCGCCATTGCGACGCGCACGGCGGCGTTCCTCGGCGTCGCCCGCGTCGGCGGCGGCGCGATGAGCCTTGTTGACGTTAAAGACCTCGTCGTGTTTGCGCCACGGACCGACGGACTCGCCAAAGCTCATCTTAAGACCGGCGATAAAGCCGCCGAGCCAGCCGATCGGCGCAAACTGCACCAGCGGGAACAGCGAGAACACCCAGGTCAGCAGGACGACTGCCGCCGCGCCTGCAAAATTGGCGATCCAGTAGTCGCGCTTGGTGATCACGCGCTTTTCGCAGGCCCACTGGCCGCACAAAAAGCCAATGTAGATCGCAAAGAGAAAGAGCACCAGCGCTAGTACCACGAACGTCCAGCTCATGGGCGCTACTCCCCGTGATGGTGGCCGCAACCGCACTCATGGTCGTCGCCGTGCTCGCCGCAACCGCAGCCGTCCTCGTGAGCACCGTGCTCTTCGGGACGATACTGCGACCAGTCCAGACCGGCGGCGATGGCGTCGGCCTCCTCCTTATAGAGGACCGTGATGGCCTGGGTGCCCAGCTTGGCACCACCGATGGCGTCGAGCATGTCGTAGAGCGTAAGGGCCACGTCGGCGCCGGGCAGCGCAAGCTCGCGGTCGTCGGCATAGGCGAGCGCCAAGCGCAGGTCCTTAATGAAGTGCTCGACCATAAAGCCGGGCTTGTAGTCGCCGTCGAGCGCCTTGGGCGCCAGGCTCTCCATAGCGCCGGACTTGCCGGTGCCGCCCAGGATCATCTGACGGGTCTTCTCCAGGTCAAGGCCGCTCAGCTCGGCAAATGCCATGGCGTCTGCCATGCCGACCATGCAGGCGCCCAGCGACACCTGGTTGGCGAGCTTGGCAGCCTGGCCCTTGCCGGCGCCATCGAAGCAGCAGATGTTGGCCGCGAAGGTGGCAAGGATGTCGCGGACCGGCGCGATGTCGTTCTCGGTGGCGCCCACGATAGCCGTAAGCGTGCCGGCGATAGCACCCGACTCGCCGCCGGTGCCGGGGCAGTCAAACGCCATGCGACCGGAAACCTGGGCGGCCTCGGCAATGTCGCGCGCCAGCTCGGGCGAGCTCGTGGTGAGGTCGATCAGGACCGCGCCGGGCTTAGTGCACGAGAGCAGGCCGTCGCCCGCCAGGTAGAGCTCCTCGACCTCGGAGGGATAGCCCACCATGGTAAAGACAACATCGGCGTTAGCCACGGCATCGGCCGGCGTATCGGCCCAAGCGGCACCGCGCTCGATAAGCGCGGCAGCCTTGGACTTGGTGCGGTTGTTAACCGTGACGGGATAGCCGGCATCCAGGATGTGGCCGGCGATGGGGGCACCCATGATTCCGGTGCCGATAAATGCGACGGAGAGCTTGTTTGCCATGAAACCTTTCCTTTTGGGTTGGGTGTTGTTACCAGGTTGAATACTCGGTGCCAGCGTTTGGGCTGTGAGTCGAGGGCGATAACGGACGCAGCGCTTGCCTACTGACCGCGCACGCGGCGGGCGATACGGTCGGAAAGCGACGCCTTGTCGGCGCGGTTCTTACCCCAAAACGCGCAGCCCACCATGCCGGGGCCCACGTGCGAGCCAATGGTGGGACCCACGGAGCTGCGAATGATCGTAACGTCGGCGCAGCCCTCCTCCTTGCGGATGGCGGCTTCGAGCCAGTCGCCGTCCTTTTCGGCATCGGCCGTCATGATGGCGATGGGCATGGTGCGGTCGGGCACGTAGTTCTCGCGGAACGACTTGAGGATGGACTTGAGTGCCTTCTTGCGGCCGCGGTTGACGCCGATCAGCGACAGCGAGCCGGCCAGGTCGTAGGAGAGCTCAGGCTTGACATCGAGCTTTGCCGTGAGCTGCGCTGCCGCGGGCGGAATGCGGCCGCCGGCAGCCAGCGCGTCAAAGCTCTCGAGCGTAAAGTAGCCGTGGACGTAGGTCTTTGCCTCGTTTGCCCAATCGACCAGCTGCTTGGCGGTCAGTCCCGCCGAACGCTGGCGCACGGCCTCGAGCGCCAAGAGCGCGCCGGTCGCACAGGGCAGAGCGTTGTCGACCACGTAAAGCTCAAAATCGGGATACTCGACGCGCACGGCATCTGCCGCCTGGCACGCGGAGTTGTAGCTCGACGACAGCGCCGAGGTAAAGCACAGGTAGACCGTGGGCGTGCCCTCTTTGGCGCACTCGGTAAAGAACTCGATATAGCGACCGAGCGACACAGCCGAGGTGGACACGCGGGCACCGGCGCGCATCCGGTCGTAGAACTCCTTGGGTGTGATGCTCGACCAGATGTCGTCCGTGCGCTCTTCGCCATCGATAATGAAGGGGAAACCCAGGATATCGACATCGAGGTTCGCGGCGACCTCGGGGCTAAAGTCGCAGCAGGTATCGACGACGATGCGGCAACGGTCCGAATGACCGGCGGATGCGGCCTTGTCCATCAAAGCGACTCCTTACGTAAAAAGGCGGCCACCGCATGGGATGGCCGCCAACCGTTAACTCATGCAAGTTAACGTATTTTACTCGTCAAGTGTTTCGATGCGGGGCTTGATGATGCCATATCCACCATTCTTACGGTGATACACCACATTGATGAGGCCAGTCGTCGCGTTCTCGAACACGTAGAAGTCGTGGCCGAGCAGATCTGTCTGCACCAGCGCCTGCTCCTCAGTCATCGGGGTGACGTCGATAACCTTCTCGCGGACGAGCAGGTCGTCCTCCTCCTCGGGCAGCAGCAGGTCGGCCAGATCCTCGACGCGCTCGACCGGCACGACATCCGCGGCGCTGGCACCGCCCTGGCGGTTGTCCACGACCTTGGTCTTGAACTTGCGCAGCTGGCGGGTGACCTTATCGGCGGAGAGGTCGATGGCGGCGTACATATCTGCACCGTGCTCGGCAACGCGAATCACCGAACCGCGGGCACGAACCGTAACCTCGACGATTGCCGGGTTGGGGTTCGAGGGGTTCTTCTCATAGCGAAGTACAACGTCGACCGTCATGGGCTCGATATCGAAAACCTTGAGCGCCTCGCCGATCTTCTCATCCACATGCGCACGCAGAGCATCGGTTACCGTCGTCTTGCGTCCAGAAACCTTGATATCCATACGTGGCTCCAATCTGCCTCGGGGACTTACTGTACTGGCTATGTACCCATTGCCGTGCATTTAATCACGCGGATTCCTAAAGACCCGAATAACGATTGCTTGATACCGCATACCGAAGTCTCGCACTTTTCTGTGGCAAAGTGCGCTATAGGAGGGGGCCGGCGGCTTTGTATTTGGTCCCGAAAATTGGCTTTGACCTGCTGATTTTATTGGGATGAAAAAGCCGGGCTCCCCCATCGGGGAAGCCCGGCAGTGCGTGTTGAAACCGTGAAGAGGTGTCCTTTCCAACGTATAGGAGACACCACCCCTAGCAATAACTAGCTATTGAGTTTGTTAATGTCGTCGTCGGTGATGGTGCCTTCCTGGCTGGACGAGTTGTCCTCGGAGGATGCGGTCTCATTGTTGGAATCGGAGGACTCGCTGCCGGAGGACGTGGCCTCACTGGACTCAGAGTCGCCCGGCTGCACGTTAGCGCCCGAAACCGTTTTAGTGGTGAGGTCGTAGGGCATCGTGCCATACCAGACAGAGTGGACCGCCTCGAGCGTGCCGTCGGCCGTAATACCGTCGAGGGCATCGCTCACGGCACGGCACAGTTCGTCATTGGACGAGAGGCCCGCAACACCAAGCGTCGAGGGTGCCTCGAGCGAACCGACATAGGAGACCTCGCTCATCAGGCGTGCAAGGTAGCCGCCGGCCGTGGAGTCGCAGATCACATAGTCGACCTCGCCGGACTCGAGCGCCTCAAAGCACTCGTTGATGTTGGAGTAGGTCTTTTGGTTGGCGGTGATGCTCTGCTTAGCAAGCGCCTCCTGCGAGGCCGAGGACGCCTGAACGCCCAGGGTGGACGTGTTAAGGGTATCGGTGGAAACGCTTAGCGACCCACCATCGCTAGTTTTACCGAACACGGAAGTGGCATCGTACAGGCAGGTGCCGAGCGAGCTAATGTCCCCGTCCGTGGAGTTAATCTCGCCGATAAAGATATCGGCCTTTTTGTCGCCGAGCGCGGAACCTGCCGAGGACGCATCGACAAAGGCGACCTTAAGGCCCATGCGGCTTGCGAGGGCGCGGGCGGCGTCGACCGCATATCCCGTGAGCTCGCCGTCGGCGCCCTGCATTGCCTGCGGCGCATCGGAAGTATCGAGGGCGACCGTCAGGGTTCCGGGAGTGACCAGGGCATCGTCCGACACCGCCGGCGTGACGGTCTCGTACTCGATCTGGTCGATCGTGGGAGTCGTGAACGTAGACAGCGGGTTGAACGCGCATCCGCTCAGGCCCAAAACGGCGATGACCGCTGCGGTCCCAGCACCTAACCGAGCCGCGTGCATCAAGCTGCCCCTCACCATGTCCACTACCCTGCCTTCTGTGTCGTATACGATCCGTGCGTTGCGCGGAATATCAGGTTGTTCCCACCAGCTGACCTGGTATTTGACCCCACACTTGCGCACCGGGGTGTTTGCTCGGGAGGCCGCAGCCACCTTCACGACTGGCCCGCTCGCCCGCGAGGCGGTATTGCCCCAAAGAAAGTAGAACGGACGGTGCGGCTTACATCTAGGACGCGCCATGATCGCGCCGCGCGCACGCGGTCGCTTACGTGGATCCCTTTGACCGCGTCTGTCTTGGACTAGGACGGGCATTTCGTCCGTCCGCAACCACAGCCTGGTAGGAACGAAGCGCATTATAGCTAAGTTCAAGCTAAAGTTTAAGGTTAGGGGCGTCATTCGCATCTCGAGTACAGATTTTGCGGGTCGGGAAAATGCTCATGTACTTCTGTGTACACTCCGCTTTTCCCACCCTGAAATCTTACTATCCGGCTCATATAACCCATTTTGTTTTTTAATTAACAGGTTTGTTTATGGTTAAAGAAGATAAGGAACGGAAAGACATTGTCAGCGGAAAGGTAATGGAAAGCAAGGATTTGCTGCGTTTTACCGTGACGCCGGACAATCAGGTTATTCCTGATTTCAGGAAACGGCTGCCCGGCAAAGGGATTTATGTGGCCTGTTCTTTGTCGGCATTAAAGGTTGCTGCGGCGAAAAATCTATTTGCCAAAGCGCTTAAAAAGAATGTAAAAGTAAGTGACGGCCTTATTCCGATGGTGGAGGCCATTTTAAGAAAAAAAGGTTTGGAGGCTGTTTGTCTGGCCAAAAAAGCCGGGGACTTGGTAACCGGTTTTGAAAAAGTCAGCGAAGCGCTGCGTAAGGACAAAGCGGCTTTTATTCTTGAGGCTAAAGACGCCGGGGCTGACGGGCATGCCAAAATGCTTTCGCTGGCCAAAGGGGTTGAGGTTTTCGCGTTGTATGATGTTGAGGAGTTGGACAAGGCATTAGATCGGGTTAATACGGTCCATGCGGCATTTTTGAAAAACAGGATGTCTGACATGGTTTATACGGAGTTTAAAAGACTGGACAAGTTTTTAAATTCTTAAGACGAAGAAGAATATTGAATTACGGAGATGGAAATATATGACAGAAGATAATGCAAAGAGCAAATTAACATTATCGGGAAAATCGACGCTTACTCTCAAAAATCTGGGTGATAAGGCTCATACGCACGAAGGCAAAAAAGTTGTGCAGGTGGAAGTACGCAAAAAAAGAGTGATTAATCCGAATGCGCAGCCGGCCGAAAACAATGTTAAGATTGACGAAGCAACGGCTATGAAACTGAAGCTGATTGCCGAAGCCAAAGAGCATGAGGCCCGCCGCCGTCAGGAAGAAGAGGAGAAAGAACGTCTGCGCCGTCAGGAACGCGAACAGGAAGAAAAAGAGCGTTTGGCGCGTCAGGCTGCGGAAGAAGCCAAAAAGGCGGAAATGGTGAAAGAAATCAAATCGGCCCAGATTACAGCTCCGGTAGTCGAAGCCGAGGAAAAATCTTTTAAGACCAAAGATAAAAAATCAAAAGATTATGATGATGACGAAGATGAAGAGGAAAATTCTTCGAAAAAATTCCGCAAAGCTTCCGACCTTGAAAAAAGCCGCGAAGACGTATTTGAGCAGGAACGCAAAAAAGTTATGAAGCGGAGTTTTGAACCGCAGCGCCGGGGCGGAAAAGTTAATCTGCACAGCATCGGCAGCGGTGATGACGACGATGACGATTATGGTTTCGGCGGGCCGCGGCGCCGCTTTAAGAAAAAACAGCCTAAACCGGTTCAACCGGTTCAGCCGCAGGAAAAGGTTATTAAAGAAGTTATTATTCCTGAAATTATTACGGTTCAGGAGCTGGCTAACCGTATGGCCGAGAAGAGTGCCGATGTTATCAAAAAGCTAATGTCTCTGGGGGTTATGGCAACCATTAACCAGCCGATTGATGCCGATACGGCGCAAATCGTGGTCGAAGAACTGGGACACAAGTTTAAGCGCGTGGCCGACAGCGATGTTGAAGAAGCTATCAAGGGTGCGGAAGATACGCCGGATCAGATGCTGCCGCGGGCACCGGTGGTTACGGTTATGGGGCACGTTGACCATGGTAAGACTTCTTTGCTGGATGCCTTGCGCGAGACAAATGTTGCCGCACGCGAAGCCGGCGGTATTACCCAGCATATCGGTGCATATCAGATTGTGACGCCGAAAGGTGACAAGATTACCTTTATTGATACGCCGGGTCACGAGGCCTTTTCGGAAATGCGCGCGCGCGGTGCCAAAGTGACCGATATTGTGGTTTTGGTCGTGGCTGCCAATGACGGCATTATGCCGCAGACAATTGAAGCTATCCGCCATGCTCAGGCGGCGGAAGTGCCGATTGTCGTGGCGATTAACAAAATTGACCTGCCGGGCGCCGACCCGATGAAAGTTAAGACTGCTTTGCTGCAGCACGGCATTGCGGTGGAAGAACTGGGCGGCGAATCGCTTTGTGCGGAAGTTTCGGCAAAGAAGCGCATCAATATCGATAAGTTGTTGGAAGCTATTTTGCTGCAGGCTGAGATTCTGGATTTGAAAGCGAATCCGAACCGGACGGCTGACGGTACGGTCATTGAAGCCAAAATGGAAAAAGGCCGCGGTTCGGTGGCAACGGTTTTGGTTCAGCGCGGAACGCTCAAGGTCGGCGACATTTGTATTGCCGGCAAAGAATGGGGACGTGTTCGTGCCATGTTTAATGAAATGGGGCACAAAGTTCAGGAAGCCGGTCCGGCAACTCCGGTAGAAGTTCTCGGTTTGCAGGGAACACCTGCGGCCGGTGACGATTTTACGGTTGTTGCTGATGAAAATCAGGCTCGTGAAGTAACCAATTATCGTATCCGTAAAGAACGTGACGCCAAACTGGTAAAGAGCGCCAAGTCAGCGATGGAACAGATGCTGGATAAGATTAAATCCGGAGAAATCAAACACTTGCCGGTTATTATCAAAGCTGACGTTCAAGGGTCGATTGAGGCAATTGAAGGAACGTTGAACAAGTTGTCGAATGATGAAGTCAGTGTTCAAATTCTGCACTCGGCGGTCGGTCCGATTTCCGAATCCGACATTACGCTGGCAAAAGCTTCAAACGCTTTTGTAATCGGGTTTAACGTTCGTGCCATTCCTCAGGCGCGGGATATGGCCCGTCGCGACGGTGTTGATATTCGTTATTATTCGATTATCTACGATGTGGCCGATGACGTGAAGAAAGGTTTGGAAGGCATGCTGTCGCCCGAACTCAAAGAGAAGATTCTCGGTTATGCCGAAATCCGCAATGTCTTTAATATTACCGGGGTGGGCAAAGTTGCCGGCTGTATGGTTACCGAAGGGCTGGTCAAACGCGGTGCAAAAGTCCGCCTGCTGCGTGACAATGTCGTTATCCATGACGGCAATCTCGGCCAACTCAAACGTTTCAAAGAAGACGTCAAGGAAGTTAAAGAAGGCTATGAATGCGGTATGAGCTTTGAAAACTATAATGACATTCAGGTCGGTGACTTTATTGAATGTTATGAGATAGAGGCTATTGCCGCCAAACTGTAGATGTTTCTGACCGGGAACTGGCAGGGAAATTGCAGGACGGAAGTGTCCTTCCGTACGTTTGTGTATGTTTCGGTACTTCCGCCTTTATTTTCCCAGTCTGCAACATTTTAAGTGAGGGGCATTATGCCGGTTATTTTGTTGAATATGCATGTCGTTCAAAAGCAACGGTGCCGCATGTTCCTTTCTCAGAACCGCCGGTGAGAGCAGGGGCGCAAAGAATTAAGAATTAGTTTTCCCGGCCGGGCATATTTTCGGGTTGAGGTCAGGGATATCAAGTTAGGATAAGGAATAAGAAAATGGCAGTAAAAGAACAATCGCAGAGACAGCTGCGGGTCGGGCAGGAAATCAAACGGATTTTGGCCGGATTTATTCAAAAAGGGGAAATTCGTAATCTGGAGGGAATTGACACGATTGTGACGATTACGGAAGTGCGGGTTTCTCCTGATTTGAAATATGCGTCGGTTTATCTGATGACGCTGAACAATGCTCATTTGCAGGAAGTTGTCGGCGGTTTGCAGCTGGCGGCCAACTATCTGCGCAAGCAAATTGCCGAAAAGATGCAGCTGCGTTACGCTCCGGAGCTGGTCTTTAAGGTTGACAAGACTTTTGAGGAAGTTGATAAGATCGAAAAGCTGTTGCGGGATCCTAAAGTGGCTCATGATTTGCAGCAGCCCGATGAAGAATAAAAAAAGCCTCCGAAAGGAGGCTTTTTTTATACGTCTGTTTGCTTTTACAAGCTTTTTTGCTTATGTTGCAGACAGATTTGTTCAAATAATTTTTGCTGATGACGGGAAGCTTCTTCGGCTATCCAGTCATAGATTTTCTGCATCCGTTTATCACCGATGGCGGCAAAATCTTCGGGGTGCCATTGAATGCAGAGCAGGTGTTTTTCTGCGTTTCCCCAAGCTTCGGGAGTTCCGTCCGAGGCCGTTGCATAGATTTTCATATCGGAAATCGTATCATTCGGCATCATTGCTTCCCGGTGGCGGGAATTGGTCAGAATATGTCCTTCGCCGATAATGTCGGCCAGAGGTGTAAACGGTGCAACAAATACATCGTGTGCGGCCAGTTCTTTGGTTTTATGTTCCAGCGGCGTTTGGGTGTATTCCTTAACGCTGCGATACATACGCATGCCGTGCATGCTTCCCAAAAGCTGGGCGCCGGCGCAGATTCCCAAAATCGGCAGACCGTTTTTTTCGGCTTTCATGATTGAGGAGATGTAAGCGTGTGAACGCGTACCCGGGCGGCTGCCGTTCGGTTTCAGCGGATCGGTGTAAAATTCGTTCGGCGAATCGAAAGCTCCGCCGGGCAGAATTAAACCGTTGATACCGTCCATCTGGTCAAGATTCTCATTATAAGTGAGAAATCTTAAGCTTGCTCCGGACTGAGCCATTGCTTTCAGATAAGGCATATCAACCGTATAGTGCCCTTTTTCACGTCCCATCAGGAATGCAACCACAGGCTCTCCTTTGCGGACTTTCGTGTCGGGTGCCAGTTCCTGCAGTGCTTCATTGCTTAACTCCAGAATCGGAATTATATTCCGGTCTGTCAATTTTTTTACTTCTTTGTCGCTGATGCCGTAGGCATTGTATTCCGGAAGGAATTGCAGCGAGACAGTTTGTTTTGTTTGCATTTGTTTGTTTTTTTTAGGTTCATAAAAATAGCAATTTCATTCAAAATAGCACCAATTGCGTGTTTTGTCAAAATGTTTGTCGAACAGGGCTTGCCAAAAACATAAGTTTGTATATAATCGGGACGATAGTTTTTATTATAAATGTCTGATAATTATGGATGTATTGAAAGATTTTGAACTGCGTCAGGTCGGAAGCAGACTGGTTTTGAGACAGATATGCCCGCCTGATTTTGAGATGAGAACGATTATTGCTGCCGATAAGATTGTGGAGCAAAAGGAAGATTTTTTCGTGCTCGGCTACAATGAAAAATTTTTCTGTTTATGCCGCTATGATAAGCAAAACAGATGCCTTTGTTCAAAAATAGGCTGTGACGATTATGTCCGGCTCGGTAAGAAAATTCTGTTTTTGCAGAATATGATGTGGCAGCTGTGGGATGAAGATTTTCAGCTCCATTTTCTGGGCGAATCCGTCGATCAGAAAAAAACGGTATTTGTCCGTAAACTTTTCGAAGGCAAAACATGGAACGGGCTTTATTTGCTCAGCTATTTTGAGGGAAACCGGCTCTGTCAAGTCAGGTGCAGCGATTATCAGAAGACTGAAGGGAAAAGCATTCCCTGTCTGCAAGCTGATATTGCCAAGCTTAAAATAGAAGGTGTTTGGTGTTTTCTCAATATCTTTTCGCGAGGAAAATGGTGCCATTGTCCGGGGATGAAAGTTCCGGAATACGGTGTTGAGCAAAAGGTCGTTCTGAGTGAGAAACCGATGGCTTTTTGGGCGGACTATCATCATTTTGTGAAGACGTTTCAAAGCAGCAAATCCGGTTTTGGTTGGATTGCGGATTTTGAAGAAAAATTTGCAGATGCTCTGTGGAATGGCAAGGATTCTTTCTTTGATGTGGTCTTATTGCCGCTATTCGGCAGCTGTGGTGAAAATTTCGGCGTTAAGGTTATTGCCCGGACGCGCAGAATTTTTGAAGGAGAAACACAAGGCATTTATCAGGTGCTGGCTAAGGACGTGTTTTATAAGCAGGATGCCGATGAGGTTGAAATGGGGCAGTTTGATGGGAAAGACTGTCTTTATGTCTGCTATGGCAACAAAGTGCATAAAGTTGTTTGTCAACCGACGGTGATAGGGGCTAAATTGCAGTTAATCGAATGATAAAAGCGCTTCTCAGGAAGCGCTTTTTTTGTTGCCAGAGGCAGAGATATCCGTTAAGAAAGTAATAAAAGGAAAAGAAGATGAGACGAAAAAAAGGCGAAGACATTAACGGCTGGCTGATAGTCGATAAACCGCGGGACATCGGGTCAACCCAAGTGGTGAACCTGACCCGGCGGCTGTTTAATGCCAAAAAGAACGGACATGCGGGCACATTGGATCCGTTTGCCACCGGAATTCTGCCGATTGCTTTCGGCGAGGCAACCAAGCTGCTGCCTTATGTGACGGACGGCCGCAAAGAATATGAATTTGTCGTGCAGTGGGGAAAAGCGACCGATACGGGAGATTCCGAAGGAAAAATTGTCAGCGAATCGGATAAAATTCCCGACCGGGAAGAAATTTTGGCGGTTATCCCGCAGTTTGTGGGGCAGATCAATCAGGTGCCGCCGGCTTATTCGGCCATTAAAATCAACGGCCGTCGGGCTTATGCTTTGGCGCGCAGCGGCGAAGAAGTCAGCATTCCCGAGCGGACGGTGGAAGTTTATGCCCTGGAGCTGCTGGAGGAACTGCCGGAAGGACAGGCCAGATTCCGGGTGGAATGTTCGAAAGGAACTTATGTGCGCAGTCTGGGTCGCGATTTGGCTGAAAAACTGGGAACCTGCGGCTTTTTGCAGGAGCTGCGGCG